>QMCE01000946.1_pt1 | contig 15639 bp, 18 predicted proteins | sample 1821851 | NCBI WGS metagenome assembly QMCE01 (sample SAMN09453174, study PRJNA476694) | Termite gut metagenome, whole genome shotgun sequencing project. | isolation source: worker | host: Odontotermes sp. | place: South Africa:Pretoria | collected 2016-01-28
AAATCAAAAAATACAACCTTTTTCTTTGGATTTACATTAGAAAATTTGAATTCATTTCTTTGACTTAACTTTATGTGTAACTGCTTTAACACTTCATCTGCTATGCACATTTTTTCTTCTGTTTCAAATACAATCCCACACATAACAAAATGTTGACTGCCACCAGGCCCAAAACCAGGGTCGCCAGATTCATCTATGAAAATAAACTTTTTATTTTTCATTATCCTTGTTGCAGCAGGCTCAGCATAAATCCATCCAATTCACCGTCAAGGACTGCATCACTATCAGTGCTTTCAAACCCGGTTCTTACGTCTTTCACAAGCTGGTATGGATAAAGAACGTAATTTCTTATCTGGCTGCCCCATTCTATTTTCTTTTGTGCCGCTTTGGCGACGTCTTCGGCGGCGGCTCTTTTTTCAAGCTCAAGCTCGTACAACTTGCTTCTCAGCATTTTAAAGCACATTTCTTTATTTTGAATTTGACTGCGTTCATTTTGGCACTGGACGACCGTATTCGTCGGAAGGTGAGTTATTCTTACTGCGCTATCTGTTTTATTTACGTGTTGACCACCCGCCCCTTGGGCTCTATACGTATCAATTCGCAAATCTTTATCGTTTATTTCTATTTCTATATTATCGTCTATATCTGGCCATACGTCTATGCTCGCAAAGCTCGTCTGTCTTTTTCCATTAGCATTGAACGGAGATATTCTTACCAGTCTATGCACGCCTATTTCATTTTTCAGCCAGCCATAGGCCCTTGGACCAGTGATTCGAAATGTTATATTTTTTATGCCTGCTGTATCGCCTTCATGTTCCTCTACAATCTCCAGTCCAAAACCGTGTCTTTCGGCCCACCTTTGATACATTCTGGAAAGCATACTTGCCCAGTCCATAGCCTCGGTTCCACCGGCACCCGCCTGGATAAACAGAAACGCGCCCGCATTATCAGCCGGCTCTTTAAACAATGTTACAAACTTGGCGCGATGGGCAGATTCACTCAACTTTTCCAACGCCGACAAAACATCCGCGTCTTCGGGGGCGATTTCATACAATTCAGACAGGGTTTCAAGTTCTGATTCAAGCGCAGAAAACTCTTCCAACGTCTTCTCCAGCCCAGATTTTTTCTGCATAAGGTCACGCGCCGCGTCGGGGTTATTCCAAAGTTCGGGGTTATTTGTTTGCTGGGTTAAGTCATCAAGTTCAAGGCGCAGTTTTGCCGGGTCAAAGAAACCCCCTTACGGCAATAATGTCGTTGCGGATTTGGGAAAAAAGCTCACTTGGATTTATCATTTCGCAGATTATAAAACAAAGCCAGCGTATCGTCAAGCATCACGAATACGAGCCTATGCTTCCAAGATATGAATTTCCCGTGGCTTCCAGTATTTTTACGAATTTATTTTGGTTCTTGCCAGAAAACAAGGCCAATATTGTTCCTGTTTCCGTGGCCAGCATATCTGAAACTGTGGCAATGGCAGAGCTCATTTGCTTAAAAAAACCGCTCGACGGGTATATTTCCGCAACAAGCAGTTTATTCGATTCGCGTTTTGATGAGTTTGGTTCTGCCTCTATGGCCATAAGCTGGCATTCGGGCGACACTATCATCTTACCTGTTACCTTGGCTTCTGAACCGAGCAATTCTCCCCACCAACCCGTCGATTCACAAAAAACAGGATAGTATAATGTTGCATCGGGATTTTTTTCAAATATTCCGTTTACATCAAGTTCATTTAATACTTCGGGCATAGAACCAGTTTGCTGGCCGATGGTTTTACGCGCAAGGATATATTTCTCGTCATTTGCGAAAGGCCAGTAAAGAATCGGAAACTTACTCATAATCGTAATTATACCAGATTCGGAAGGCATAAAAAAACGCCAAGGGTTGGATTTTTTTATTTTTTTTCCTTGCTTTATGATTATTTTTATTTTTTTCCAACGTCATATATGCAAAAAACGGGAGAACAATCCCCCGTTTGTGCGCATCCATGCACCTTTTGGTGCCTTTGTACCCAACCGTACAAAAGCAAAACCGCTTTTGAAAAAGCGGCCGGAGGTTACAAACAACTGCTAGAATTGCCCACCTTATTCTATATATTCAGGCGGCCTCCGGCCATGGCCGGAATCTAGCAAGAGGTTTGTATGCCTCATCACGGGATGTCCCCGCGAATACAGCCATTATACAACACATTACCCCACAATACAACAAAAATAATTATAGATTCACTTTTGCGTTCGGGCAGTCTTCCGCTATGTGCTAATCGCTATAGACTATGCACTATTGACTAATTCTTAAGTTCTTCTTTTATGTGGGATAATTTTTTGGCCGTGTCGCGTATTTGACCATTAAAGTCCGCCGCCGCCAAGTCCGAAGCATATTTTATCGCGTTCGCAAATGCAAGAGTATCGCTGTTTCCATGCGTTTTTACAGAAAATCCATTCAAGCCCAAAAACACAGCCCCAGCGTAAGAGCGCGGGTCCAGTTTATATTTCAGGCGTTTAAAGACGTGTATAAGAAAAAAAGCACCCATTATCGCGAGCACCGATTTCTTCAAGCTCTCGGTAAGTACTCTTTTTATAAGCTTGGCCGTACCCTCTACAGTTTTAAGAACTATATTTCCAGTAAATCCATCCGTTACAACAACTTGGACTTTCCCAGCACTTATATCATTTCCTTCGATAAAACCTATATATTCGTATGGAAGCTCATCTTTATGCGCACTTAACAACTTATTCAACTTTTGAAGCTGTTCTTGACCTTTTTGTTCTTCTTCACCTATGTTAAGGACACCCAATCTGGGTCTGGGCATTTTTCCAATAGTTTCTGCATAAACACTGCCCAGCGTTGCAAAGTCAAACAAATTCTCTTCATCACACTGAAGGTTAGCCCCCATATCAAGTAGGACTACACGTTGCTCGCCACTTCCACTGGGAAGCATTGCAGTTATCGCAGGTCTTGATATTCCTTCCACTGTTTTAAGTGCAAGTTTACTCAGCGCCATAAGAACGCCCGTATTTCCCGCAGAGACAACTGCACACGAATTACCCTCGCGCACGTCCTTTATCGCCATATACATTGACGTATCGCTTGCGCGACGTATAACTTCGGCAACTTTATCCGTTGATTTTATTTTTCCGGGCGCATGAACAAGCTCGCCATTCTGGGCAACACGGCTATATTTCTTGAAAAATGGCCTCAGCTGAGCTTCATCGCCAAAAATACGAAAAAAAACTTTCGAATCCGGGTTTTGAAACAGAAACTGATTCATTCCACCAAAAACAGCCTTGGGGGCTTTATCACCCCCAAATGCGTCAATTGCTATGATTTTTTTTTGTTCAGACATAAAAAATCACAGGGCACAAAACGCCATGGCAAAACCTGCCAAGGCCATTCGTGCCCCATGCCTTATTTCGAACCACAAGCTGCACAAACGTGATGCGGGCGTTTCTTTTCACCGCATTTTTTACATACAGAAGCGGGCATAACGGCCAATGCGTCATGAGCGCGACGTTGTTTGCTCTTAGCGGCCGATGTTTTCTTTTTTGGCGTTGCCATAATCTAATCCTTTGTATTATCAGGCCTGTATTTTATACGATTATTCTTATTTTGCAAGTAAATAAAGCAAAAAACTAGCATATAGTGAATAGCACACAGCGATTAGCGCATAGCGGTTACGAGCGGGCGGTCTTACACACTTACAACACTATTGACTAATGACCAATTTCTGTTTAACCATGTCTGCTGCAACCATGCCGATAAACGCACCAACAAGAACATCGCTTGGCCAGTGTGCACCGGCCATTATTCGCGACACGCCTATTAAAACGGCGAGCGCCCATGTACAAGGCTTGACCCGTGGGTAAAGCAGACCAATCATTACAAGGCCTGCAAAGCTTGCCACCGTATGTCCAGATGGGAATGAATTAAAGAACCAATTCGAAAAGTTAAACGGATAAAAGCCCGTTTGACCAAGCGCTTCAAAGAATACAGGCCTCATGCGCCCAAATACGCCTTTGAGTACCCAAACCACCACACTCGCACTCGCCACGCTCAGAAATACCGCAAGCGCAGCTCTACGCAACTCTGCAAACCTTGCATTCTTTTTTAGCTTATTATACGCAAATATTATTACAAACAGACCAAGGCTTGCACAAAGCCACAACTTCGACGCGAAAATAAAATCAAGTACACCCCAAGCAAAACAATCCATCTGACGCAGCAGCAAATAAATCGGCTTATCAAGCCAAAGTATTAACCCAAGGCTCAACACCACAACAACAAGCGCGGCAATTCCCAAAAGTTTCCACTTAATCTTATTTTCTTTTGTTAAAAACATGGTGCGCTCATAAATTTATCAGTTTGCTATATATTTTTTCATCGCTCAGTATCTGGGCCGCGACCGCAGCAGACACGACGTCTTCATCAGAACCACTACTTATCTGGGGACAACCACGACGAAGCGCTGAAACGTCTGCATTTTCATCAAGGTTAAAATCATTGGCATTAAAGTCTCCATTCAGGACATTAAGAAAAAATGCGCCTTGCTGATTCGTGCTTCGTATATTTGAAAGGCATATTATTGGGAACAGACCACGACCGTCCAGAGTTTTTCCGTTACCTGTTTTTATGCTTTTATTTAAAAGCTCCAGATGGCCCCCGTTTTTCAAATCAAGTCTTGTTGCAAGCCTTGCATTACCCGCGGTTGGCGTTCCAACAATCACGCCGCGATTATTTTCATAGAATGACGCAGCAAGAGCTTCCGCCGTTCCACGCGTTTCACCGGACACAAGTACCACCATTTTTGCTTTGGTTATCGGGTTACCGCCGGGCACTATCTCGGTTTCCGCAGACGCCGTTTCAACAACGCGCATTACCGGGACCGGGCCAAGAAACAGGCCCGCAAGTTTAGCCATTGCTTTTTCATCATCGCCGAACGCGACCCTTAAATCAAAAATAATATTTTCTGGGTCGTGCTTTGCCAAGGCCTCGTTCACTATCGCCACAGAATTATCACTTATCTTGTGCAATATAATTTCCAAAACAGAACCACGGTTTACAACATCTGCATCGGCCAAGACAACCGTCGCACGCCGAAGAACGATTCGTTTTTCTCCGCTTGGTGTAAGAAGCCCAAGCTTTAATGTTCCAGAGTTAAAGCCAGTCAACGAAGTAACACTCACCGGAGCACCGTTTATTGTCGTTATTAAATCACCGCTTTTTATCCCCGCATTATCCGCCGGAGAATCCTTGTATATTCCGCTTACGCGAAAATTTCCACGCGAATCAATCCCGCCCTCTATACCGCTTGACGTAAGTATGCGACCGTCTTCGAGAACTTCTGCATGCTTGGAATACACATAACGTCCATTTTCATCAAGCCCACCAACAAGCGCATGAACGGCGGCACCGTACATGGCGGACTCTGACGAACGCAACAGCGGCACACGTTCCATAAACTTTAAGACCAGCGCGGTTGTAACCTGGCCATATCCATTCCAATCTTTATCCGCGGGCTTTGGATAGTTTGCAATTATAGAATCCCCCCAGACAAGTACCACACGTTCATCCGTTGCGGCTATATGAGCCTTTTTATCCAAACTTTCAAGACTTTCGATTGCGACGTTTATACCTTTCCCGCCCCATTTTATACTGTCCAGTTTTTCATAAATATCGGCAAAATTTTCCGATACTTCAAACACATTAACACCGGAAACAATAGGCTCGGCCGGGTCAAAAATTTGCACCGCACCAACAGAAAAACTTACAGTTACAAGGCCAAGGAAAAAAGCAATTTTTTTCATCATGTGATGATTATACAAAATATATTTAATTCATTGCAAGGGCAAATACACCCTGTCCGGCGCTGTGCACCACTTTGCAACGGCGCAGTTCGCACAATCAGGGCGAAGCGCTTTACAGGTATACCGGCCATGCAAGACCATTACATGATTTACCATGGTGTGATATTTTTTCGGGATTTTATCGACAAGTTCTTTTTCAACTTTTTCCGGAGTATTCGCACCGTCACTCGCCCAGCCAAACCGGTGTGCCAATCGAAACACATGGGTATCAACCCCTATCAACGGCGCACCCCATAAAACGTTCATTATAACATTCGCAGTCTTTTGCCCAATCCCGGGAAGTTTCATAAGCTCTGTTTGATTATGATACTTTTCAGGAAAGCACCAACCAAATTCATCTTCGCCGGATTCACAAACCGCCAGTTCGTCCGAAAGAGCCATGATATTGCGCGCCTTGTTATTAAAAAATGATATTACTTTGATATGTTCTTTAAGGCCTGATTCCCCAAGCTCTTGCATTTTTTCCGGAGTATCCGCAACCGCAAACAACGCCGGAGTTACCTCGTTAACCTTTTTATCTGTCGCTTGGGCAGACAATATTACCGCAATCGCAAAAGTGAACTCGTTCGTCGAATACAGTTCCGAACGAACAGACATATCTAAATATTTCGGCATAGTTTCAAAATAAATATCTGGCGTCAGTTTCATCTACAATTGTCCCAAATTTTTTTAATTTTATTGTTAAATATTTCCGGGAATTCCAGACTGGCAAGATGTATATCTTTCATCGTTCGTTCCATTATATCTTTTTGATGACACGAGAAATCGTACTTTGGCAATGCACATTTTGCATAATACTCATAAACCGTTTTAAAATCTGTTGGAATGTTAAAATAATGTATCTCTATATGCATTGCATACCAGTCACATACAGCTTCAACCAAACGTTCACGTCGCATATATTTTACATTTTTATAATAATTCGGATGGTGTGGATTATGGGCATAATGATACTTTACGGCAATTTTAATTTGCGCAGCAGTATCTTTATCAGGAGTAAAATTTCCACGTTTTTCTTCCGTCAGTATTGTGTACGCCGTGCGCTCGGGCTCTTTAAACTTGCTTTTATCGTGGTCTGGGAACGAATATGGCACAGGCAACAAACCAGCAACATAATTTACGGTTTGAATGTGTGCGGTTGTTCTGCGCTCGAAAAAATCTATCATCGCTTTGGTTGGCTGTTGCATTTTCAACTCTTTTCTATCGTAAACGAACGGAACGCTATATCCATTTCATACATACTGTTAAACGCCATATATCTATCCGTATCTTTAATTTTTAAACCAATATTTTCAATACCTTGTTTCAAATTATTTATAAAAGTTTTGTCTTGAGTTAATTCCGGATACTTTTTTAAAAACTCATTTTCTTTATCAAGGCCGCTTATAAGTATTTTTCCTTTGTCGTTCAGCAAATCGGCAAACTCTTTTATAAACTTTATCTGAACCATGGGGGGCAAGTATGTCAAAACATTAAGGCATACTATCAAATCAAAAGTTTTACCTTTTACGTCATACGGGCACGAGGTTTGCATAACTGATAATTTCGGAAAGTTTTCCCGTGCAAATTTAAGCGGTGCATCCGACCAATCTGTCAAAAGAACATCATGGCCATATTTTCGATGTATAAAGTCTGAAATTTTCCCCGTTCCACCGCCATAGTCCATAATTGTCATGCACGATTTTTCCAGGTACCCCTTACCCACGAGCCAATCCATCGTTGGGTTAATCATCTTTGGGTTATCCCAGACAACATCATTATATTGTCTGGAATACAAAAAATCCCAATCTGATTTTGAAACAATACTCATATACTATGCCTTGGTTATTTTCAATCCGAATGGGTGTCCTTCGATTTGTGTCGAGTGCTCGCCAGAACCAGGCTTCATTTCAGTTACAAGTGCGTCCGTCATTATGCGTTCACGGAAAGTTTCTATCGCCTCCGCAAGCTCTGGGTCCGCCGAGTAAGACAAAACTATTCGGTCACTTACATCAAGCCCAATCGTTTTTCGCGTATCTTGGATAAAGCGCAGCGCGTCGTTTGCCAAACCCTCTGCCACCAATTCCGGCGACAATCCTGTATCAAGGACTATGACCGCCTTGCCATTTGGCAGGGCTTCACCATTTTTCGGCACAGCCCTTACATTATATCTATACTCGTCAAGACCAAGATTATATTTCTGTTTCGTTTCATCTGGGGATTTGGCAACATTCTTATTATAATCAATAATTTCACCAAAGTTTTCCGAACGATTTTTCTTAAGAACTTCGAACAACAACTGAAAGTGTACAGAAGCATATTTTTCCTGCATTTCGAATATATCAACTTTTTTCAGAACGACTTTTTTTACATTCAGTTCACTTTTGATTTTATCGAAAAGACTTTCCAGATTATCAAAATCACGGCCATATATATCTTCATAAATTATGGTCAACTCGTTCAATGGAAGCCTGTTTCTCAGTTTAAATTTTTCTCTGATTTTTCTCGCTGAATAAACTATGTCTTGCTTAAGGTGCATTTTATTCAACAGCTCTGTATCACGATTTCCACAAACAAAAACTGGGAATTCGCACATATGAACTGACTCATTCGCATTTTCAACATCGGTTGTCATATTTTTATATATATAGTCGCTTACAAATGGTGCAAACGGTGCAAGCAACTTACACAGTGTTATTATTATAGTATTCAAGCAAGCAAATGCTTTATATTCTTCATCCCAGAAACGCTCGCGATTTTCACGAATATACTCATTGTTAAGCAAATCCAAAAATCTTATGAACTCCTTTATGGCAATATCAGGTTGATAATTATCCAATGCACTGCCGACGACACCAATAAGCTCATTTAATTCAGACAAAATATATTTATCGGCATCCAATCCAACAGAATAGTCATATCTTGCAAATCCATTTTCTGTCGCCAGACTTTTTGCACTGTTCGCATACAGGGTAAAAAAGTGATATGCGTTCCACAACGGAGTCAGAATATTCTTGGACACTTCCCCAAATACTTTACCCTCTTTATCCACAGGCACAGGTTCCGCTTTCATAAAGTTACTGCCGTATATAAACAACCTCAGTGCGTCCGCACCATAGGTCGCAAACATTGTATCCGTTTCTACGTAATTCCCAAGCGACTTGGACATCTTCTTTTTGTTCTCGTCAACAGTCAAACCATTCGCTGTAACCGTTTTAAACGCGGGACGGTCAAACAATGCTGTCGCAAGAACCATAAGAGTATAAAACCAACCACGAGTTTGGTCTTGGCCTTCTATGATATAATCAGCCATATAATCAGTTTCATTCACTGTGTCGGAATTTTCAAAAGGGTAATGTTTCATAGCAAACGGCATACTGCCAGATTCAAACCAAGCATCCAATACGTCCGGTATGCGTTTCCAGCCGTCTTTTTCCAATTTATCCAACACTGGTCTGTGAAGGTCTTCTATTTTTACATCAAAAAATTCTTCCATTTCTTTGATACTGGCGAACAGTTTATATTCACCCGCGTCATTGGTCCATATCGGAAGAGGCACACCCCAGAATCTATTCCGCGAAATTCCCCAAGGCCGCGCGCCCTCTATCCATGCAAGAAACCTTGCACCCGCAGATTTCCAATCCACCTTGGAATTATTCACAAGCAATTTATCTTTGATTTTCGGAACATCAATGTACCAAGCCTCGGTCGCACGATATATCAACTTCTCCTTGGAACGCGGGCTGTAAGGATAGCTGTGTTTATACTGTTCTTTCTTTACAAGGTGGCCATTTTCTTTCAGCAACGCTATTATTTTCGGATTTGCAACAAAAATATTCTCGCCCGAAAAGTCTTTAACTTCTGACGTAAAATTGCCATAGTCATCAACATTCACAATTACCGGAAACTTCGGGTCAAGCGCCTTGGCCGCCAGATAATCATCTTCACCAAAGGCCGGCGCGATGTGAACTATTCCGGTTCCAGAATCATCACCAACATAGTCAGCCGAAATTACCTTGTATAAATTTTCATCATTATAATAATCAAACAAAGGTTTATATGAAAGACCGACTAGTTCCGCCCCCACAATATCACCAACCTTCTCGGCTTTTGCAAACTGCTTTTCATACGACGCAACCCGTGACTCGGCCAATATGTATTCCGCACCGTCTTCGTCTTTCATGACCGCATATTTCAACCCGGGATTCACGGCCAAGGCACTGTTTGCAGGCAAGGTCCAAGGCGTTGTTGTCCATGCCATTACTCGGCGTCCGTTTTTAAGTTCGAACCAGACCGTTACTGCATCATCAAGCACGTCCTGATACTCTGACGAAGCCTCTGAATTAGACATCACTGTACCAAGCTTCCAATCAAAGGGATTAACCTTGAAGTCCCTGTACAGCAAACCTTCGTCATACAGTTTTTTCAGCGCCCAGATTACAGACTCCATATAATCCCGGTGCATTGTATTATATGTATGCGCGTCATCAACGTCTACCCAGCGTCCTATCCTTGCCATATACCTTTCCCACTCGCCCACATACTTCATAACTCCGCTGCGGCACATATCGCAAAATTTTTCTATACCCAACTCTGCAACCAATTCCTTGGACTGTTTCCCAGTAGCCTTTTCAACCATAACTTCCGTCGGCAGACCATGAACATCCCAACCCAGTCGGTGCTCTACATTATCACCCCGCATCCAGCGATAGCGGCATATCATATCTTTGACCGCAGAAATACCAAGGTGCCCAATATGCGGAATACTGCTTGGGGTTGCAGGACCGTCAAAAAAGCGGAATGTTTTTCCGTTTTTATTCTTGTCGCGCACGTTATGAAAAGTATTATTTTCACGCCAGAATTCCAGCATTTTTTTATCTATTTCTGGGAAATTGGCCTTGGGCTCTGTCTTTGGGTATTTCATTTTATTTTCCTTGATAAAAAAAGGGGCGCAACGCGCCCCAGCTTACGCCAAAGCGCAATGCTGTTTATCCTATGATAATTATATTTGTTTGTTTCACGTGGGATATTTTAATACAAGTTTTCCCCAGTTTCAAGCTTAAAATTGGTTGTTAGTAGTTGTTGGGAAAAACTAGCCCGCAACTACAAACTACTAGCCACTATTTTTTTCTCTTCTTTGGTTTGGGGCCGAACTCGGCGTCCAACTCGCGGTACACTCTTTCCTCGAACTCTTCAAACTCTTTTTCTTCGCGGACTATTCTTTTCTTCTCGCATATTATTTCCCAGGACAACGCCAGCGAAGGTATCAAAAAGAATATCAACCCCGCAATATCTATCAACCCCACCAAAATCAATATAAACACATTTGCCCCAGCTGGACCAAACTCGGGCAGCGCCCACATAAAGTACTGCGTAAGGTCAAACATCAAGAACGCCCAACATATTATTGTTACGAACGCTGCTATTAAAAACGCCTTGAACAAAATATTTCGTGCACGGCGAATAGTCATTAAATAATCCATATTTTTCTCCTTTGCATACATTTTATCATATCCAAACCACAAAATCACAAGATTATTTTCCTGTGGGCTGTTTATGCTATTTTATGAAATAATGAATGTATGAAAAAATATATTTTTCTTTTAGCTTTTCTATCGGCATGCGGCCCAGCCCGAGAATCCGACAAAATAGAATACCCATTTGCGGACGCTTGTGCCCCAGAAATAGACCAATACTGCAGCGAATATGAACGAGAAATTGGAAATTGTATGTTTGACCATTTTGAAAACCTTGGACACGATTGCAGCGACGCAGTGTTTTATTTTGCCGGCGGGGAAGCTCACCATAAAGATAAAAACGCCTTTATAAAAAATATAAAAACAATGTAATACCATAAGGGGAATTTTTCCCGCCCATACTTTATACTCTTGTGATATAATAACGACATGAAGTATTTTACCCAGTTCTTACTTATCATGATTTTCGTTCTTTTGGGCGAGGCTGTTTACGCACTGGTTCCCCTGCCCGTACCACCAAGCATTTGGGGATTACTTTTACTTCTTGGCGCCCTTTTGCTTGGGATTGTAAAACTTTCACACATCGAAGACACCGCCAACTTCTTTCTTGCAATTATACCCGTTTTGTTTGTTGTTCCAGCCGTCGGTATCATAGAATTCTTTGACGACATCGCAAAAATATGGCCACAAATGCTTGCCGTTGTCGTCGTTACTTATCTGGCGGCGATGGCTTCAACCGGGTGGCTGGCCGACTTTATGGTAAAAATTAAAGACAAAAAATGATTATTACTTCTTCTTTGTATTTCGGACTGGTTTTATCCATCGGCATTTATGCCTTGGCGGTATTTATAAACAAAAAGTGGAATTTTGCAATTACTACCCCGCTGCTTTTGACAACCACTGGAGTCATAGGTTTTATTTTACTCTTTGACATCCCGTACTCTGAATACCAGGCCGGCGCAAAATACCTTAACTATTTCCTTGTTCCGGCAACCGTATGCTTCGCAGTACCAATGTACAAACAAATCGGACTTCTTGGGCGTTACAAGTGGGCAATCATTGCATCTATCTTTTTTGGTTGCGCAGTATCTGTTGCAACGGTAGCTTTGACGTGCTGGGCTTTTGGACTGGGACCCGTTATTGTGCGCTCTTTGGCATCCGTATCGGTTTCAACGGCAATCGCAATTGGCATAACCAAAGAGCTTGGCGGCCTTGTCGCAATTACTGTATTCTCCGTAATTATCACCGGCATTCTGGGTAACGCAATTGGAAAACAAGTCGTAAAAATTCTTGGCCTTGAAAGCGCAACCGCCAAAGGCCTTGCGATTGGAAACAGCAGTCATGCAATGGGCACAGCGAAAGCGCTTGAAATGGGGCCAATAGAGGGCGCGATGAGCAGCATAAGCATAGTTCTTTCCGGCCTTATGACGGTCTTCCTTGCCCCGTTGATACTGTGGATTTTTGGTTAATGTACATAAAAGCTAGCTTCCCATGACTTGGTGCCAAAGCTTTATAATCTCATTTCGATATTTTTGAAATCTTGGACAAGCCGGTTGATTACAGCCAACTCGCCAATACCCACAAGAGGTACACGGATTTGACGGCTTGCCAGGAATATTGGCCAAATGTTGTTCCATTATATGTTCAGGTGGCAGATTTGTCATAAACAAAAGATATAACATTTTCACAAACTTAAAAACAGGTATGATTTCTCAATAATTATTTATTTTCATACAATTGAACCACGTTATCATATGACCTTTGCACAATCAAAAACACCTTTGAACAATCTATAATCGTGCCCGTACAAACGAAGACAAGCCTCGTCCAAAATACATTCCGAGCAGGTAGAGTTCTCTTTTTCCATAACGAAATTTTTGGTATTATCAGCGATTTGAACAGTCAACTCACGACGACGTTTTTGTTTCTCTATCAACAAGGCCTCTCGCTCTTCACTAATCTCGGTCAGCAAAAACGCCAATGCAATTTTTTGTACTTGTTCAACAGATTGAAACTTGCTTGCAAAAACAAGAGTATTACACAAAGCTCTTTCTCTTGAATCTATCGCGTGTTCTGGTGAAACCGCAAACCCTGCCCTTATACACGGATACATATTTGCGCGAATAAGCGCCCCATTTCCTGACTGGCTTACTATCAAACCGCGATGCTCTGTATCCGAAACCAAACCCGATATAATATCAGCAGCCTCGGCAGCTTTGGACACCACAGAATATTTCAGAACAAACTTACTTAAAACAGAATCAAACTTTTGCAAATAAGCGAAGACTCCAAGTGCGACATCAACCGCGTCTTTAGAAGCATAAAAGTAAACATTTTCTTTTTTCATAGCTACCACATTAGCACACATTACCCGTACGTCAACTAAATTTTAGATAAAAACCCGCACTTGGCGGGATTAATATATCATTTTTTCACTTTTTTTTAATTTTTCTGTGATTTTTCCATTTGGTAACTTATACATTAATTTACCATCTATTACAAAAGGATTGGCAATACCGGCACGCTTTGCTGTTTCAATAGATTTCCTTGCCCCACGATTTGCAAGTTTTGTAATTTCAGCAGATAATTTATAGTTTTCTTTATTCATTTTTCATCCTGATTATAAGGCCTAAGCATCCTAAAATCAAGCAAAGCAAAAAATCCCGCACCAGGCGGGATTAAGATTTATCTACCTTCTTTCATTTTGTCGTACACAGCCCAACATTCGGCTTTATTTGGGTAATTACTGCAATCAGAAATACATCCAGCAAAATTTTTTCTGGGCTGGCAATGCGTTTTATAAAAAGCATTGTCTTCATGTTCTCTGTTTTGCATTTCCTGTGATGTCCAAGCATACGGGCAATACAAAGTTTTTACTGGCTTTGGCCGGGCACCGTTTGACCATTCTTCGTAAGTACATCCGGCTTTACTGAACTCTATAAGCTTACCCTCTTCAGTCGTTACGTCTTCTGGCCCATGAAAATATCCGCAAGATTTTGCAAAGACTCTCTCTATCCCCTCGACCGGTTTACGCGCCAGGAATTTTTCAAGAGTTCTTTCGTACATATAAGTAACGCTTCCCGTGCCTTTACACTCATCACAAACAACTGCACAACCCCCTCTTTCGGCCACACCCTGAAAAAGCCCAGTTCCACCACAGGAACCACAAACAACATCAATTGGCCCTATTTTAATAGTAATTTTATTATCCGCGCTCATAAAACATCCTTTTGTCTTTTGACGAATCGCCATGTTAACAAAAGCTAGTTTACCCCCCCCCGCAAATTTGTCAAGTTCCACTTGCAAATTTAAATTTTATCTTGAATAAAGCAATTAAAAATTGCTGTACTTGTTTTAGATTTTATGTTTACAATTAATATCAATGCGAAAGATGTAAGATGAAACAAACAATAAGGTCCGTTATTATTAACCAACCTGCAAGCGTCGTATTTGAATTTGCTATAAACCCCAAGAATACTGATACATGGTTCAAGGGCACAGGCGTTGAAACTGTGAACGAGTGGCTGCCAAAGTTCGGTTCAATTTACAAGAACCAATGGGGAGTTTTATAAGTCACGGCATATATTCAAGATAAGATATTTCAATTATCAAAGATAGATAAAGACTATCATGTTCGTTATGAATTCAATGAGAATGAAGGCAAGACAGAATTAACATATATTGAATGGGGAACTGATTTGGGCGAGCCCACGACAACGGAACCCTTTGATACTTTGAAAGAAATTTTAGAAGGCAGATAAAAATTGAGGTATTATTTACTATGAACTTGGAACTTTATCACGGAACAGATGCCAAACTAAAAGCTGGGGACGTATTACGAGCCAACCCAGAAAATCCGAATTTGCGACGTGGGGTTTTTGCGACTTCATCTTTGCCCAGGGCAGAATCTATGGGATTGCGCGCGGCATTGAAAGATAAGGTAGATTATGTAACTTTCTTTCATTTTAGAAAAAATAAGTTCTTTATAGAAAACATGCGAAAAAAACTGCCACGAAACTTTTATGTTGTCGCTGTTGACGCTGAAGGTTTTGAGCCAGACGGGCAATATAAGATAGATTTTAAAAGTGATAAAAATGTAAAAATCAGACATGTAAAAACGTATAATTTAATAGACTTTATAAAGGATTCTAACCTGGAACTGTATATCATAAACGATGATTTGAACCATGATTTACAATGGGAAACAAAACATGCTGAAATAGATAATTTTATAAATTCTGAACGTTTTACTAAAATTGGCATAGAAGAATTATTACAGCGCACACTTTAAACCTCAAATTTTCTGGGCATATTGTCTATATTCC
>QMCE01001976.1_pt1 | contig 15621 bp, 14 predicted proteins | sample 1821851 | NCBI WGS metagenome assembly QMCE01 (sample SAMN09453174, study PRJNA476694) | Termite gut metagenome, whole genome shotgun sequencing project. | isolation source: worker | host: Odontotermes sp. | place: South Africa:Pretoria | collected 2016-01-28
GCACCTCGATGCCGGACTGTGCGGTGAGGCGGTCCAGGTCGCGAGTGTAGTCGACGAAGACCGGCTCGATGGGAGGCACCTCGGAGTTTTGGATCTCGGCGAGGAACGCGCTCGTGGCGTCGCGGTTGGTCTGGATGGGGGTGATGGGGGGCTTGGTCATCTTCAATTCGCCCGGGTCGCGGCCCTCGCGCTTGTAGATGACGGCGCAGTTCTCGGGGCGGAACTTGGAGTTGGCGAACGCTACAACCTCGGTCTTGGTCACACGGGCGATGCGGTCGAGCTCACCAACCACGTCGGCCCACGGAATGTCGTTGATGAAGGCCGTCACGAAGGCGTCGGCGCGGCCGTAGTTGCTGTCCAGATAGTTCATTATCTGCGCCTTGTAGTTGTTGACCGTGGCGGTGATGAGCCTCTCGTCGAAATCGCCCGCCTTGAGCTTTTCGAGCTCGGCCATCATCAGCTCCTTCACCTGGTCGAGCGTCTGGCCCGCCTTGGGGCGGCCCTGCATCATCAGTATGCCGTGGTCGGCCGTCGAACTGAACGAGGCGTAGGCGCTCAACACTTTTTGCTGTTGCAGCAGGTCGAGGTCGAACAAGCCCGCCTCGCCGTTGTAGAGTATGCCGCTCAGGATGGACATCACGTCGGTGTCGGAGGAGTTCATCCCGCCCGTGCGCCACGCCACGGTGACGTTCTCGGCGTCCAGACCCAACACCTCCCTCGTGACGGGGGCGGTGATGGGGGGCAACGGAGAGGATTGCACGGCGGGAATGTTGTCGCTCGGGGTGAGGCCACCGAACCACTTGTCGATGATGGCGATCGTGGTGTCGGGATCGAAATCGCCGCTCATGCACACCGCCATGTTGTTGGGGACGTACCAGTCGGCGTGGTACTGTTTGACATTTGTGATGGAGGGGTTTTTGAGGTGCTCCTGGCTGCCGAGTACCGTTTGCGTGCCGTAGGGATGGGTGGGGAAGAGGGCGCCCAGCATCTGCTCGGTTACCTTGCGGGCGTCCTGGGTGAGCGACATGTTCTTCTCCTCGTAGATGGTCTCGAGCTCGGTGTGGAAGCCGCGAATAACCGGGTTGGCGAAACGGTCGGCCTGGATGCGCGCCCAATTCTCGATCTGGTTGGCGGGGATGTCCTCGGTGTAGACCGTCATGTCGTAGCCCGTGTAGGCGTTGGTGCCGTTGGCCCCGATGGCTGTCATCAGCTTGTCGTACTCGTTGGGGATGGCAAGGCCGCTTGCGATGTAACTGATGCTGTCGATCTGACGGTATATCGCCGCGCGCTCGGCCTCGTCGTCGGTCATGCGGTAGATCTCGAACAGGCGCTCGATCTGGTCGAGCATCGGGCGCTCGGCCTCGTAGTCCTGCGTGCCGAAACTGGGCGTGCCCTTGAACATGAGGTGCTCGAAGTAGTGGGCCATGCCGGTCGTCTCCGCCGGGTCGTTCTTGCCGCCCACCTTCACCGCTATGTAGGTCTGGATGCGGGGCGTCTCGTGGTTGGGGGCCATGTAGACCTTCAGGCCGTTGGCCAATGTGTAGATGCGGGCTCCCGTGGGGTCGCCGGGAACGGTCTCGTACTTGTAGCCGGGACCGCACGACAATGCCGACAACGCAACCGTCGCCAGGGTCAGCATTCCGATAATTGAGGCGAGTTTTTTCATGATGGTATTTGGTTTAAGTGTTGTTAGTTGCTTGTTGTTGTCGGTTCGGCCGTGCTCTCCCGCAGGGCGTCGGGGTCTCGGCGACAGTCCCAGATGTCCACGATCTTTACTGTTTCGCCATCAATGCGGTAGATGATCTTGTAGTTACCCTCTACCAAGCGGCGGTACTCGTGGGGTTCTCCTTCGAGTAGCCATTCGCGTTGTCCGGCTCGCGGATTATTAGGCAGGAGCCGATATATTCTTGAACCAATCCTGTCCGTTATTTTATCGGCAATTGTAAGTCCGGCTACGGAAAAATGATAATCGAAGATTTCACTAAACCGGGCCTTCGCTTCATCCGTCCATTCGATTCTCATCGTCCCCATGTACGAACCTCTTTCATCAGGTCTTCGTGGGAGATGACGCGGCCGGCACGGATGTCCTCCTCCGAGCGGCGGATGGAGGCGATGCGCTCCTCGCGGGTGTATGGAAGGCCGGGGATGCGCTCGAAGGGGAGGTCGTCTTCGGTGAACTCCTTGCGGCGGGCAGGATGTGCGCGCTCCTCGCGGACGAAGGGGAGGGTGCGGGCGTTTTCGAGGAATTGCATCGCCTCGGGAGTGGAATTGTCGATGTGGAGAATTGTCATGATGGCCAGTTATTTTTTACAAATATCGGTTTTTTTTTGGAACTTAACAAACGGGCTTTCGTATGTGCGTTACCCGATCAGGTCGGCCACGATGTACCACAACAACAGACCCGATGCGATGAGCTTCAGCCCAACGCCGCAGATGAAGGCGATGAAGGCGCCCGTGGCTATGCGCAACGCCACGCGGCCCTCGCTGCGGTTGCCCAAAACCTCACCGATGTACGCACCCGCGAATGGGCCCAAAACCAAACCCCACGGGCCGAAAAACATGCCCACAAGCATGCCCAAAACCGTGCCCCACGTCGCCGCACGCGAACCGCCGAACTTGCGCGTCATAACCACCGGCAGCAGATTGTCGGCCAACGTAACCACAACAACGATGACCAGCCATAGCCACACAAACCACGCCGGGCGGTCGTAATACTCCGTCAACGAGAACAACAACAATCCCACCCAGCCGACAGGAGGGCCGGGAAGCGCCGGAAGCACCGAACCGATCAGGCCGATGAGGGCGGCAAGGATGGCGAGGATGGCTAAAAATATGTCCATGTTTTTAATTACGAATTGCGAATTACGAATTACGAATCGGGCTGACGCGGTATAATTCTGCGAAGCTAATTCGTAATTCGTAATTAATAATTCGTAATTCGTAATTAGTAATTCGTAATTCTATTGTTGTCGGGGAAGATGACCCAGGGGGTGAAGTTGCGGGCTTCTTCGGGGGTCATGCGGGCGTAGGACATGATGATGATCTTGTCGCCGGGGTGGATCAGGCGGGCTGCCGCTCCGTTGAGTCCTATCGCGCCGCTGCCTCGGGGGCCGCGAATGACGTAGGTGTCGAGTCTGGCGCCGTTGTCTATGTCGGCCACCGTCACCTTCTCGCCGGCGATGAGGTTGGCCGCGTCCATCAGATCTTCGTCGATCGTTATGCTGCCCACGTAGTTGATGTCGGCCTCGGTGACCGTCACGCGGTGTATTTTCGATTTCAAAACTTCAATTGTCATAACGCATATTGTCTATCAGCCGAACGGAGCCCGCCTGCACCGCGATGCAGGCCTGGGTACCCATACGGTCGAAATATATCATCTTAAGCACGCCGCTGCGCTCGACCTCGGCGCGCACGTACTGCTTGAGCTCGCGGGGCGACAGCTCGCCCGACTTGAGCCCTCCGAGCCGCAGCGCGCGGTGGATGTCGGGCGCGGCGGCGCGGTGGACCGGGCTGAGAAGCGCGTTGCGCGACGACATCGCAAGGCCGTCCTCCTCCCTCACCGTGGGGCACTCGACGATATCCACATCGGCCCATTTCAGGCCCCTTTCGCGGGCCTGGCGCACCATCTCGCGGATGATGGCCACCTGCTGGAAATCTTTCTGCCCGAAGTAGGCCCGGGCGGGCGTCACAAGTTCGAAGAGCCTCGACACCACCTGTGCCACCCCCTGGAAGTGGCCCGGGCGGGTGGCGCCTTCCATTGTTTTGTCCAGATCGCCGAAATCCCACTCCTCTTTCGGGGCGGCGGGATAGATCTCCTCGACGGTGGGCATGAAGACCACATCGACCCCCTCCGCCTCGAGCAGCGCCAGATCTTGCTGCGGCGTGCGCGGGTAGTTGTCGAGGTCGGCGGGGTCGTTGAACTGGGTGGGGTTGACGAAAATGCTAACCACAACCATACCCCCGCTCTGTCGCGCAGCGCGAACCAACGACATATGCCCCTCGTGCAACGCCCCCATCGTCGGTACAAACTCCCTATTCCCACAAGGCACATCCTTCAACCCATCCAGAAGCGCCCCTCTCGTTTCTGCGATCCTCATCCTGTCAAACATAAAAAATCGCGGTAAAGTTAGAAAAAAATGATAACTTTGCGACCAAACCGAATTTTTAATGGGGGATATGAGACGTATTTTAACGATTATTGTGATGGGAACGACGTTTTTCGGGCTGGAGGGATGTGGCCAAAACGACGGAAAGAGCGGCCACAGCGACTTCCAATGGACGATTGACAGATTCGACGACATAAAAGTGATTCGATATCGAGTGCCGGGCTTCGAAAATATGGCCCTCGACGACAAACTGCTCGTGTACTATCTGAGCGAGGCGGCGCTCTCGGGTCGCGATATTTTGTGGGACCAGAATTTTCGTCACAACCTCAAAAAGGTGTGGTTCGCAAACGGAGTGCATCACCACTACTCGGGCGACAAGTTTGTGCCGGGATTTACGGCGGAGTGGTTCGACGGGCTGATGGCCGGCGTGCCCAATGAGGCGCTGCCGATGGACTTTGCGGCCGCAGGGGGGCGCGAGGAGCTTTTGGCGACGGTGAAAAAAGTGATCTTCGACCCCGCCGCGTGGCCCGTGAGAATAAATCAGGCCGAGGGGCAGGACCTGCTTGAAACCTCGGCGATGAACTACTACCAGGGGGTGACGCAAGCCGAGGCCGAAAGGTTCTACTCGGCGATGGCCGCCGCCGCGGGCGATGACCCGAGGCCGGTGTCGTATGGCCTGAACTCGAAACTTGTGGGCGGCGAAGAGGGCGACGGACCCCGCGAGGTGGTGTGGCGAGAGGGCGGTATGTATGGCGCCGCGATATCGCAGATCGTGTTCTGGCTCGAAAAGGCGCGAGAGGTGGCGACCGGCCCCCAGCGCGAAATCATAGGACACCTTATTAAATATTACAGGAGCGGCAACCTGCGCGACTTCGACGCCTACAATGTGGCGTGGGTGGAGGATACGGCGTCGGAGATAGATTTTGTGAACGGATTTATCGAAAACTATGGCGACCCGCTGGGCATCAAGGCGTCGTGGGAGGCCAATGTCAACTTCGTCGACAGGGAGGCTACGCGACGCACGGAGATAATCTCACAGAACGCGCAGTGGTTCGAGGATAACTCCCCCGTCGAGCCGCGATTCCGAAAGGCCGAGGTGAAGGGGGTGTCGGCAAAGGTTATTACCGTGGCCACGATCGGGGGCGACTGCTATCCCGCCACGCCGATCGGGATAAATCTTCCGAACGCCGATTGGATCCGGCGCGACCACGGGTCGAAGTCGGTTACCATTCAAAATATTACCGACGCTTATGACGCCGCCGCCGAAGGGAGCGGTTTTCGTGAGGAGTTTGTGTTGCGCGAGCAGGATCGGGAGCGGATGAAGGCGCACGGATCGCTGGGAAGTAACCTGCACACCGACCTGCACGAGTGTCTGGGACACGGGAGCGGGCAGCTGGCGGCGGGAGTGACCGGAGCCGAGCTGAGGCAGTATGGCGCGGCGGTGGAGGAGGCTCGGGCCGACCTCTTCGCCCTCTACTACATTGCCGACCCGAAACTCGTGGAGCTGGAGTTGATACCCTCGCTCGACGTGGCGTGGGCCGAGTATGCGAGCTACATGATGAACGGATTGCAGACCCAGCTGGCGCGAATAGCCCCCGGAAAAAATGTCGAGGAGAGCCACATGCGCAACCGACAGGCCGTGGCTCAGTGGTGCTACGAACGGGGTCGGGCGGAGAATGTCATAGAAAAAGTCGTGCGGGAGGGGAAGACCTACATCGTGGTGAACGATTTCGAACGGCTGCGGGAGCTGATAGGCCAGCTGCTGGGCGAGGTGCAGCGCATTAAGAGCGAGGGCGACTTCGAGGCCGGGCGCGACTTTATCGAGCGGTATGGCGTTCGTGTCGAGCCCGCGATGCACGACGAGGTGCTGGAGCGTTACGGCGCCCTGGGGATAGCTCCCTATGGCGGGTTTGTCAATCCTCGCTATGAGCTGGTGCGCGACGCGGGCAGCGGCGAGGTGACCGATGTGAGAGTGGGGTACGATGAGAGCTATGTGGAGCAGATGATGCGCTACTCGAGGGATTACTCCTTTCTTCCGACGGTTAATTGAATTACGAATTATGAATTACGAATTACGATGCTTCGCAAAATAGAGATTTTTTTGAGGAAATATTCTTGGACGGTGGCTGCGGGGGTGGCTGCGGTGGCGCTGGTGATGTTTTTGGTGGCTACTTGTGTGCAGTGGCGTGGGGGCGGGGGCGACGAACTTGTTGAGAGCGAGCCGCTGGTGATGTATGACATCGAGTATGAACAGTATGAACTGGTGGAGGGCGAGATCGGGGCGGGAGAGACCATGGGCAGGATCTTCGAACGGTTCGGCATAGGCGCCGCCGGAACCTATCGCATCGAACAGGCTGCAAAAGATATCTTCGATATGCGCAACGTGAGGGCCGGAAACCGATACATAGCCATGCTCACTCCCGACACACTGTCGACCGACACCATCGCGCGGCCCAGGTTGGCCCACTTTGTGTATGAAAAATCGCAGACCGACTACGCCGTCATCTCGCTGTGGGGCGGGCCGGTGGCGATGGGCGGCGACTCGATAGTGGTGCGCAACGGGGCGAAACCGATCCGGGTGGAACGACGTCATATCGAGGCCACGATCGAGTCGTCGATGTGGATGGCGCTCTACGACGCGGGACTGCCCGCAGCGCTGTCGGCCGAGTTGGAGGATATCTACGGCTGGAGCGTCGACTTCTTCGCGCTGCAAAAAGGCGACCGGTTCGAGGTGATTTACGACCAACGGTTCATCGACACCGTCGCCGTGAGCAGCAACGGCGTGGGGCTGATCTGGGGATCGGTGTTCCGTCATGGCGGCAAAGATATCTACGCAATACCGTTTATACAGGAGGGCAAGATCGCCTACTGGGACGAAAATGGAAACAGCCTCAAAAAACAGTTCCTCAGGGCGCCGTTGAGCTACTCGCGCATCTCGTCGCAATACTCGCGCTCGCGCCTCCATCCCATCAGACGAATATACCGACCACACCACGGGATCGATTACGCCGCACCCACCGGAACTCCCGTGCAGGCGGTGGCAAACGGTACCGTCACACGGCGAGGATGGCTGGGCGACGGCGGTAACACGGTGTGGATAAGACACGCCAACGGATACGAAACACGATACCTGCACCTGTCGAGGTTCGGCAACATCTCGGTCGGATCGCGCGTGTCGCAGGGGCAGATCGTGGGGTACGTCGGCTCGACCGGCGGATCGACCGGGCCGCACCTCCACTACGAAATCCGCCTGAACGGAAACTCGCTCAATCCGCAATCGATACCCCAGGAACCGGGGCCACCCATCAGGCAGGCCGACAGGGAGAAATACGCCTTCGTGCGCTCACGAATCATGGGCGAACTTGCCGGAACGCTGGCCCCCGAGGAGTGGATCACAAGACTCGACTCGATAGTCGTGCCGACCGGGGTGGAGCTCGACGCCGTGGTGCCCTCGCCGGCCGATACTACTCAAAACTTTATCGATGGCGCCCGTTCTCGACGATAGTCGGAACGCCGACGGCGATTATGTATGAACCCGACTGACTTCGATAAGATCGTGGCGTTTGTGAAGCGGCATCATGTGATGACGCTCGCAACTGTCGGCGACGAGGGGCGGCCGTGGGTGGCGCACGCTTTCTACGCGTGGATGGCGCGCGAGGGGTGGTTTGTGTTTATGAACAATCCCGCCACCAGGCACGGAACCGAAATGGCGGCCAACCCGCGGGTGGCGGCGGCTATCGCACTCGAAACGCGCGTTGTGGGACGGTTGCAGGGGCTGCAGATCGAGGGGGGGGTGGCGCTGGCCGAGGGCGAGGAGTTGGATGCCGCGCGGCGAGCCTATCTGCGGCGATTCCCCTACGCGACGGTGATGGAACAGCCCGTGTGGGTGCTCCGCCCGACGAGCATGAAACTTACCGACAACACCCTCGGGTTTGGAAAGAAACTGACGTGGAGCGCGGATTCACACCGTGATGACAACACCTAACCCGTAGCTGCGGCGGCGAACCTCGGCGGCAAGGGCGGTGGGGTTGTCGGTGCCGATGGCGGCGCGCAACTCCGACACCGAGACCGGGGTGCCGAAAATCAACCGAAAGTGCTGGCCCCGCTGGCGGAACATCTCGTCGGGCAGCAATATCTGCTCGATGTTTACCTTCACCCCCAATCTCTTGCGCCATCGCGCCCAACGATAGAAGCGCCGCGACAACCGACCCTCGACGTGGACGGGTACTATGAGCCGGTCGGTTTGGGCGGCGCGCTTTATGAAGTTGGGCCTCCATTCGATGTCGGCCACAACGCCCTCCGCCCCGCGGCGCGAACAGAGTCCCGCCGGAAATGTGAGCACCGGCGCCGGACCGGCGAACGCCTCGTTGAACGCCACCGCGTACGACCCGCGCTGGGCGCCGCTCTTGTTGACGGGCACGAAGATCCCCTTGAGCGGATCGAGATACATCAGTATGTCGTTCACTATCACCCTCACATCGCCGAAGTGCGACCCGATGCGCTCGGCCAGCATCATGCCGTCCATCCCGCCGAACGGATGGTTGGCCGCGAAGATGAAACGCCCCTCACGCGGCAACCCCTCAAGCCCTACCGCCTCGTAGGAGACCCCGGTGTAGGCGAAAAAACCGCGTAGAAACTCAAACGGATCGCCCGTGTCGCAGGTGGCGAGTATGTGATTGATCTCCTCCTCGTGTACGAGGCGCGCAACGGAACGCACCACGGAGCGGGGGATCCAGCGCGCGAAACGCGGTGCCTTGGCGTGCAGAACGCCGGATATGGATATCGTGGTCATAGAGCTGAAAGTCGGTCGGTTAAAAAGTTATCAACAATGTTACAAATGTAAGACTTTTCGCCGTTTTTTGGTATCTTTACACCAAATTTTCGTGTTGGAAGGCTATCACATACCCGTTTTGCTCGACGAGACGATCCAGCTGCTTGACGTTCAGCCGGATGGAGTGTATGTCGATCTCACTTTCGGCGGCGGGGGACATTCGCGCGCAATACTTGAACGGTTGGGGCCGGGGGGACGACTGTTTGGCTTCGACCAGGACGGCGAGGCCAGAGCCAATTACGAATTACGAATTACTAATTACGATTCGCGGTTACAGTTTATCGAGGGTAACTTTCGGTTTATGCGGGGGTTGCTCAGGGCCGAGGGGGTGACGCGGGTGGATGGCGTGCTGGCCGACCTGGGGGTGTCGTCGCACCACTTCGACAGTGCCGAGAGGGGCTTCTCGTTCCGGGCCGACGCGCCGCTCGACATGCGCATGAACCGCGCAGGCAAACTTACCGCCGCCCAGGTGGTGAATAACTACCAGACGGGACGGCTGATAGAGATCCTGCGCGACTACGGCGAACTCGACGGACCACACCGCATCGCCGGACGCATTGTCGAGGCGCGGCGCTCGGCTCCCGTCACAACGACCGGCGAGCTGGTGGAGATCGTGAGGCCGCTCACTCCGCGCGGCGACGAAAACCGATGGCTGTCGAAGTTGTTTCAGGCGCTGCGAATAGAGGTCAACGGCGAGATGGAGGCGCTGCGAATGGCGCTCAGCCAGAGCCTGCGAGTGCTGCGGCCCGGCGGCCGGCTGGCGGTGATATCCTACCACTCGCTCGAAGACCGGCTGGTGAAAAATTTCATGCGCGCGGGAAATTTCGAGGGGCGGGTCGAGAAAGATTTCTACGGAAAACCGACAACACCCTGGGAGATCGTAACCCGAAAACCGGTGGTGCCGACCCCCGAGGAGATTGATCGCAACCCGCGCAGCAGGAGCGCCAAGCTCCGCTGTGCGGAGAAACTTTGAATTACGAATTAGGAATTACGAATTACGAATTACGATTTTGGAACGGGTTGAGTATGATCCTGAGATAGACCCTTCGATCCGCCAGGCGAAGGAGGCGGCCGAGAGAGAACGCGAACTCGCGGAGCGGATCCGTGTGGAGATCGAACGCTATGTGGCCGACCACGACCTCGTGCCGCGCAGCGAGGTGACGGCCACCGCCGCCACCGACTCCCCGCCGTGGGACGAGACCCCCGCCGACCCCAACCAGAACGAAGACGGCACCCCAAAAACCCGGCGACAACTGCTGCGCGAAGCCCGCGAAGCCGAGAAACGAGCCAAAGAAGCAGCCCTCCGTGCCGAGGAGGAGGCTAAACGGGTGGCTCGGGAACTGCGCCGCGAACAACGGGCCGCAAGCGCCGCGGCAAGCAAAAAAGCCGTCGCGTCGGTGGTGACGGGCAACATTCTGGGTACCGAGTGGGTTCGCCGAATGTGGCCCCACCTGCTGGGAATAGCTGCCGTGCTGGTGATGTACATCGCATACACGTTCCACCTTCAGGGACTACACCTGGAGCGACAAAGACTCGAACGAGAGGTGCGCGAACTTGGCATCAGAGCCGTCGAACGAACCGCCGAACGGGTGAGAAGCACAAGCCGAAGCGCTATTGTGGAGCGGCTCAGAGAGGAAAACATACCGCTCGAAGAGTTCCCATATCCGGTGAAGAGAATTGAACCATGAAAAAACGGGAGCACAACATAAAACGTGAGATAACGCTGCGCGTGAACCTGCTCTACGTGCTGTTCATGGTGTTGGGCGGGTGCATCTTCGGGCGCATACTGTGGCTGCAGTACGGCCCCCACGGCGACGAACTGAGGCGCGATGCCGAAAACCGCGCGTTCTTCATGGAGCGCATAGACGGCAAACGGGGCGATATACTCTCGGCGGACGGGGAACTGCTCTCGACCTCGATCCTGATGTACTATCTGGGCATCGACTTCGGGGTCGACTCGCTCACCACGGAGCGCTTCAGGGCGGGGGTCGACGGCCTGGCCGACAGCCTGTCGCGGATGTTCGGCGATCGGTCGAAAGCCTCCTACAAGGCGATGCTCGAAGAGGGGTTCAACCGTCCGCGGAGAGGTTACCGGAGGCTCAACCCGCGACTCGTGTCGTACTCCGAGCTGCAACGTGCGCGCACCTTTCCGCTGCTCTCGCTCGCCCCCGGCTTCGGCGGCCTCTCCACCGAACGGGTCTACACTCGACAAAACCCCTTCGGCGGGATGGCGCTGCGGACACTCGGCACAACCGAGGCTACATACGACACACTGCCCGTGCCGAGCCGCGACACGGTCAACAGACGAATTCAACGAATGCTCACCGAAAAAGGACGCTACGGGCTGGAGTATTCGTTCGACCAGCAACTCAAAGGCAAGGCGGGGTGGCAGATGATGCAGCGGCAGACGGCTAACTTCTCAACCCCCGTCGAAAGCCCGCTCAACGTCGCCACAACCGACGGACGGAGCGTGGTGACGACTCTCGACATGGATTTTCAGGATGTCGCCTCGTCGATGCTCTCGCGACAACTGCTGCTGCACGGGGCGATGCGCGGCACGGTGGTGCTGATGGAGGTGGAGTCGGGAGATATAAAAGCTATCGCGAACCTGGAGAGGGTGGGCGACAGGGTGTACGAACGGTTGAACTACGCCATCGCCGGGCGATATGAGCCGGGATCGACCTTCAAGCTCGCCTCGCTGCTGGCACTGCTCGACGACGGAATGACCCTCGACGCACCCGTGGAGGTGGGCAACGGGATAATGGCGCTGCCGGGGGGGAGATTCATACGCGACGACCACGCGCCCGAGTCGCCGGTGGAGACGCTCAAACGGGTGTTCGAGACGTCGTCCAACGTGGGGTTCTCGCGCGCGATCGAAAGCCGGTTCAAGGCTACCGGGCGCGAGAAGGATTATGTGGACTATCTGCTGGGGCTGGGTTTCGGCGACCCGATGGGCACGGGCGTCGTGGGCGAGGCCGTGCCACTGCTACACCGACCAACCCCCGAGGAGACTCGCGCCGGACACTGGCATGGCAACTCGGCGGCCTATCTGGCACACGGATATGGGTTGGAGATCAGTCCGCTGCACACCCTGGCGCTCTACAACGCCGTGGCGGGCGGCGGACGGATGGTGAAACCTCGTCTGGTGAGCGAACTGCGCGGGGGCGATCTCACCGAGCCGCGAACATTCCCAACCGAGGTGATAAACCCGGCTATAGCCTCGCCGCGAACAATCGCCGCGCTGGCCGAAAGTCTGGCAGGGGTGGTGGACGAGGGTACAGCCACCGTGCTGCGAAACCCATACTACAAAGTGGCCGCCAAAACCGGAACCGCACAACAGGGACGCTACGGCGGAGGGCTGGGGCAGGAGTATCTGGCGACGATGGTGGGCTACTTTCCCGCCGACAGGCCGCGTTACAGCTGCATCGTGTCGATATGGACGCGGCGCGGAACGCTTACCGACACATACTACGGGTCGACCCTGGCAGGGCCGGTGTTCAAAGCCATCGCCGACAGGGTGTACGTCACCCGGTGGGACCTGCAGCCCGATGTGGCCACCGTCGCCCCGCGCGGCAACAACCCCCCGGGGGTTAAGAGCGGGCCCGAAAGAGATGTTCGACGCGTGGCCTCCGATCTGGGTATCCGAATGACGGGCGAGGCCAGACGCGGCGAGTGGTTGTCAACACGGCACGGGGCGGACTCCACCTCGCTCGTGGCGGCGAAGATCGACGGTGGCGAGGGCGTGGCTCCGGATGTGGTGGGCATGGGGCTCAAAGATGCCCTGTGGATCATAGAAAGCCGCGGACTGAGAGCCTCGTTCACGGGCCGCGGAAGTGTGGCCGAACAACATCCCGAGGCGGGCGAAAGCGTCCGACCCGGCGCAACGATGACGATAATACTAAGATAAACGCATATGATACTCAGAGAGATACTTAAGGAAATTGCGGTCGTGGAGACAAGGGGGTCGACCGAGGTGGAGATCGGTTCGCTGACGCTCGATTCGCGGAGCGCGGAGCCGGGGTCGATGTTTTTTGCGATCCGGGGCACGGAGATCGATGGACACGAGTTTATCGGTGCCGCGATCGCCCTCGGTGCCAAAGCAATTGTGTGTGAACAGATCCCCGAGGGTTTCGGCTCCACGGCCGAGGGCTCGGGAGCGACATTCGTGGTGGTCGAAGAGTCGCGACAGGCGATGGGTCAGGCCGCCAGCGCGTTCCACGGTCACCCGAGCCGGAGACTGAAACTTGTGGGCGTGACGGGCACAAACGGCAAAACCACAACCGCGACGCTGCTGTGCGACGCGATGAGGGCAATGGGCTTCGGGGCGGGGCTGATCTCGACCGTCGACTACCGAATAGGAGATGTGACGCTACCCTCGACACACACCACGCCCGACCCGATACGGTTGAACGCCATGTTGGCCTCGATGGTCGAACGGGAGTGCGAATATTGCTTCATGGAGGTGTCGAGCCACGCAATCATGCAGCGGCGAATAGCGGGTCTGCACTTCACCGGGGCGGCCTTCAGCAACATCACCCACGAACACCTCGACTACCACGGCACCTTCGCCGCCTACATCGCGGCCAAGAAACGATTCTTCGACGAACTGCCGGCCGACGCCTTCGCCGTCACGAACATCGACGACCGCAACGGACGGGTGATGGTGCAAAACACCGCCGCAAAGGTGCGCACCGTGTCGCTCCACTCGCCGGCCGACTACCGTTGCAAGATCGTGGAACACCACTTCGACGGGATGCTGCTGGCCCTCGACGGGGTGGAGCTGTGGGTGAGCTTCATCGGCCGGTTCAACGCCTACAACCTCACCACGGTGTACGCCTGCATGCGCGAGCTGGGCATCGAGCGCGACGAGATATTGCGAACCATCAGCGCCCTGTTGCCCGTGAGCGGACGCTTCGAGACTATCCGCTCGGCGCGCGGGGGCATCACAGCCATCGTGGATTACGCCCACACGCCCGACGCGCTGCAAAACGCACTCGACACCATTGCCGAGATTCGTAAGCCGGGCCAGCGCATATTCACAGTCGTGGGCTGCGGCGGCGAACGCGACAGGGCCAAGCGTCCGGTGATGGCGCGCATTGCCGCAACGTGCAGCGACTTTACGCTGCTCACCTCCGACAATCCGCGTAGCGAGGACGCCGCCGACATCGTGGCTCAGATGCGGGTCGGGCTCGAGGCGGGCCACCGTGCCGTGGGTATCATCGACCGACGCGAAGCAATAGCCACCGCGGCAATGATGGCCGCACCGGGCGATATTATCCTCGTGGCGGGAAAGGGGCACGAAACCTACCAGATCGTCGGTACCGAGAAACGACACTTCGATGACCGCGAGGAAGTCCGCAGGGCTTTTCTTAATTATGAATTATGAATTACGAATTACGAATTGTGAATTACGAATATGCTTTATAGTTTGGGGGAGTATCTTCAGCGGTTTGACGTTCCGGGTGCGGGCGTGGTGCAATATCTGTCGTTCCGGGGGGCGGCGGCCATCATTGTGGCGCTGTTGATAGCGCTTGTTTTCGGCGGGGGCATCATCCGTCTGCTGCGGCGACGACAGATCGGCGAACAGGTGCGCGACCTGGGCCTCGAGGGACAGGCGCAAAAACGAGGCACCCCCACGATGGGTGGGCTGATTATTCTTGCGGCGATACTCATCCCGACGCTGCTGCTGGCCAACCTGAGTAACGTCTACATCGGGTTGCTGGTCATCTCGACCGTGTGGCTGGGGATACTCGGTTTCGCCGACGACTACATCAAGGTTTTTCGCGGCGACAAGGGGGGTCTGCACGGCTGGTTCAAGATCATCGGCCAGGTGGGGCTGGGCATCATCGTGGGGACGGTGATGTGGCTCTCGCCCGCGGTGCATGTTCGCGAAATCGTGCGCCCGACCACACAGCAGGTTGTGCTTGCGCCCGGCGACGGAGCACTGTCGAGCGGCGCGGCCGAGAAAACAACGAAAACCACGATCCCGTTTCTCAAAAACAGCGAGCTCGACTACGGTGTGCTCACCGGCGAGGCGGGCGACAACGGGCCCGTGACGTGGGTGCTCTACATCGTGCTCGCCATTCTCATCATCACCGGGGTGTCCAACGCCTCGAACCTCGCCGACGGGTTGGACGGCTTGAATACCGGCGTTGCGATACCGGTGGTGGTGGTGCTGGGCATGTTCGCGTGGCTGTCGGGCAACATAATATGGGCCGACTACCTCAACATAATGTATATTCCGGGGAGCGGCGAGCTGCTGGTGTTCGCGGCGGCCATGGCGGGGGCGCTGATAGGCTTCATGTGGTACAACGGCTTCCCGGCCCAGGTGTTCATGGGCGACACCGGCTCGCTGGCCATCGGGGGGATCATTGCCGTGATGGCGCTGCTGATCCGCAAGGAGTTGCTGCTGCCGGTGCTGTGCGGGATTTATGTTGTGGAGGCGGGATCGGTCATCATTCAGCGCACGTGGTTCAAAATTACAAAACGGCGCTACGGCCAGGGGCGGCGCGTGTTCCTGATGTCGCCCATACACCACCACTACCAGAAACGGGGTTACCATGAGAGCAAGATCGTGATACGGTTTGTCATCATCTCGATCCTGCTGGCGGCGATAACACTTACAACATTGAAAGTTCGATAAAGCCGGAACGCCGGCGGCGATTATATTAGCTTATGAAGAAA
>QMCE01000985.1_pt1 | contig 15617 bp, 12 predicted proteins | sample 1821851 | NCBI WGS metagenome assembly QMCE01 (sample SAMN09453174, study PRJNA476694) | Termite gut metagenome, whole genome shotgun sequencing project. | isolation source: worker | host: Odontotermes sp. | place: South Africa:Pretoria | collected 2016-01-28
CCGAGTTGCGAATACTTGCGGCAGCTGCGAGAGTGCGAAGCACGGAGCAGCTGACTTTCCGGGCGGCCGCCAGAGAACCAAGCGGCTGTGTGAAGGGGCAAGCCTGCTTGCCCCACCACACAGACATTTGCGCGAAGGCAAAGTGAGCATCATCAAGCTTGCTTGAATGATGCGAGCGCACCCGCGAACCTGCGCAGCTCGCAAAGCGTGCTGTGCAAGGTTGGTGGGCAAGGAAGTATGAGCAAGGAGGGCGGTAGCCCGAGTTGCGAATACTTGCGGCAGCTGCGAGAGTGCGAAGCACGGAGCAGCTGACTTTCCCCAAGCGGCTGTGTGAAGGGGAAGCATTACCAATTAGGGAGGAATCAGATTATGATGCGTTCATTATGGACGGCGGCTTCTGGGATGACGTCGCAGCAGTTAAACGTAGACAACATTGCCAACAATTTGGCGAACGTGAATACGATTGGTTTCAAGAAAGAGACAATCGAGTTCAAAACCTTGCTGTACCAAAATCTCCAAAGAAATTCCTATGATTCGACCGGGACCCCCAAGCCAGTAGGCGTGGAAGTGGGATTGGGCGTAAGGAATTCAGCCATCAGCACAAGCTTCAAACAGGGTTCCTTGTTGGCGTCCGAAGGAGAGTTTGACTATGCGCTTGAGGGAGAGGGATTCTTTACCGTCAGGAGGGAGGACGGTTCTTTGGCGTATACGAGAAACGGTTCCTTCGTTATGGCGTTGAGTGGCGAGGGGTATATGCTGACTACGACGAGCGGCAACCAAGTCCTTGACGTAACCGGTGATCCGATTACCCTTCCACTGGATACAGACATAAACAAAGTGGACATAGACGCGGGCGGCAACCTATTTACGTCGGACGTGAACAATAACAACATGATGTTGGGCATTCAAATAGGGGTGGCGCAGTTCAGCAATCCAATGGGGCTGGCCAAATTGGGCGAGTCCCTGTATGCACAGACGGACGCGTCCGGAGTGGCGCAGGTTGGGGCGCCGGGAGAATCAGTCCGGGTAGTGTCCGGATATTTGGAGGGGGCCAACGTCCAAGTGGTGGATGAAATGGTCAACCTGATAGTGGCGCAGAGGGCGTACGAGATGAATTCCAAAGCGATTACCGCTTCCGACCAGATGTTGCAACAGGCGAACAACCTCAGAAACTAAGCAACCCAATGATTTAGGAGACAAACAACAGTAGGGGGATACGCATCATGGCCATATCAATTGACAGTTCGAATTATTTCAGCCTGCCGCAAACGGCGGAGGATGACGCCGCACAGAAGGCGAACGCCCTGAAAAGTTCCATCCAGGGCTTGGACGTGGAGAATGCTTCCGATAAGGAGTTAATGGACGTATGCAAGGAGTTTGAGGCGTATTTCGTTGAGCAGATATTCAAGGAAATGAAGAAGACGGTCAAAAGTCCGGAGGACGAAGGCGAATACATGCAGTATTTTGGCGACATGTTGACGCAGGAGTATGCGAAGAGTGCGACGGAGGGAGAGGGGCTCGGCCTTGCCAAAATGCTGTATGAATCCATGAAGAGGAGATAAGGAGACGCCATGCGTTTTGGGGGAGCATTCAGCAAGAAGGGGATAGCGTTTGGAAGAGACGGTAAGCGGGTATGTAGAGAAGATAAAGTTTCGGAATGAGGAGAATGGTTATACCGTCTTTGAATTGTCGAATGAGGGTGAGGATGTCACATGCGTTGGCAACCTTACCTTTCTTAATGAGGGCGAATACATACAAGTGACGGGGATACGGCTTGACCACAAGGTGTACGGGGAGCAAATCAAGGTGACGGGATACGTGGTGAAGGAGCCGGAAGACGCCCTGGCCATGGAGCGGTACCTTGGTTCGGGAGCCATCAAGGGCGTCGGACCCAAACTGGCCGCCAGGATTACGTCGAGGTTCCAAGGGGAGACCTTCCTCGTCTTGGAGGAACACCCGGAGAGGTTGGCTGAGATAACGGGCATCAGTAAGAAGATGGCTCTTGCCTTCGGCAGACAGTTTGAAGAGAAGCGGGAGATGCGGAACGCCATGCTGTTCTTGCAGAAATACGGCGTGTCGAACAATTTGGCCGTGAAGATATACAAGGCGTATGGCGCAAGGATGTATGAGGTGTTGAAGGAAAACCCCTATCGATTGGCGGAAGACGTGACGGGCATTGGCTTTCGGATTGCCGACGAGATTGGGAGAAAGGTGGGGGTAGAACCCTATTCCTCATTTCGCATTAGGGCGGGAGTCCTGTTTGCGCTGACGCAGGCGGAGGGCATGGGACACGTCTACCTGCCCGAATCGACGTTGGTTTCCCGCGCGGCGGAGTTGCTGGAAATATCGGTGGAGGACGTTGCCAGAGAATTGGCGGAGCTGTCGTTGGACAAGCACATCATGCGCAAAGAGCTGGATGGCGAGGCAATCTACTATGGCGCCACCCTCTATTATATGGAGTTGAACGTGGCGAGGATGTTGCTGGACCTCAACATCAGGATTCCCTATCGAGAGGACGAGGTGGAGAAGAAGTTGGTTCGCTTGGAGGCGACCGAGGGCGTCCAGTTGGACGAAATGCAGAGGCTTGCCGTCGTGGAGGCGGCGAAGAACGGGTTCCTCGTAATCACGGGGGGGCCGGGTACGGGGAAGACCACCACCATAAACGCAATTATTCATTTTTTAGAAATGGAAGGGATGGACGTGTTGTTGGCGGCACCCACGGGTAGGGCGGCCAAGAGGATGACGGAGGCGACGGGACACGAGGCGCAGACGATACATAGATTACTGGAATTGTCGGGTGGGTTGGATTCGGAAGAAAAAGGGATGCGTTTTGAACGGGACGAGTCCCATCCTTTGGAGGCGGACGCCGTCATCATAGACGAGACGTCCATGGTGGACATCCGCCTCATGCATGCGTTGTTGAGGGCGGTACCCGTAGGGACGCGGTTGATATTGGTGGGGGACGTGAACCAGTTGCCGTCCGTCGGCCCGGGTAACGTGCTGAGGGACGTAATCGCCTCCCATTGTTTCAATCTGGTGATGCTGGTTAAGATATTCAGGCAGGCTGCGGAGAGTGACATCATCGTAAACGCACATAGGATTAATGCGGGAGAGGCGATAGAGATGGACAACGCCAGCAAGGACTTCTTCATGTTGGAGAAGGCGGACGCCAAATCCATCCAGCACATGCTCATCCACCTCATCAACGAAAGGCTTTCCAAGTACTTGAAGGTGACCCCTTACGACGTGCAGGTGTTGACGCCAATGCGGAAGGGTGAATTGGGGGTGGAGCGCCTGAACGAGGTGTTGCAGCAGTATTTGAACCCGCCTACCGAGGGGAAGCGGGAGTTGGCGTATTTGCAGACGATTTTCCGTGAAGGCGACAAGGTGATGCAGATTAAGAACAACTACCATGTAAAATGGGAACGCAAGGAAAGCGTAGACCATGTCGTTCTGGAAGAAGGGGAAGGAGCGTTCAACGGGGATTTGGGCGTCGTAAAGAGGGTCAACGAGTTCTCCAACGAAATCACCGTCTTATTTGACGACAAACGTTACATCACTTACCCGTACGCCTCCCTAGAGGAGTTGGAGTTGGCGTATGCGGTGACGATACACAAATCACAGGGCAGCGAATATCCGGCGGTCATCCTGCCGCTCCTGTCCGGCCCAAGGATGCTGCTCAACCGTAATTTGCTGTATACGGCGGTAACGAGGGCAAAGACGTGCGTCACCATCATCGGGAGGCGCGCCGCCGTGTATGAAATGATTGCGAACGAGACGGAGCAGAAACGGTTTTCCACGTTGGATTGGCGCATTAAGGAAATGCGTGGCGATTGAATGGTATATTTACAAAATGGTTTTGCTTTTTTAAAACATGTTTGGTATAATGAATGTAAATGGTGCATCAAGGGAAGCGTGCAAGGGGGATGGAGACGGGGGGAGGTTTTTTGTCGGTAAAGCCAAATGTTGTGGAGTACGCGGGGGGCGTCATTATGAACCTGTTGTTCCCCAAGCGGTGCCCCGTCTGTGGAGACGTGGTCAGGCCGGAGGACGGCAAAGTATGCAGGGAATGTAGGGGGATTTTTACCCGGGTGGGGGAACCCAAATGCCTACGGTGTGGCAAACCCATTGACAGGGGGGAATGCGAGTATTGTACGGATTGCGGCAAGAAGGCGTCGCATTTTGAGAAAAACCGCTCCCTATGGGTGTATGACGCCGTTACCAGACGTTCCATTGCGGAGTATAAGTACAAGAGGCGGCGGGAGTATTCGGATTATTACGTGGAAGAAGCCGATAAGTGGTTGGGCGGTTACATAAGGTCGAGTGGAGTGGACGCGTTTGTCCCCGTACCGTTGCACAAGTCAAAATTGAGGGCTCGCGGATTCAACCAAGCAGAGTGGTTGGCGCGCGGGATGGGGGAGCGTACGGGCATACCCGTGTTGACGGACGCGTTGGTAAGGAACAAGTGGACGACTCCACAGAAGGAGTTGGACGAGAAGGAACGCGCCAAGAATTTGGAGGGCGCATTTGCCATTTGCACCAGCCATGCGGATGGGTTGCGGGGAATGGACGCCGTAATGCTGGTGGATGACATTTACACCAGTGGCAGCACCATGAACGCATGCGCCAAGGCGTTGAGGGATGCGGGAGTGGGGAAGGCGTACGCCATGACCCTGTGCATCGGAAAAGGCTATTGAAGTGAGGGAAACGACGTGCGTTTAATAGAAACAATCAGCGAGGAGGAATAGGTATGGAACTGATGAACTGTAGAAAATGTGGGAAAATGTTTCAACGGGTGGGCGGTCCTCCGCTTTGCAGCGAGTGTAGGAAGGAGTTGGAGGATAAGTTTACCGAGGTGAAGAAGTATGTGAAGGAGAATCCGCAATCCAACATCAACAAAATATCTGCGGACAACGACGTGCCGGTACCCCAAATCAACCAATGGATTCGAGAGGAGAGGTTGTCGTTCACGGAGGATTCCGTGGTAACGCTGTCATGTGAAAAATGTGGCGCACCCATTCGGACGGGTCGGTTTTGCCAGAATTGCAAGTCCACCATGATTACAAAAATGGAAGGTTCGACGCCCAATGCGGAGAAGAAGGCCGTTAAGAAGAAGGAAGAGGCTAGAATGAGGTTCTTGGACAATAGGCGCGACTAGCGTCGGGGTAGGGACGCGCGAACGGCCTTTCGACATATCTATAAGGTAAATTAGGTGGCTCACACCCTGCGTTAGCGCAGGGTGATTCCTTCGTCGTCAATGGTGAGCTTGCCCTCCTTGTACAGCCGTCCGATGGCTCGCTTAAACGCATTCTTGCTGAGTCCGAACTCCCGGCTGATGACTTCCGGAGGGGTCTTGTCGTGGAAGGGAAGGAAACCCTCGTTCTCCTCCAAACGATTCCATATAACCAGCGCGTCCGCACCCATTTGCAGATGCGCTTTTTCCCGTAGGCTCAATGTGAGCTTGCCGTCTTCCCGTACCTCCTTGACCCGAGCCTTCACCGTCGAACCGACTGCGAGGGTTTGGTGGATTTCGTTGCGGGGTATCAAGGCCGAATAAGCCAAATCCACCACCACGAACGCCCCGAAGTTCTCCAATACCTCGTATATGATTCCGTCCACCACGTCGCCCGCCGTATAGGGGGCTTCCGAAGACAGTTGGTCGTATAGGTGCATGGTCGCGCATAGACGGCTGCTTTTGTCGATGTAGAGGCTGACGGGTATTTCATCGTCCACCTTGACCTCGTACGTTTGCGCCTTGAACGGGAGAAACAGGTCCTTGTCCAGCCCCCAGTCGAGGAACGCGCCAATGTCGGTTACTTGGAGGACTTTGAGCAGCTCGATTTGCCCCATTTTTAGTTTGGGGGTCTGCGTCGTCGCAATGAAGCGGTCTTCTGAGTCTTTGTATAGGAAGACTTGGACGGGGTCGCCCAAGTCGGCATCCTCCGGCACCCATCGTTTGGGAAGCAACACCTTTTCACCGGGCGGCGACTCGTCGAAGGCGAGATAAACGCCCATGGCCACTTCCTCGATGACCTCCATGGTTTGCCATGTGCCTAGTTTGGCGTTCAAATTCTTCATTGCCGCCATACTCATCCTACGGGGGGTGGGGGCGTCCTTGCGGGAATGCCTGTCAAACGTCGCGCGTTGTCGTTCCATTTTGCGTCATCCTTTCGTTTTAAACTCCACGGTGGTATAAGGGGCGCCCTCTTTGTCGCATAAAAGGATGTAGTAACCTTCATCCGTCGATTTCGTCCTGACGGAGACGGCGTCGCCCAACAGAGCTGAATTCTGATAGGAGGCCCGCAACTGCCACGGCGTAAAGTCATCTGGCAAATAGTCCAGGGCCATCCTGATATAGGAAACGTTGTTGACGTGCTGGTTGGTGTCCAAATGTCCCGGCTTGACGGTAAAGGTGTCCACCAATGGCATGTCGCCCGGCACGTTTATCTTCCTTGGCGCGTAATCCATTGTGTACTTATCTTCCATGGGGTAGGCGGCTAGAATCTTTTCGTCCGTCCTTACGGGATGCTGCTTCACCATGTCCATCAGGAACCAAACGGTGTTGGCGCACGCCAGCACGTCGCCCCCCTCGCCCAGCATGAGGTAGTTGCGGTAACCGAAAAGGCGGTCAAACGCATACGGCCACGTGCCAATCGTGACGTTCTCGCCAAGGGTGGGGAAACGGTTAAAGACCACCTGCCAGTAATTCATCAGCCAGGCCAGGTTCCTCCCCTCTAAATATTCCATCCCGCGCCCAATCTCTTCGGATTGGAATGTACTGCAATCTTGAAAGTAATCTAACAGTGAGTCGACGCCTAGAAGCTTGTCCTTGTTGAGCTCACTGTAACGAATGCGACTTTGAAATTGATACATGGTTAAACCGCTCCTTCTTCTTGTCCTGTAAATGGCAATATGGGTATTTTAACAGATGTGCCGGTAAAATGCAAGCGGTGGGTTGCTTTGGGGGGCTGGTTGCTTTGGCTGGTGGCTGGCTGCCCTGACTGGCTGATTTGACTGGCGGCCCTGACTGGCTAATGCGGGGGTGATTGGTATGCGATGTTGCTTTGGCTACTACGGGCGTGTGGTTGCTTTGGCTACTACGGGCGAGACCAGTACTCGTCTTACTCGGGGCCGCTCGCGCTTAACGGGATGCGTTGCGGACATCGTGCTTGTGGGATACCAAGCTCGGATGCCGACGCATCCCTATACCCCTCCGTAAGACGTGTATGGCTCGCCCGTGTCTAGCAAGCGGCAATCTCCCAAACAAAATCACCTGTATTTGCGCGAAGGCAAAGTGAGCATCATCAAGCTTGCTTGAATGGTGCGAGCGCGCCCGCGACCCTGAGCAGACTTGCGAATGGTTGCGCGAAGGCAAAGTGAGCATCATCAAGCTTGCTTGAATGGTGCGAGCGCGCCCGCGACCCTGAGCAGACCTAGGTGAAATTACTGAACGTGTCTGGGTATCTGAGTGGTGATAATAAAAAAGACGTGATTTTTTTGCCCAAACAAGGTATAATGGGTTCAGACCATTATACTGCGCCGAGCGGAGCGAGTGCGCATAAACGTACCGTTGAACCAGACAGTGTGGGCGATGGCATAGATGTTGGCATGGATGGCATAGAAAGTGGCATGGTTGGCATAGAAAATGGCATAGATGGCATAGAAAATGGCATGGATGACGATGGGGAAGGAAATTTTAGAAAAATTCTTGATGCGCTCTTGGCGAATCCGAAAATTACGCAAAGGCAATTGTCGATGGAGACGGGTTTATCCGTTCGTACTGTTGCACGGGAGCTGAAGAGTCTACGTGATGCGGGTACGATTTGCGCGAAGGCAAAGTGAGAATCATCAAGCTTGCTTGAATGATGCGAGCGCGCCCGCGAACCTGAGCAGGCTTGCGAAGCGAGCCGCGCAAGGTCGGCGCATTGGCTCGGACAGGTCGGGATATTGGGAAATAACAAGGCAACTTTAAGTATTACTATCTTTTAACAAGGAGGAGCATATAATTATGAAGCGCATTATTCATTCTGGGCGGGTGCCGGAAGCCATCGGCCCGTATTCGCAGGCGGTTGAGGTCAACGGGGTAATCTACACTTCGGGAATGATACCGATTGACCCGCGGACGGGCGAAGTGGTGGAGGGGACGGTTGTAGAGCAGGCGACGCAGGCGATGAGCAACCTCAAGACTCTGCTGGAGGAATCGGGAAGCGGCATGGGGAATGTAATGAAGACTACGGTTTTCATCAAGGATATGGGGGATTTTCCGAAGGTGAACGAGGTATATGCGCGGTTCTTTGAGGGGAACTACCCGGCAAGGAGTTGTGTGGAGGTGGCGAGGTTGCCCAAGGATGTATTGATTGAGATTGAGGCTGTCGCCAGTATGAAATGATGTGATGGGTGGCCTGGCGGATTGCGTGAAGCGCGTTATGTGTGAGTGGGAGGGGGCGAGGTAGGTGGGAGGTCGGCTGAAAGAGTTGAATATCGTGTTCCTCGTGACAATTATCGTGTTTTTGTTGGCGGGTGAATGGTTGGGTAGGTTGGGGGACGCGGACCCCCTAATTATTCAGACGTTGGGACAGACTGCGTTGGTCCTCCCCTATGTCGTCTATCTGTTGGTGACGAGGCAGAACGTGCCGAGCGCCATACGGTTGCGTCGGATACGGATTCCCAACGTCTTCCTTTTGGTATTGTTTTCTTACGCCATATACCCGTTGCTGGGTTTTGTCAGCGCCGTCTCTCTATTGTTCTCTAAGAACGTGATCAATCAGAGGGTGTTTGAAATGACGGGTGGAAGGTCGTTGCTCCTCAGTTTGCTGGTTCTTGCCTTTGTGCCTTGCCTATTCGAAGAATTCATATACCGTGGATTATTATACAACGGATACCGTAAAATAAGCGTCGTAAAGGGGATGTTCCTCAGTTCCCTGCTTTTTGGACTGATGCACAGGAATTTGAACCAATGTGCCTATACATTTGTAATGGGCCTCATTATGGTGGTGTTGGTGGAGGCGACGGGTTCTATATTGGCCCCCATGATTGTTCATTTCACCATCAATGGCTCCTCGGTCGTAATGAGCCAATTCGCAGCTTTCTTGACGAAGGGGGGCGAACGGGGAATGGGTGGGTATCTGGAGGAGACGAACCGTCTGCTGGAGTCAAGGGAAGTGGTGTGGCAAGCGGTAGAAGCGTTTGGCGGCATTGGCAGGTTTACTTTTCTTATCGCGGTCGCCATTCTGTTACTGATTGCCAGGTTGGAGGGCAGGAAGGAGTTCTGGAAGGGGATGTTGAGTCGGGATGGGGCCGGGGTGCGCGGGGGGTGGAAAAGTCTCGTTACGTTGCCTCTTGTGGTCGGAATGAGCATTTGTCTGTACTATATCGTGGTCGGAATGAGATAGCTGCTGGTCGGAATGAGACGGCCTCCTCGACGGCTTTGCGCAATGTCGGGGAATTGGGCGGAAAAAATGATAAAAAGTTGTCATTTACACTTGACAAAAGACAGAAACGTGCTATACTATCACTGTAGTCCCGAATTTCGTAATAATTTCGTAATAATTTTGTTGGGTTAGGACGGCATTTGTCGAGGAGGATATAGAATGCGAAAACACATTGTACAGGCGTCGATTTGTGTGGGAGCACTTATTGGGTTGATGGGAATGTCAAAGCACGTAATGGTGTCATGGTCGTCCACGTTGTGTGAGGAGAAGGAATTGGCCGGCATGTCATTCGCTCTTGAGAAATACATAAAGCAGACAGACTTAAGTGACGTCGTTCTTCCAGAAGATGGAACGGCATCTGAGGAAGCTTCGGCGGACGGAGTGTCGGTAGAGGGCGTTGCGTCGGAAGAAGGAGCCATGACGGAAGCGGGCCAGCCGGTGAATGCGGGGGTCGGAGGGGAACAGGCACCGACGGAAGGAGAAGCCGTACCGACGGAGGCCGTACCGGCAGAAGCGATTCCAACAGAAGGGGGAACCACGCCGACGGAGGCCGCACCTACAGAAGCGATTCCGCCAGAAGGGGGAACCACGCCGACGGAGGCCGCACCTACAGAAGCGATTCCGCCAGAAGGGGGAACCACGCCGACGGAGGCCGCACCTACAGAAGCAATTCCACCAGTGGGGGACGCTGCACCTGCGGAAGCCATACCGGCAGAAGCCGCACCTGCGGGAGAAGTGGCGCCACAACCGCCGGAACAGATTCATGAAGCAGAGTCAAAATTTGAGAACGTCGGCATATCCAATGCGGAGGAGTATGTAAATATAAGGCAGAAACCGACTACGAAGAGTAAGGTCAAGGGTAAGTTGTATCGTGGGGCGGCGGCCAAGATAGTGGATAAAAAGGGCGGTTGGGTCAAGATAGAGTCGGGAAAGGTGAGCGGATACATTAAGGCGGAGCATTTGTCCATCGGCTTCAGTGCGGAGGAGATGGTGGAACGCCATGGAACCAAACTGGCCACCGTCAATACGAAGACTTTGTATGTGAGGGAAGATAGGAGCACCAGCAGCGTCATACTGACCATGGTACCGGAAGGGGAGACCTATGAGGTGACCAAGGAGTATGATGAATGGGTTAAGATAGTGGTCGATGGAACGACCAAGGGTTATGTGGCGAAAGAGTATGTGGATATGGACGTGGAGTTCAAACAAGCCATATCGATTAAGGAAGAGCGGAGAAGGTTGCGCTTGGCGGAAGAAGCGAGAAGGGCGGAAGAGGAAGCGGCGGAGAGGTTGAGGCAGCAACAAGCAGCGGCTGCGGCACAACAGGCGGCGGCTCAGCAGCAACAGAGTAGTTCGTCAAACAACAGCGCCCCATCCAAACCGGCTAGTTCGTCCAGTAGCAACAATAACAATAGCAACAAACCGAAACCGGCGCCTTCTTCTTCTGGTTCGGTTACGGGTTCGGCTATTGCGTCGTATGCACAGAAGTTCATAGGTGGTCCTTACGTATATAGTGGAACGAGTTTGACCAATGGCGCAGATTGTTCGGGCTTCGTCCAAACCGTATTCCGCAACCATGGAATCAGCTTGCCGAGGACTTCCAGTTCCCAAGCGGGTTCCGGCCAAGCGGTCAGCGTTGGTTCGGCAAGGGCGGGCGACCTTATCTTCTATGCTTCGAATGGAAGGATTAACCACGTCGCTATCTGCATTGGCGGAGGGAAAGTGGTTCACGCCAGCAATCCAAGGACGGGAATCACCATTTCGAACATGTACTATCGGACGCCGCATTCGGCTAGGAGAGTGGTATAGGGCGATTCAGACGTAGACCAATATAGACATGGAAAACCTTGTGTAACAAATAAACGCCCCTAGGTGGAGGAGTCACCTAGGGGTGTTTTTCTCAGTCAACGTCGATATACAGGGAATGGGGGTCCCCTATCCCAGAATCATCCTCGTTCCGATCATCCATCCGCCGACCCTCGTCATGGGAGGGGAATTCTTCCGCGGCGGACGCATTCTCCAACAAGGCGGAAGCGTCCTCCAAAGGTTGGGCTTCGACCTCCGAATGGGTCGATTCTTGGAGCTTTTGAAGATATACGGACGTCAAGTCGTCGTGATTCTCTACAACAATGGGGTCATCCAAGGTATATTGAAAAAACTTAACTACGTTCCCACTAATGAGTCCCAACGTGTGTTCGTTACAATAGTCCCAATTGCGAACATATGGGAGGTTGTCATAAAAAGTAATCAGATAGTCCAAACTGTTGTCATACATCGTCAACTTGGACGCAAGCGTCGTAGCGTGCATATGACATCCACCTCACTTTATTAGAGTCGGTTGTTGCTCCGCCGATATCTACATCGTATCTCGAAACCCCCGTAATGTCAAGATATTTCTAAAGCCAACGTTTGGAAGTTGGCTTTGCCAACGTTTGGAAGTTGGCTTTGCCAACGTTTGGAAGTTGGCTTTGCCAACGTTTGGAAGTTAGCTGTTCCAACGTTTGGAAATTGGCTTTCCAACTTGACAGGACGGGAACTACTTGATATGATGTTACTGTTCGCCCGATGGCGATATGACTGTTTGCATGACAATGATGGCGGTACATTAAATAGGGGGAAGGATTTATGAGAAGGTGTGGAGGTTGGTTGTTCCTATGCTTGATATTGGTGGCGTTGACATTCCTTCGAGGTGGAGGGGCGGAAGCGGCGTCAAAGTACAAGATACGGATTAACAAACAGCAGAATTGCGTTACCATCTATGAAGTGAAGGCGAATGGGAAATACAAGCCAATCAAGGCTTTTGTCTGCTCGGTGGGGTATGACACGCCGCTTGGCACGTTTGGACTTAAGGAGAAGATTCGTTGGCATGAGTTGGACGGCCCGGTGTATGGACAGTATTGTACAAGGATTACGGGTCATATTCTGTTCCATTCCGTGTGGTACCATGTGAATGAGAATCCGGCCACGCTGTCGAACACGCAATACAATCGCTTGGGTTCAACCGCGTCGCACGGGTGTGTGCGGCTGAACGTGCGGGACTCCAAATGGATTTATGACAATGTGCCGTTTGGTACGCCGGTGACGATATACAATGGTGGTATGCCGGGGCCGTTAGGGAAGCCCAAGGCCATTAAGCTGCCTGCGGGGACGGGGTGGGACCCGACGGACGTGACGAATCCGAAGAACCCTTATAATAAGAAAAAGCCCATCTTGAAGGTAACGGGGGGCAAGGTTACATATGCGTCTCGGTTTGACTTATTGGACGGCGTAGTGGCCAAGAATACGACGGGGTTTGACGCGAAGGATTTGGTGACCTATACCATTCGATACCAAGTGAAGGGTTCCCAGTCGTACAAGAAGGTCAAGTCCATCAATACGAGGAAGCCGGGAACCTATCGGGTGACGTACAAGTTGACGGACGAGATTAATCGGACGGTGAAACGGACAGTCGTATATAGGGTGTTGACGCAAGTCGCAATACAGCAGATTCAATTGAATCAGGACGATAAGACGTTGTACCTTGGCGGTGAGCCGGAAGAGAAGAACTATCGTTTGAAGGTGAAGAAGGTATTGCCCAAGGAGGCGTCCATCAAGGATGTGCAGTTCAGCTCCTCGAATCCCGAGGTGGTGACGGTCAAACCCAACGGCACGGTAACGGCCAGAGGAGTGGGGACGGCGGAAGTAGTGGCGTTGGCGGCGGATGGTTCGGGACAACGCGCGGTTTGCCAATTTACCGTCAAGCGTTACGTGGGAGATTTGTCCTTGACGGCTGGCACGAGCCAAATAGGGGTGGGTCAAATCTTGAAGTTGACGTCGAACGTTTCACCAAAGACGGCGTCCAACCAAAAATTGGAGTACTCGTCCTCTGATTCGACGGTCGCCAGCGTGGATGCGGCGGGCGTCGTGACCGGAAGGAAGCAGGGGAGCGTCACCATTACGGCGACGACGACGGATGGCACGAACAAGCGGGCGACGATTGGCATAACGGTTGTGAACATGTATGCGTCCATGGCGACGAACCATATGGGCGAGGTGACATTGCCAGTCAGCATGTCGTTGGACGCCGCCATATCCGCATTGCCATCCACCGTGTTGGTAACGGACGTGGGAGGCAGCCAAGGTTCCGCCACCATTGCTTGGACGATTGCGGGGTACAATCCGGCGTTGGCGGGTTCCTACGCGGCCGAAGGCACGCTTACCTTGCCGGCTGGTTGGATTGGGAGTCCGGAGAAGGTACAGGCGACCGTCACCCTTATTCCAGTGGAACCCGTGACGAGTGAAGTACCTGCTGAATGACAGAATAGGAGGGAATCAATGGCAACACCAACATACAACCATAAGGCGATTGAGAAGAAATGGCGGGCGGAATGGGAGAAGAACCCCGTCAACAGGCAGGAGGAGGGGAAGCCGAAATACTACTGTCTCGACATGTTTCCCTACCCTTCGGCGAGCGGCCTGCACGTAGGGCATTGGAGGGGCTACGTCATATCGGACGTGTGGAGCCGTTACAAGATGCTCAAAGGTTACTACCTGATTCATCCGATGGGGTGGGACGCGTTTGGTCTGCCTGCGGAGAATTATGCGATTAAGATTGGCAAGCATCCCGCCCAGTCCACGGCGGAGAATGTTAGCAACATCAAGAGGCAGATTAAGGAGATTGCCAGCGTATACGATTGGGATATGGAGGTCAACACGACGGACCCGAGTTTTTATAAATGGACGCAATGGATATTCGTCAAGATGTTCAAGGCGGGTTTGGCGTACCAGAAGGAAATGCCCATCAATTGGTGCCCCTCGTGTAAGACGGGTTTGGCCAACGAGGAGGTGGTCAACGGGGAGTGCGAACGTTGCGGGGAAAAGGTGACGAAGAAGAACCTCAAACAATGGATGTTGAAGATTACCGCCTATGCCGAAAGGCTGTTGGAGGATTTGAAGAAGTTGGATTGGCCGGAGAAGGTCGTCAAGATGCAGTCGGATTGGATTGGCAAGAGTTACGGCGCGGAAGTGGATTTTGCCGTGGACGGTGGCGATGAGGAGATACGCGTCTACACCACGCGTCCCGACACCCTGTATGGCGCGACGTTCATGGTACTGGCGCCGGAGCATGAGTTGGCGGGTACGTTGGCCACGGAGGACAAGAAGGGGGAAGTGGCGGAGTACATCCACAAGGCGTCCATGAAATCCTCCGTTGACCGTATGCAGGACAAGAAGAAGACGGGTGCGTTTACCGGCAGGTACGCCGTCAATCCGATGAATGGCGCGAAGCTTCCCATATGGATATCGGATTACGTGTTGGTGGATTATGGTACGGGTGCGATTATGTGCGTGCCGGCCCATGACGACAGGGACTTTGAATTTGCTACCCAATTCGGCATTCCGATTGTTCAGGTCATCGCCAAGGACGGCGTCGAGAACCCCAATCTGACGGAGGCATACACGTTGCCGGGCATCATGATTAACTCGGGGGAGTTCAACGGCATGGATTCGGAAGTGGCGAAGAATACCGTACCCGACATGCTGGATGAGAAGGGGATTGGTAAGAAGACGGTCAATTATAAATTGCGCGACTGGGTATTCTCCAGACAACGCTATTGGGGCGAACCCATCCCCATCGTGCATTGCGACGCTTGTGGGGCGGTGCCGGTCAAGGAAGAGGATTTGCCGCTGTTGTTGCCCGAAGTGGAGAGCTACCAACCCACGGGGACGGGGGAATCCCCGCTGGCCGACATCCATGAATGGGTGAACGCGACTTGTCCCGTCTGTGGCAAGCCCGCCAAACGCGAGACGAACACCATGCCCCAATGGGCGGGTTCTTCATGGTATTTCCTACGGTACGTGGACAATAAGAATGATAAGGAATTGGCCTCTAGGGAGAGGGTGGACTCGTTGTTGCCCGTAGACATGTATATCGGCGGAGTGGAGCACGCGGTGTTGCATCTGCTGTACTCCCGTTTCTATACGAAATTCCTGTACGACATCGGGGCGGTCGGGTTTGACGAGCCGTTTGCGAAGCTGTTCAACCAAGGGATGATTGGGAAGGACGGGGCGAAGATGAGCAAGTCTAAAGGCAACGTTGTGTCGCCGGACGACTTGATTCGAGACTACGGTTGCGACGCCTTGCGCCTGTACGAGCTGTTCGTTGGGCCGCCGGAACTGGACTCCGAATGGGACGACAGGGGCATCGAA
>QMCE01003537.1_pt1 | contig 15615 bp, 9 predicted proteins | sample 1821851 | NCBI WGS metagenome assembly QMCE01 (sample SAMN09453174, study PRJNA476694) | Termite gut metagenome, whole genome shotgun sequencing project. | isolation source: worker | host: Odontotermes sp. | place: South Africa:Pretoria | collected 2016-01-28
TATCTTGATGAGTACGGTTGTTTTGAGATTTCTGAATTCTACAAGTTGTATGAGGATAAGGTTAATTCTAACTGTATACGGAACGCGGACGATTTTGAGAGCTTCTATGAGCAAATAGGCAAGAGCGGCGTCAGCTGTGTTCAGGCACCTTATATCGGCAACCGCATCGCTCGATACAGCAATGGCGCTGTGTGGACTACATTTAAGGAAGTTGCAGCAAAAATCGTCACCATGATTGCTGATGAATATTATGGTTCATGCAATGAGGACGACTTGCACGCAAGATTTCGCGCATTCTCAACCGATTTACTCGGCAAGATAATAAAGCATTGTGCCGCTGATGAATTAATTCGCGTTGAAATCAATGAGAGCATTTGCTATCAGATATTTGACGCGCTCGGATTACCGGAGAATTTTTCGGAAATTCTTGCGGAAGTCTTAGAGCGACTTGACGTTATCGGTCTTGAAGCGTCGCAAAATGCCCTTCACACGGCAATTTCACTTGCCTTAGACGTTAATTTTATGACGGAATTTAATCTGCCTGACTGGGAGACTTTTAGACGGCTCGTTGCCGCTTTCTATAAAGCAGAACCTCGCCGGGAATGGAAATCAAATATCTTTGGGGAGGTTACCACTTAGTGTATTCGTATGTATTTGATAGAAAAACGCGCGGTTATCTGCTGACTACGCAAACCGGGAAATATGTGGCGAATGAAATTCGCCCCGTATTCGCTCAAGAACTCTCCATCACCGGTCTTGGTCGTTATTTTGAATACGACCGCCATGATACTCGCCCACTTATGTGGGGTATGAAGAATACATACATTATCGCGGACGTTGACGAGAAAGGCGAACCCTGTGGGCGTAAGGTAGCCCAACTAAATAAAACGCAGTATGGAAAACCGCTGCATATACAGGTATTCTTTGAAGGAAAAATGAAACTTGAGCCGGTGGATGTAGCGGCAATGATAATGGTAAACGCCAAAATTATGGATATTGTTGTTGCCGACGCCAAACGTCGAACAAAGGAACTATATGATGAGAGCATAAAGCGTTGTGATATCGCCTACATCGCCTTTTCTGGTGGCAAAGACTCAGTAGTATTGCTCGACATCTGCCACAGGGTGTTGCCGCTCTCCGTGCCTGTTGTTTTCTCCGATACCGACATGGAATTGCCGGATACCTATAAAGTATGGGACGAGATTAAAACCCGCTATCCTGAACGCGAGTTTGTTACCGCCAAAGCAAAAACGTCCGCGTTGGAGAACTGGCGGGTTTTCGCTCCACCTTCACGAACGATACGCTGGTGCTGCTCGGTGCATAAAAGCACTCCTGCGTTGATGTCTTTGAAGAAAAAACTGCGAAAGTCAGCGATCAAAGTTATGGCTTTTGTCGGTGTTCGCGGCGATGAGAGTTTCAGCCGCTCGTTTTACGAAGATGCCACGGATGGCGCAAAGAACGCCTCGCAGATGAACCGTATGCCGATTCTCGATTGGGGCGCACATGAGCTATGGTTGTATATCTTCGCCAACGACCTAATTGTTAATAGTGCGTACAAGAAAGGGATTTCCCGTGTTGGATGCATTCTTTGTCCTGAATCAGCCGGCAGATATATGTGGTTTGCTCAAAAGGTTTATCCCCAAATAGTAAAAACCTATGGTGACATCATCGTTGGAACCTCAACAAAGAGGTTTTCGTCAAACGATGAAAAAGATGAATTCATAGGTGCTATTGATTGGGGGGCACGGAAAAGCGGTGTCGTTCTCAAAGAAACACTCGGGAACCCCTTGCAAGAGGATGATGGACTTAAAACCACTTTTCAAAGTCCTCACTTCCAGAAAGAATTGTTCTATGAGTGGGTAAAAACTCTTGGAGATGTGGTAAAAGAACGAGATACGGGGCGACAACTCTTAAAACTGCCCAATAAGTTAGACGATGGCATTCCATTCATGTATCGCGCACCTTTTACCGGCGGAGGAATCGCAGTTTTCGAATTTCGCTCGGAAGCCGAGCGGACAGAGGTGCTGCCACTCTTACGCTCATTGTTCAGAAAGGTCGCGGCATGCGTCGGATGTCAAACGTGTGAGGCACAGTGCAAATTCGGGGCGATTAGCCTTAAAGATGACAGAATAGCAATAGACGCTCGGAAGTGCAAGCGCTGTAGCTTTCACTATTGTTATGATATTGATTTTAGCTGTTGGAGGTTTAAGTCTATGTATAAATCAGAAAATGAGCAGAACAAAATGAGTGGCATCAACAAATATAACCATTTTGGCCTACGAGAGGATTGGGTTGCCGCGCTAAATGACCTCGGCGATAAGTTCTTCCCGTGGTTTGATAGTCATCCTCTTGGGAATAAAATGGTTCAATCGGCAAGTTCTTGGTTTCAGCAGGCATTACTTGTCGAACCCAAAACGCGCAGACCAGCATCTCTCGCTAAACTGTTTGCGGCCAAGAGCTCTTCGTATCCGCTTGGTTGGGAGCTTATCTGGATTGCGCTTGCCAACAATACCGTACTTGTGAAGTGGTTTATAGGTGAGACAGAAATTGACAGGGCTTATACTGTAGACCAGTTATTCGACAAACTGAGCGAGAACTATCCGAGTCTGGGTGAGTCAACAAAGAAAGACGGATTGACTTCGCTAAAGGAGACGATTGCGCGTTCTCCGTTGGGTGGTAATGATGGGGTTGCCATCTGCGAGTTCAAAGGTAAAACACTCAAGTGCATAACCCGCAAAGCAAAGGATGTGCAGCCTCTGACCGTTCTTTATGGCCTGTACCTTATCGCCGACTTGGCTGAGCGAGGTAGTTTCACGGTGCGCGAACTACTCACGGCAGACGTGGAATCAACTTTTGTGTCCCCGCTCGTTGCCTTCGGCATCGCACCGGACACATTCAAAAAAAAGTGTGAGGGCCTGCGTACCCGCTACCCGGATTATATCTCTACTACGTTTACACACGGCAACGACGGCTTAGAGGTCTACCCGCAGAAACACTCGCTTGAGGATATAGTAAACTTAGCTTTGGGGGAATAAGAAGATGAAACATTACTCGGATTTTTTCACCGTTGCAGAGGATTACAGACCGGTTATGACCCGTGAGATTATAAACGAAAAACCTGAACGGTGGCTCGATTTCTATCCTCACACCGAGTTTGAGGATATCTGCAAAACGCTGTTTTCCGTTCTTGTTTCGGGGGCAAAGTCCATCTGGATAACCGGCAACCTGGGAACGGGGAAGTCGAATGCGGCTCTTGTCATACAGAAGCTTTTCATGGACGATGAAAATCGTGTCCGTCAATGGCTTAGCACCCATACAGCTAATGGTTTACAGGACTGTGCCAGCCTTGAAACAGCCCTCTTTGACAGACGAAACGAGGGCACGCTCGTCGTTTATGATTATAACGCCTCAGGAGTTGGCGCAGACGAGGGGCTGTTGGTGCGTTTGGAAAAAGGTATCATCGCGGCGCTGCAGGAGCGGGATATGTCTGTTCCCGCGATGTCGAACCATGAAAAGATCATTGATCGTGTACGGCGCGAAGGCTCGAACTTCTTCAAAACCCGCGACTCTATTCAGAGTCAGCTTGCTTATCTTGATTCAAGCATAAAGACCGTAGAGCAACTGGTCAATGCGCTTGACAATCCATCCGTGTCATCCAAGCTGCTTGATGACATGGAAGCTGTGTTGCACGAAGATTACATCTATCTGGATTTCGATGTTCCGATGTTTCGTAAATGGATTAAAGCAGTTTTGTCGGCGAATAATCTGCAACGGGTTGTCTACCTCTTTGACGAGTTTCATCCGTTCATTGAGGCAAACAAGGAACAGCTAAAGACATTCGAGGATGTTTCCGAGTCACCTGGCGTGAACCGCTTCTTTCTCGTACCTGTAACTCACATGGATATTTCAGCTTACTTGGCTGAAGGTTCGCAGCGATTTAAATATGCTCATGACCGCTTTTATTTTCGAAAACTTCAGATGCCTAACGACACCGCTTTCCGACTTGCTAAACAAGCAATGAAGATCGCGGAAGATCCTGATGGGAAATGGAAAAAAGCTAAAGACGATTTGTGGGATTCCGTATCCTCAGTTGTCAATAAGTTTAACGACACAGACGATCCAAGCCGCGATAGCTTCTTCGATATTCTACCGATTCACCCAATGGCGGCATTCTTGCTCAAACATTTATCAGAGCAGGCAAAATCGAATCAACGCAGCTTCTTCGAGTATCTAAAAGGCGGTGCGGACGGCACAGAATTTCAAGACTTTATTAATGCCGGAGGTCCAGGAGTAGCAAGTAAGCAGTTTTTGACTGTAGACTATTTATGGATGTTCTTTGTTGGCAATCGCAAAGAGTCCGGTCTTGACAGCGATATTGTTAGCATCGGCGTATTTTATAAGCAAACCCGTGATCGTGTGTTCCAAAACCAGACGGAAGAGGCGCCGGAGTTGCGCGTCTTGAAAGCAGTACTACTTTTCTGCCTCCTTGATAAACTCGCGCCCGGTGGCCACGACAGGCTGAAGCCGACCGTGGAAAATATAGAACTATCATTTAAGGGTGATGGGACAATCGCCGACCCACGCGGCATAATTGAGGAGTTGGAAAAGAAGCACTGTTTTTCCGTTACTAACGGTAACATATCCTTGTTTACGATTTCTACCGTAAAGCCGGAAGATATCGAAAAATACAGGGATAAGTTTCACGACTTACTACATGAAAAAGCCGAAGCGAAACTTGAGGAGCATACCAAGAATTACCGCAAGTATAGCTCCGGTAGATTTGATATCCGCGTTTCAGACGCAAGTCATACTACTCTGACGAATATCAATCAGGCTACCCGTGACAGATACACAGCGAAAATCAGTAAGGATGACGGCTCTGTATGCCTGTGGTTCGTTGTCGCCAGAGAGCACGATGAGCAGTTGCAAATTCCACAGAAGATTGACGGTATGTTGCGACAATTACATGACCACCGTATCTTGATGTTTACTTTTCCATATTTATCGTTCTGCCATAGCAATAAAAATCTTTGGGGCGAATATATCCGCCAATATGCCCAATATATGACGGAGAACGATACGGCGGCGAAAAAGCAAATAAAGGATGCCCTTGACGGGATTGAAAATGACTGGTTCAAGGAGCTCCAAAAGAACGACACTGTTATCCGCGCCCATCGCTTCAGAAACGGACAGATAGAGACAGCGGACACTAGTTGGACTCAGTTCAAGGAACTGATAACGAGCTATGTTAAAAAGTCTATGCCGTATAGTGTTGATCATCTCGGCTTCCAAGACCCGCACTTTGGGAACAGTTCGCTCCAAGCCTATGCCGAAGCCGGGATGCTCTTTAACGCCACATCTGGCCCGATTGGGCAGTTGGTTAATACGTTGAAAAAAGCGGGTGTAACCGATGATCCGAATTGGTTTACGTACAACTCAGACCATCCGCTCGGGGCTATTCACGACCTGTTTGAAAAGAAATTCTCCAACACAATAGGCCGAGGCGGTCAGCAATCCATCCGCGTTGTGTATCTCGAACTCAAGCGCGCGCCATATGGACTGCGTTACAATGCTCTGTCGGCTTTTGTATTGGGCTTCTGTTTACGCGGCATTTTGCAAAAGAACTACCAGTGGACAAATGGCCAAATGACTCAACCACTTGATATTTCATCACTGAAAGAAATAATAGAAGCAACTGTAAAGGATAATTGGAATGATAATACTCTTAAAAAAGAGAAGCAGATTTGTCGCCTCTCAAAAGCGGAAAAGAAATTCATCGAGAAGGCTCCGGTGATTTTTGGTGCGACACCAATTACAGATGCCACGGTTGAGAGTGCTCTTAGCCAAATTCAAGGTCGTGTTGAGGCTATTTCCGCAAGAGTCCCGCTTTGGGTGCTGCCGGAGTATGTTCGTACCGCAAACGACCCTAAAGTAAATGACATTGAGACTTTTCTCAATGATGTTTGTACGGCATTTACGACAAGTAGCAGAGGCAAGGTTGAGGACAGAGTCAACGCCGTCAAGGAAGCGGGCGAGATTATCATAAACGACCCCGATATCGTATCAGTAATCGCAAGCTACATTAGAACGGAGCATTTCGTAGGTGCTTTTGAGATATATGTCGATAAAGAAAGCCCTGCTCTCTCAGCCTTGGCGAAGTCAATAGGCGATGTTGCGCACGGATATTGCAGTGCTATCCTTGAACGATGCCAAGAAACGGCGGGGTGGCTGTGGAAGCAATCCGATATCAGCCGTGAAATCGACGATATGGCTTGCGAGTATGAGGTTATCGACCTTGCCAAGCCACTATGCGGTTTTTCCGAGTTTGTGCCTTATAAGAGCGTTATTGCGGCACTCAAAAAGGCGGTAACGGAGACAAATCGCTTGCCCAAACACTTGATTGAATTCGAATATCCGATATTAGGTGGATTCCTGTCGGCTGTGCAAACTGGCGGGGCTGCACAGGATATAAAACTCGCCTTGCAGCAGAACTTTGAGGTTATTAAGCGGCTATTCTTTGACCATACAAAATCCGAATCGCTGTTGGTTTTAAAATCACGGCTGAACAGCGTGGTTATCGAGGATGCGGATTTGCTTAGTATTCTCAATACAATGCTCGGCGGATTTGGCTTAGACGAAACAACCTTTATGGATAACTTTCGAGTTAAAATCGAGGAATTTGCGAAACAGTCGGTTGTTCTGAAAATAAAGAACGAATGGATGAGGATTTCCGGAAATGGAACCCCTGCAGAGTGGGCGATGAATAACGGTATACCGTCAAGGTATATCTTCGGTGGTCACTCCGACACCGCAGACCTGCTTAAAGCTATCGAACAGCCTGAAGCATTTGCTGCGGCCAAGCTGTCGGACACACTTGAGGTTCTAGAGAAAATCAATGCGTTCAGTATCGCAGAATGCCAAAAGGCGTTCATGATTGATGTTGTACCCGCTAGGTATAAGAAATTCGAAATCAGCCTTGCTTCCTTACTTGAATTTCTGCGTGGAAAATACGGCGATCAGCCGAACCATTGGCCGCTTCGCCCGGACATCTCAGAGTTTATTAAAAGCCAGTATAAGGGGACAATTGCGCCTCAAATAAAGGAGAAGATTCGCGATAAGAGCGCGGAAGATTTGAAACAAATGATTCTGCGGCTTGCGGACGATAATCCCGAACTGGGACTGTTGTTTTGGGAGGGATGATGGCTATGGCATATACACTCAACCGATATTATAAATCGAGGTTCTGTTATTGTTTATCCCAATAATACTACTGCGGCTCAGTTACTGAACCACCATAAAAACGGGGAAAACATTATCAAGGCAGCAGACTGTCTTCCTGCAGATGACTCTCATTTGCCTATGCCAAACGTGCTTATGAGCGCTGTCGATGCAAAAATCGAAGCGTTAGATTGCCGTGCCGTGGTGATAGGGCTTGATTCATACTTAGCTTTGCTTGATTCTGATAGTGTGTCAGTTTTTATGTCGGAAGTGTGTATCCGGTTGGATAAAAACTCTCTTAATGCAGATTACTTGCTATCGCTTCACAACAAACCTAATTTCTTACCACGATATGAAGAAGCTCGAAGTGTAGTTGTTATTGAGAATGATGAAGAAATCCTCGAACCTCTAAGCATTCAAGCGTATTCTGACAAGTGGGGTACGGACGGCGGCGCAAACGGCTACAAGCAGTTGCTCGAACAAATGGGTCAGTTCGAGCCGTTCGGCAATTATACACTAATACTGACTGGCCTAACTGGAAAGCAAGCAGGCATCGGCAATGCGGTCACATTTATTCTTGAAACCCACGAAGTTGCGGTTAAGCGCTATGGCTTGGATGCAGAATTTGACGATGCCACATTAGAACTATTGCTCTCAAAATCAGCCGAAAGTGGGCAAAGCGCGGAACAATACTTGGAGACACTTTTCGGTTCTGGCAACATCAATTCTCGCCTTGCCCTAAAACGCCTCCTTGAAATTCCTGACGACAACCTCTGGTTGGCACATATCTGGGCATTGCGTAGGCAGCTGTCAGGCGATTCATACATTGCAAAGGTTTTATCCGCAGATTTTACCCGCAACAACTTGCTATGGAAATATATAGTAGGTACTGCAGTTTCTATAATTTCAGACATGAATGCAAAAAAGTTTGCGACAGAGCGTGCGGAAGCACTAAAAGCCATCGGCTCAGATTATGAGTCACTGATTGTAGAATTCATAGGGCTGGTAAAGGAATCGGATGATGCCCTGCAGTTTCTCAATTGCGGTACAAACGCAGAACGTGTTGAGATTGTGCGCCGTGCATCAAAAGAGGACTTGTCTTACGGGCTTCCCAAAGAGTATAGGGAATTGTTTCCTATACTCACCGACTACTTTTCCTCTGACTTTGATTTTGAGGATGCGGCAACGACCGCTTATTTCCGCGATTATCGTATACACAAAGTTTCGGGCAGCATAACAAACAGCTTTGTCAAACGCGCTTATGAATCGGTTGTTCCCAAGATATATCCGGCTCGTGATGCTGTTATGGCAGAGCTTCAAATGCATTCCGACATTGCGCTGCTTGTTGTAGACGCTATGGGTGCGGAGTATTTGCCCCTGCTGATAGCAATGGCAAAGCGGCGTGGTATGAACATTGAATCGCAGACCGTTGCTACCGCAAAACTACCAACTGAAACTAAATTCAATTCAATAGCATGGGATGACACGCGGAGACTGCCTGAAATTAAAAGCATTGACAATATTGTTCATAGCGGAGCGGCAAAGCATGAAGTCTCCTCTCCGGAGCGGAACTTTGCGGAAACACTAAGGATATTCGAGACGGAAATTATGAACCATATTGCCGATGGGCTTACTCGTTTTCCCCGTGTGGTTGTGACTGCCGATCATGGAGCGTCGCGCCTTGCCGTAATCGCACACAACGAGGGCCGAAGCACAACCTTGCATTGGGAAGGGCAGCCGGATGATTGGCGATATTCGCTTGCCCCTGTGGGAGTTACACGTCCGCCCGAATTGGAACATGAATACTTTCCTGAGACAAAAAAGACATACTGGATTGTCCGAGGGTATAACAGGCTGCCAAAAATGGGAGGTAAACTATATGAATTGCATGGCGGTGCGACGCTCGAAGAACGTCTTGTTCCCGTCGTGGTATTCACGAAAAGCGCCGTAAAGGAAGTACCGAAGGTGCTCAGCAAAAATACTACCGCTGATGTGGTCGATGCATTTGAGGGTCTCATATAAGGAGGGAGAAATAGATGTACGATGTCAATAAACTGAGGGAGTATTTCCCTTCTACCACAGTTTTTAAAGACCCATCTGTCATGTCGATGTTCAAGGCGGCTAAAATTGAAGCCTTTTTGCGCGACTGGATTCTGAAACGCCGAACAGGTGCAAATGGTGCTGTGGACAACATAGATTCGCTCAGCGACTACGTGGCGACGATTATCCCTCCACGTAGCGAGAAAGAGCGGCTTGAAGACGAGGCAAGGACTTTGGGTGAAACGCGCCCTTTTCTCGCCAAGGTCAATGTTTCCTTCAACTCAAACTCAAACTATTACAGCTTCGAGATACCTTCACTTGGTTTCTCGCACTCTCACACCATTATTGAAGATTATGTGTGGAACAGGATCAAAGACGAGCTTATCGGCGAGGCAGGTGGTTGGGGGCTGATTAAACTCGGCTATATGCCTCCGGAGGGCAGCAAGAAAAACGGACGATTCACGTTGCTTGATTTCAAAAATTTCTGCCCATATAAGGTAAGTCTTGACGATTTCCGCGAGGCAAGAAGCTATTTTGAGGTTGAGGAATGGATGGGAATCCTCCTTGGCGCAATCGACTATAACCCAGACGGATTTGCCCGTAAGGGGTGGATTGACCGCGATATTTGGAAAGCCAAACACACAATGCTGACCCGCCTGTTACCGTTTATCCAGCCGCGAATCAACCTCATTGAACTCGCCCCACAACAAACTGGCAAATCGTATATGTTTGGTAAAATTAGCAAGTACGGATGGCTGCTCACTGGCGGTCAAGTAAGCCGCACTATGCTGTTTATCGACCGCCGCCCCGGTGCGAGAGCTAAGGGCTTGGTCACCTGCAATGATTTCATTGCGATTGATGAAATCAAGTCCATCGAATTTGCCAACGACAAAGAAATGGCCGGTATCCTCAAAGGGTACATGGAAGACGGTTATGTGACCGTTGGTGGCACTCGTATTGACGGTGAAGCGGGCATTGTATTTCTGGGCAACATCGCATATGAGCTAATGGACAGCGACAAAGATATGATCGGAGATATCAACCCCATCTTCCGTGACAGCGCATTGCTGCAAAGAATTCACGGTTTTATCCCCGGACAGTATGTCCCCGCTCTGTCACCAAGAATGTTCATCAACGATTGGGCGCTTAACTCGGAGTATTTCACCGAGATAATGCACCTCTTGCGTAGCACACCGGAGACGATGAAATATCGTGGGATGGTCGAGGAACTTGTAGACGTAAAAGCTGCCACGGGCGATACGTCAGGACGTGAAAAAGAGGCGATATTTCGTTTATGTACCGCATATTTGAAGCTATTTTTCCCCCACGCTGACAGCGCACTTATCCGCACAACTAAGTTCAAACAGGAGTTCGACAAGTATTGTCTGACCCCCGCCAAGAGTATGCAGGAGACAGTCTTGAAGCAGATGCGGTTTGTCAATCCGGGTATGTTCCCCGACGGCAACCTCGGCTTCTCGACGTACATGGCGAGGTGGGATTTGTAATGGATAAAGCAAGGAAGTGCTACTTGTGTGAAGCCAAACTCAATAAAGACGCCATTGGGCTCAACAAGAAGCTATTGGATAAGAGTCTGTCACGATTTATGTGTATTGATTGCCTTGCCTCTCACCTCGATGTATTAGAAGAAGACCTTCGGGCAAAAATAGGCGAATTTAGGGACCAAGGCTGTACGTTATTTCTTTAAGGATGTGAACGTGTGATTTACGCAGATAACGCTGCAACAACAAAAATATCAGACAGCGTCTTAGAAAAGATGATTCCGTTTCTGCGTGACCAATACGGTAACGCCTCAAGTCAATACACGCTTGGCGTAAAATCGAAGCGAGCGGTTGATTTGGCGCGCCATCAGGTTGCAACGAGTATAGGTGCTAATCCTTCAGAAATTTCGTTTGTCTCCGGCGGATCGGAAGCTAATTCTTGGGTATTACGCGGTGTAGCTGATATTTACCGCAACGAACCAATACACATAATAACTTCTTCAATAGAGCATCACTCCGTCTTAAATGCTTGCCATGCACTTGAGAAGTACGGAGCTGAGGTTACTTATCTGCCGGTAAGTCCGACCGGACGAATTACCGCTACCGATATTGAAGCGGCAATTAAACCCAGCACAAAACTGGTTTCAATTATGTTAGCCAACAACGAAATAGGTACAATTCAACCGATATCAGAAGCTAGTCAAATACTTAAAGACCGGGGTATTCTTTTTCATACGGATGCCGTTCAAGCGGTCGGTCATATTCCCGTCGATGTTTCGACCCTAGGAGTTGATTTCCTGACCGCCTCCGCACACAAGTTCAACGGCGCTAAAGGCACGGGAATTCTGTTTAAGCGTTCAGGTTTGGAGTTGCCGTCGCTGATTTTTGGCGGCGAACAAGAACATGGTCTTCGCGCCGGAACGGAAAATGTCGCGGGAATCGTATCAATGGGCTACGCAATTGAGGAAAGCACTGATGAAATGACTAAAGTTACAACGCAACTTAAAGAAATGGTTAATACTACGGTAGAAGGTATAAAAGAAAGAATTCCTTCAGTGAGAATCAACGGAAATAGAAAAGATTGTCTGCCCGGCATAATCAATTTTGGTTTTGATGACATTTCAGGAGAGGCGTTAATGCATCTGCTCGACCTAAAAGGTATTTGTGTGTCCACAAGCTCTGCCTGTAATTCCGGAAAGGACGAAGCCTCTCACGTTCTCCTTGCGCTTGGTCAAACAGAGCAGCAGGCAAAGTCCGCTATCCGAGTTTCCTACGGAAACGAGAATACAATAAGCGAAGCGGTAACTGTTGCTATGGCAGTCTGTGACGCTTATTATAAAATAGAAAATCTGAAATGATTGAGCCCTTGAAAACATCGCACCACTGGTGCAAGAATAAAAGTGTGTCCCAATAATTTAGAAAGGCGGTAACAAAAAGTGAGCAACCATCTTATGCCAAACAACCGCGCGGAATATGGTGAGATTATCTCCATTATCGAACGTGCTCGCGAGACCGCATTTCGAGCTGTGAACCGTGAGTTGATTTCAATGTATTGGGATATTGGTGCTTATGTCAGCGACAAGGTTAAAAACGGCGGCTGGGGAAAATCTGTCGTCGCTGATTTCGCTAAATTCATACAGACGGAGCGCCCTGATATTAAGGGCTTTTCGGCATCGAATGTATGGCGCATGAGACAATTTTATGAGACCTACGCCGATAACGAAAAACTCGCACCGCTGGTGCGAGAAATTAGCTGGACACAGAACCTGATAATAATGTCGCGTGCAAAGACCGAAGAAGCGAGGGAATTTTATTTGCTTCTTTGTAATCGAAACAATTACACCAAGCGCGAGTTGGAGCGTCAAATAGACAGTATGATATTCGAGCGGACGATGATTTCTGATGAGCGAAACAAGCTGTTTCTATCAAAAAAACCGGGCTTGATTGCGCTTCGTGACAGCTATGTTTTGGAGTTTCTGGATGTACCAGAGGGACATAAGGAAAAGGAACTTCGTAAATCTATCGTAGCTAATCTCCGTGACTTTATATTGGAGTTTGGCAAGGACTTTACTTTTGTAGGCGAGGAATATCGTGTCCAGGTTGGAAACAAGGATTTTCACATCGACCTCTTATTCTACAATCGTGAACTTTCTTGCCTCGTAGCAATTGAATTAAAGGTGACAGATTTCAGGCCGGAGTACCTCGGTCAGATTGAGTTTTACCTCGAAGCACTTGACCGAGACGTCCGTAAAGCAAATGAAAATCCGAGCGTTGGGCTTATCCTTTGCGCCGGTAAGGATGATGCGGTAGTGGAGTATGCTTTGAGCCGTAGCATGTCGCCGGCTCTTGTGGCGGATTACCAATTACATTTACCGAAAAAAGCTATGCTTGAAAACAAACTCCGTGAATTGGCTGAGTATGCGGAAATCGATGACAACTTTGAATCCGAAAGCGAATCCGCAAATACCGAATAGTAGGGTGTGAGACTAATCGACAACTCCACAAACATAGACAAAAAACGCCCAATCATCTCTATTATTGGAAAGGAAGGATACTCCAATCGGACGCCAATCGGTCGCTATCGGTCGCCCCGACTGATAGAAAGCACAGTGTGATATCTTTCCTTTGGAAAAACGGTCTTGGGCAAAATGGTAATGAAGACCAATTGAGATTAACCCAGATAAATCGCGTTTTCAACGTCCGAAAAGCCCGGATTTTTGACACCAATTTTGACACCATAACATTTTGATTCAGATGTTATTTCGTTTATCTAAAGTGAAACTTACCTCTAGTATTTCTGATGATAAAGCCATTTATTGCACATGATATTACTGGCTTGTTTTGCAAAAATGTAATTGGTAAGGATGAGGTAATGGGTTCGACTCCCATCATCAGCTCCACGAATTTCCTTTAGTTAAGCGATTTTTCACTTCTCGGTGGGGTCGCTTAACTTCTTTTTTGCTCCAAATTCTGCTCCAATTTTGCTTTTTCTGCTCCAATTTGGAGTGAATGCCGGAGCGTATATCCACATGCTTGTTTCCTCTCCTTTCCGAAGCCTGCTCCAAATTCTGCTCCAATTTCAAAAACTGTGCAAGGGCTGCACAGGCTTCTTATTGCTGCACACTCTGCAACGCCATGAGCTTTGTCAGCATCGCCAGCTTTTCCGGGTCGGCCATGACAACCTGTAAAAGCTCATCTATGCCGGTTGCGGGCTTTTCAGCCTTATCGGTGCGGCCCGCGTAAAACTCATTCTCCAGCTTTTCGGCAAGCCGCGATTTCTCGGATACCATGACCTCGTTGTAATGCTCCATCAGGACGTTGGGCGTACTGTGGCCGGTTTCAAGCTGCACGGCCTGATAGTCATAATCTGAAAGCCGCAGCTTGTACATTGCCCCCGATTTGCGAAGCCCCTGCATGTCGATTTTGATCTCTACCTCGCTTCGCGCCTGCCACTTCTTGAACCATCGCTGCATCCGGGTACGCTCCACGGGGTCGCCGTTTGGCAGACAGAGCAGCAAGCCGCAATCGTTGTAGGCGTCGCCGTAATACTGCTTATCCCTCTTGATCTGCGCCAGCCGCGCCTCAATTTCCGCTTTCAAGTGCTTGTTGAGGTAGAGCCGCCGCACACTCCCCTCAGTTTTAGGAGTGAGAAATACCAGTTGAGTGCCGGACTCGCCTTTCTTCTTGGGACATACCCTGATGATGTCCTCTTTGGCTGTTGCCTTGAGCGCCTTGTCGGTCATGCGTTCAATTTCCTGCCTTATTTCGATGTTGCTCCCCTGAACAGCGTCTATGGGGAGGCCGACGACCTCTCCGGGGCGAAGCGTGAGGACGTAAGCAAGATGAACGACCAACCGCAGAACAGGGTCATCAATGCTGCAAATCGTGGATAAAGCCTCCTGCGGCGTCCAGTAGGCGCGTTTTTTGTACTTGACGGATGGCGGCGTCGCTTCGGGAATCTCGGATATGATCTTCCACTCTTTCGCGGTGGCGAGTGCGGCGCTGAGTATGTCGAAACACTTTTTGATGCTGCTTGAACCCAGCTTCTCGACTTCCTCCGGCTTTTTGTTGTACGCCTTTGAACCGCCGCAGGGCTTGTTCTTCAGATGCTCGATAAAGGCGCTGATGCTGACGGTTGTGGTATCCTTCACGGCCTTGTCACCGAAGTATGGAAGGATATGGGCCTGTATGTTGCTGTTGTAGCTGTCGTAGGTGGTTCCTTTCGCGTTTTTTAGCTTGATATAGGCGGGGAGCCAGACTGGTAAGAAATCCCGCCAAGTGATACTGCCCGTTGCCGGAATCTCCACAGGCTCGTTCAGTATGGCGGCTATCGCGCGTTTTTCATCCAAGGCGCTCTTTTTCTCCTGCTGCGCCGCCCTGTACTGCAAGGCCATCTCCCGAACCTTGTCCGTGTCCTTCGTCTTTTGGTAGAAGTCTATGCTGGCTTTACGTTGCGTTGCCAAGACCTCTGTGTGGTAGGTTTCCCAAATTGTCGCGTCGTTGCCGTTCTCGTCCTTGTAGGTGTAGATGATGCAATGCGAATTGCCGCGCTTCTTGTACCGTGCCATTGAAATACTCTCCTTTCGGTGTCAGGAGGCGCTGTCACGATCCAGCCAGTTGTCGAAGGATTCTTTGTGGATGCGGATACAGCGCCGTCCCATGCGAATAATCTTAAAATCTTTCGTGCTTTCACACAGATAGTAAGCCGTGCGCAAGCTGACACCAAGGATTTCAGCGACCTCATTCACCGTATAGGTGCGCTGGATGCTGCTATTCTCGTTTGAACTCATGTGTTCAAGCTCCTTTCACAGCATGGCGTTTCCGTGCAAAACCTCTGATTGCCTCCTTCCCCCATATG
>QMCE01000949.1_pt1 | contig 15609 bp, 15 predicted proteins | sample 1821851 | NCBI WGS metagenome assembly QMCE01 (sample SAMN09453174, study PRJNA476694) | Termite gut metagenome, whole genome shotgun sequencing project. | isolation source: worker | host: Odontotermes sp. | place: South Africa:Pretoria | collected 2016-01-28
TCAAAATTTGATTATTTTTGCAAGCGGTGGTTGCCAAACTGCGAGTTTTGTAAATTCGCACAGCCCACAACCATTTATCTATTCGTATGTTTTCTTCTATTTTTGGCATGTTGTTTTAATTTAGAAATTGTTTAATTTCTTCAATTCCCTCACTTGTACCAACTAGCATACATCAAATAATTATTGGCAATTTTATTAATCATTTCGCGAGTTTGTTCAGGGTCTATGTCTTTCACTTTTTTTGCGGGAACGCCGGCGTAAATGCTGTTTGGTTCTAAAATTTGTCCGTTGCGCACAAGAGCGTTTGCGGCAATTATGGTGTTTTCCTGCACCACGGCATTGTCTAAAATTGTGGCACCCATTCCAATTAATACATTGCTTTTAATTGTTGCACCGTGAATAGTAACATTGTGTCCTACGGAAATATTGTCGTCCATAGTGATTGTAGTTTTTTCGTATAGGCAGTGCAACACCGCACCGTCTTGAATATTTACCCGATTGCCTATTCGAATGGAATTAACATCGCCACGCAACACGGCATTGAACCAAATACTGCAATCGTTGCCCATTATAACATCGCCCACAACGGTAGCGTTTTCGGCAAAAAAGCAATTTTCGCCGTATTGTGGAGTAAATCCTCGAACTGATTTAATTAAAGCCATAGTTTTAAATTTTTTTGATAAACGCTTCTTGATAAACGGATAAATGCCTTCAGCGATAAATGTATCGTGTGCAGTACATTTATCAGTATTAGCGTTTTATTGTCGTAGGCAAATGTATTATTTTTATTCCACATACCGCACAAAAGCCAATTTTGTTCCACAAGGTGACCACGAATTAACATTCAAAGTCCCTTGTCCACCGTAAAATTCTTCGGTAAGTTGTGTGATTTCTCCGGTGTTTGTGTCCATTAATTTCAAACATACACGTTTTCCAAATGGGTGTGTTTCGCCTTGGTCGTCTAAATAACAAATGTATGCCATTTTCTTGCCGTCGGGTGAAAAGTGTGGAAACCAATTTGAGTGGCAATTGTCGTGCGTTATTTGTGTTTGCTCGCTTCCATCGGCTCGCATTCGCCAAATTTCCATAAATCCCGATTTGTAAGAATTATAATAAATGTAATTTCCACAAGGTGTGTATTCCGAGCCGTCGTCTTGCACTGCGGAATTTGTTAACTGGGTTTCTTTACCTCCATTGCGCGAAATTGCGTAAATATCCCATTGATTGTTTCGTAAAGCGGTGTAAATAAGTGTTTTATTATCGGGTGAAATTCCGTGCCAAAAACTGCCGTTTTTTTCGGTTATCAAACGAGGTTCTCCGCCTTCAATAGGAAGCATATAAATTTTCGATGTTTGCCACGCAAGAGCTGTAGTATTAAATGAATCGTGCGAACTGATTATGATTTCTTTTCCATCGAACGTAATACCGTGGTCGTTGTTGCAACGAATTGCAGTTCCGGTGTTTACTTGTTCTTTACGTCGGTCGGCAAAGAAAATTTTATATAATAATCCGCCGGAATTAACTAACAAAAATTCGTTTTTGTGCCAATTGGGAGCTTCCACAATTTCGTTGTCGGTAAAAAAAATTTCTCGATTTTTTGTTGTAATGTCTATTATTTCAATGTAGGATTTTTCCATAATATTAGCAATTAAATAAAGGTACAGAGTTATAGAAAAACGGTGAAAATGAAAATTTTCACCGTTTAATCACTAACAATTACATTTCCCATTGTTCCAAGCTGTCAATCAAGTCATCGAAATTTTTAATGTCTGTTTGTGCTTGTATTTCAAGTATTTGATTTTCTACTGCTCTATCGTAAGTTTCGGCTTCTACTGCACGAATTACGCCCATTGCAATAGGCATATCGGGACCTTCCATAAGGGCAAGTTTCATTTGTAATGTAAAATCTTGGCTGTGAGCATCGTGTACTAAAATATCGTTTTCGGTTATGCCATCTTTGCCAATTGTTACTACTTTTAAATTCCAGCCATCCAAAATTAAACCTTTATCCCGGTTTGTTCCGAAAATCATTGCTTTGCCGTGTTCTAATACTATGCTTCTGTCGGCACGAGTGGTTTTATCAGCCAACCAACCGTGTGCTCCATCGTTGAAAATCACGCAGTTTGTCAAACATTCCACTACCGCAGTTCCTTTATGGCGTGCTGCCGCCGTCATTGTCATTTGCGCAGTTTGCAAATCCACATCAAGTGTGCGCGCAAAAAATGTTCCGCGTGCGCCAAACGTCAATTCAGCCGGACGAAACGGAAGTTCCACAGTGCCGAATGGCGACGATTTAGTGATTTGACCTTTTTTAGAGGTTGGCGAATATTGCCCTTTGGTCAAACCATAAATTTGATTGTTGAACAATAGTACATTCAAATCAACATTTCGGCGAACGCTGTGAATGAAGTGATTACCGCCAATTGCCAAACAATCGCCGTCGCCGGTAATTTGCCATACGGTAAGCTCCGGATTTGCCACTTTTACGCCTGTTGCTACCGCTGCTCCACGTCCGTGAATAGTGTGAAAACCGTAAGTGTTCATATAATATGGTAAACGAGAAGAACAACCAATGCCCGAAATTACAGCCGTTTGATGTGGTGCTATACCAATTTCTGCCATTGATTTTTGCAATACATTCACAAGGGCGTGGTCGCCACAACCCGGACACCATCGTACCGATTGGTCGCTTTTAAAATCTTTTGCTATATATTTTGTTTCCATACTCTTAAATCGTTTGTAAGTTTTCAACTAATTCGGCCACGGTAAATGGCTGACCTTGTATTTTATTATATTGCAAAAATTCTACACCTTGTACTTGTGAGCGCAAATACGTTGCAAATTGACCGGTGTTTAATTCGCACACCACCACTTTTTTATATTTGCGAATAAGAGCTTCGGTATTTTTCGGTAATGGACAAATGTAAGTAAATTGCGCCAAAGCGGTTTTTTTGCCTTGTTTGTTTAATTCTTCAACAGCACTTGCCAAATGACCAGCAGTGCTTCCCCAGCCAATTACCAACGTGTCGGCATCTTTATCGCCAAACACTTCTACGTCGGGAAGAACATTTGAGATATAATTCACTTTTTCGGCACGAGTTTTTACCATTCGTTCGTGATTGCGAGCTTCCGTTGAAATTGCGCCTTTGTCGTAATCTTTTTCCAATCCGCCATTGCGGTGCAAAAAACCTTCCATTCCCGGAAAACTCCAATAGCGCGCTTTAGTAACTTCGTCGCGAGCGGTAACTTTACAACCTTGCATATCGGGTTTTACAAAATTCGGGTTTATTGCCGGCAATTCTGCTAATTTTGGTAATTTCCATAGTGAAGAACCATTGCCAATAAATGCATCGGTAAGCACAATTACCGGAGTAGAGTGTTCCAGCGCAATTTTACTTGCCATATAGGTATAATGAAAGCAATTAGCCGGAGTACTTGCTGCAATTACCACAGCCGGACATTCGCCATTTCTACCGTAAAGAGCTTGTAATAAGTCGGTTTGCTCGGTTTTTGTCGGCATTCCAGTTGATGGTCCGCTTCTTTGCACGTCGATAATTATCAACGGTAATTCTGCCATAACAGCCAAACCGATTGCTTCAGATTTCAGTGCCAAACCGGGACCCGAAGTATTTGTAGCCGCCAAACTGCCTGCAAATGCAGCTCCAATTGCAGTGGTAATTCCAGCAATTTCGTCTTCGGCTTGCATTACTTTTGCACCCACATCTTTGCGAGCCGCCAATTCGTGCATAATATCGGTAGCCGGAGTAATAGGGTAGGAGCCTAAAAACAATGGTAAACCTGCTTTTTCTGCTGCCGCTATCAAACCATAAGCCACCGCGGTGTTTCCATTAATGCTGGTGTAACGACCTTTTTGCACATCGTGCGATTTATCTACAATAAATTGCGAAAGCGTTAAGTGTAAATTGTTTCCGTAATTGAAACCGTCGGTTAAAACTTGTATGTTAAATTTCAGTAATGATTGTTTTTTTGCAAATTTTGTTTCTAAAAAGTGAATTGCTTGCTCTATTGGACGGTTAAAAAGCCAGCACGCCAAACCTAAAGCAAACATATTTTTGCTGCGCAAAATGGCTTTATTATCCAAACCGCTGTCTTTAAGCGATTCTTTGGTAAGCGTGGTCAATTGTACGGGAATAAGTTGAATAGTATCGGAAATATTCAATTCCGCAAAAGGGTTATTGGTGGTGAACGTTGCTTTTTCCAGGTCTTTTTTCTCAAAAGAATCAATGTCGTAAATAATTGCACCGTGTTTTTTTACATCTTTTGCATTGACTTTCAACGCTGCCGGATTCATTGCTACCAAAATATCGGCTTGGTCGCCGGGTGTGTAAATTTTTTCAGAACCCAAATGCACCTGATAGCTTGAAACTCCGCCAATTTCTCCTTGTGGAGCGCGAATTTCTGATGGAAAATCGGGGTATGTTGATATTTCATTGCCCAATACGGCTGAAATATTGGAAAACAAACTTCCTGTGAGTTGCATTCCATCGCCGGAATCACCAGAAAAACGCACAACCGCTTGTTCTAAACTTTGTTGATTACTCATTTTTTTGTAATATTTAAAAAAAACTTTTTCCCGAAAATCGGAATGCAAACTTACATAAAAAAACAGAGTGCGCAAAACGTTGCGGTTAATAAAATGTTAAAAAACGTGAATTTACGAGTAACACGTAACTTCGGAATAGAGTTTAATTATTAGAGTTGAGAATATAAAAAAATAAGTTATTTTCAATTATCAACTCTCCAGTAACATCGTTGAGAATTTTGCCGTTCTCAATTTATTAAAACTACCGCCATTGCGGCAATTCCTTCTTTGCGTCCCACAAAACCGAGTTGTTCGGAGGTCGTTGCTTTTATTGAAATATCGTTTTTCGATATATTCATAACTTGTGACAAAGTTTGTTGCATTTGGGGGATGTAGGGATTTAATTTTGGTTTTTCTGCACAAATGGTTGCATCAATATTGCCCACTTCATAACCTTTCTCGCGTATTAAATTAAGAGTGTTGGCAAGCAAAATTTTACTGTCTATGTTTCTAAATTCGCCGGCAGTGTCGGGAAAATGAAAACCAATATCGCGCATATTGGCTGCACCGAGCAGAGCATCGCAAATGGCGTGAATAAGCACATCGGCATCGGAATGACCAAGCAAACCGTGGCTGTGTGGAATAAGTATACCTCCAAGCCACAATTCACGGTTTTCTACCAATTGATGTACATCGTAACCTTGACCTATACGCATAAATATATGGTTAAATATTATGAAAAGTATTTATCATTAACCATGTATAATTATGATCTATTTATTGCATCAAAATCGAAAGTTAATGAGAAGCGGAATGTGTTGGCAAGTGGTGAATTTGTTCCTTGCATTGGCACTAAATACGCCACGTCTATTCCGAATGCGCTCATTTTAAGACCTAAACCTAAAGTAAAATATTTTCTATTACCTTTGGTTTGCGCTTCGTGAAAATAACCACCACGCAGTGCAAATTGTTTGTTGTACCAATATTCTATACCGGCACTAAGCATTATTTCGTTTATTTCTTCGCTGAACCCACCAGGAGCATCTATAAACGACTGGAAAATACCGGCAATAGGAGAAACATCAGGGTCTTTACCCGCGACAATTGTGCCTTCTGAATTTTTTTGTGGTGGAGTTGGTACCAATAATTTGTTTGCATCTAAATAAATGCCTAAATCATTGTGTTTGTCAATTTCAAGATTTAAACCGGCTCCCAGCTTTAAGTTGGTTGGAATAAAATCTTTGCGAATATCGGTATATGCTATTTTAGAACCAATATTTGAAATATTGAATCCGGCACGAAACGCCGCCGGCATACCGCCCACACGCATTTTGTCTTCAAAATATGTTCCCGAAATATCGGCAGCAACAGCCGTTCCTACTTTAAATTCGCTGTCGGTATCGGCATTCAAATTCGAGAAAATAAAACGTCCGGTTAAGCCCATCACGAATTTATCGGCAAGTTTGCGTGAATATGAAAAATCTGCCGCCCATTCGCGAGGCATAATATCATAACCAGCCGGAGAGCCGTCTTCAAGGTAGGCAGGAATTGTTCCAATGGTAAAATAACGCAATGAAGCCCCAATTGCATCGTCGCCACTTTTTAATTTTTTATAACCCGACAAATAATATAACCATATATCGTTGGTAATGTGTTGTAACCAAGGTGTAACCGCAAGACCTACCGATAAATCGCTTTTTGCAAGTGCATATTTTGATGCATTCCATTGTTGCGACCATACGTCGGCTGTAGTTCCAGCTCCCAAATCGCCCATAGCACCACCACGAGAATCAGCAGCTATAGTTAAAAATGGTACGGCTGTGGTTATCACATTATAGCGTTTATCTAAAGTTTGACCGGGAACAGTGGATGGGTTATCGCCACCGCCTATTTGTTGTGCAATTGCGTAGTTTGAAATCGAAATAAAAAGAACAAAGGAAATTGCTTTAAATGTGTTAGTCATAAGATGTAAATTTTGATTGCGCAAATATAGAGTTTTTTCCATTAACGAAAAACATTGTGTAATATTATTCATAATACGAAAATAAATTTTCAATTTTCAATTTTCAATTTTCAATTAATTTTTACCTTTGCCGTTATGCAAAAATCTACTCTTTATATTATCGTATTTGCAAGTCTGTTACCGTTCTTGTTTTGTGTCGATATTATATTCGGAAGCGTACATATTCCTTGGGAGCAAGTGCAATGTTTTTTATTTAGCTCCGATTGTAACGAAATTTACACTACCATAATTGCCAATATTCGTATACCGCGCGCGTTGGTTGCATTGTTAACGGGCTTGGCATTGCCGGTTTCGGGTTTGTGTATGCAAACATTTTTTCGCAATCCGCTTGCCGGACCCGATATTTTGGGCGTGAGTACCGGAGCAAGTTTGGGGGTAGCTTTGTTTTCGCTTGCAGGTGGATTTGGCGGTATTTTGGCGAGTCAAAATCTTACTGTTTTAAGTGATTTTGGTTCGGTGGCGTGTGCGGCGGCAGGTGCAATGCTTATTATGGGTTTAATTCTTGTGGTTGCGCCCAAAATGTACGATACTTCCACACTTCTCATAATAGGTATAATGTTTAGCAGTATTACATCGGCAATTGTGAGCATATTGCAATATGTTTCCAATCCGCAGGAAATTCAGCAGTTTTTATTCTGGACATTCGGTAGTTTTTCCGGTATTTCTATAAAGAGCATTTGCGTAATGGCAAGTATTGTAATTCCGGCTTTGCTTATTGTCTTTACTATGCAAAAATCGCTTAACGCACTGCTTTTGGGAGAAAATTATGCTCGCGGCTTGGGTGTTTCCATTCGGCAATTACGTTTTATGATTTTGTTTATGTCGTCTGTTTTAGCGGCGGTAATTACGGCTTTTACGGGACCCATTGGTTTTGTGGGTATGGCAATTCCACATATTGCCCGTATGATTTTTAAAACTGCCAATCACAAAATCCTTATTCCTGCTTCAGCACTTATTGGGGCAAATTTGGTGCTTGTGTGCGACTTAATTTCGCAAATGCCAGGTTTTGAAACTGCCTTGCCAATTAATGTAGTAACTTCAATTGTATGTGCTCCGGTGGTTATTTTTGTTATTTTTTCGGGACGTAAAATTAGATAATAATGAACGCAAACAACTACACGGCAATTTTGCAAACCAAAGATTTAACCATTGGTTACGCACACGCAAAGCAACAAATGATAATTGCTCAAAATTTACAATGCGAAATTTTTGAAGGAGAAATGCTGTGTTTATTAGGACCAAACGGCAGTGGAAAATCGACATTTATTCGCACTATTGCCGGACTGCAACCAGCACTTAGTGGTTCGATTTTGATACATAACCAACGTTTGTGTGAAAAAAATACCGCAGAATTGGCAAAAAATATGAGTTTAGTACTCACCGATAGTGTTTCAATGCAAAATACAACCGTTTGGGATATTGTGAGTTATGGCAGACACCCGCACACGAATTGGTTGGGAATGTTCTCGAAAGACGACAAAGCAATTATCGCAGATGCAATAGAAAAAGTGGGGTTAACAGAATATGCACAACGAAACATAAATACGCTGAGCGATGGCGAAAAACAACGAGCAATGATTGCAAAAGCTTTGGCGCAAGACACTGATTTTATTATGTTGGATGAACCAACAGCGCATTTAGATTTGCCCAACAGAATAGCAATAATGAAATTGTTGAAAGATTTGGCGCACAGCACTCGAAAATCCATTTTGCTCTCAACCCACGAACTTGATTTGGCAGTGCAAGTAGCCGATAGAATTTGGCTTATGCAAAAACAGGCAGAAATGCTTTGCGGTACGCCTGAAGATTTGGTTTTGCAAGGCAGGTTTCAAAGAGTGTTCAGTACGCAGGCTTTTAATTTTGATGTAAATACCGGATTTTTCAAAATAAATTACCCTGTACAACACCACGTTTCGTTGCAAGGCGAGCAACCATTTTTGCTGTGGACTACTCGTGCGCTTTACAAATATGGTATTGCAGTGGAAGTGCAAAATTCCGAAATTCCGCATATTTGCATTGAAAATGGTCAATGGCATATATATTTTCAAAATCAACATACTGTTTGTAATTCTATTTTTGAATTGCTTTCGGCGTTGCCGTACAATATGTAGTAATGCAAGCATTTTTCTGCGAATGAAACACGATTTTAATAATTGTTTGTATATTTGCGCACATAATTGAAACAATTTGAAGTAAGCAATTTGCAATGCGATTAAAATTCTTTATAATACTATCATTATTTTGCGCACCGCTATTTTCGCTTGCGCAAAGCTATTCCGTGAGCGCAACAATTGACAGTACAAAAATCCTCATAGGGCAACACACACACGTGGTTGTGGAATTACAAACGGGTACCGATGCCTCCTTGCAATTGCCGTTCTACGATGAAGGACTGAACGAAGCACTCGAATTTGTAAAAACTCCGCAGATTGATACTGTAAAAAACGACGGCACACAACTTGTGCAGCAAATCGCATTTACTATTACAAGTTTCCGTGATGGAAAATACGATTTTCGCATTGGACCGTTCGTTGTGAATGATAAAGACACTTTATGGAGCAATGCTATTGAACTGCACGTTTTGGATTTTCCTGTGGATTTGCAAGGCGATATAAAAGATATAAAACCTTTGCTACCAGTAGTGTACACGTGGCGCGATTATATTTGGTATATTGTGGGAATTGGCGTATTACTTTTATTGATTGCAGTTTGTGTGGTTATTTTAATAAAACGACCGAAAGCGGTAAAACTTTTTGTAAAAGAAGAACCGAAAATTCCGCCACACGAAAAAGCCTTGACTTCGCTCGAAGAATTGAAAGCAAAAAAACTCTGCGAACACGATAAATACAAGCAATTTTATACCGAATTGACCGATATTTTGCGTTTATATTTTGAAGATGCCTTTGGTATACAAACGTTTGAAAAAACGAGCGATGAAATGATTTTTGACCTTGCCTCAAGCGGAAAAGTACCGCAAGGGATTGTAAATGAATTGCAAGTAATTGTAAATGAAGCTGATTTAGTGAAATTTGCAAAATACGTTCCAATATTGCAAACCGCGTATCAGCACAGTGGAATGGCTTTGCATATAATTAATGAAACTGCACCAAAAGAACCTAAAAAATGAAAAAAATAATAACAACAATCCTACTGATTGTCTTCTTATTTGCATATTTATTCTTCTTTTTGGGAATAGAACTTAACGTATGGACTTCTCTTGACCTTGATTTACACCCAAGATTTGTAGATACTTTTAATTCAATTCAAGCATTTGCAATCATTCAATTACTTCTATTTATAATACTATTTGGTTTTTGCATATATCAACTATTCACGAAAAAACAATGTTAAACTAAACAAAATAATTGATGTTTCCAAACATTTTTGCATACAGTTACTTAAACCCCAACGTATTTTGGTCGTTTCTGCTATTCGCACCCATTATAATATGGTATGTGTGGAAACAGTCGCAATCTGTGCCGCACGTGCGAATGAGCAGTTTGCAGGATTATCAGGTACTTAAACCGAGTTTGTTGCAATATTTTTCACATTCAACATTTATGTTGCGAATGTGCGCTTTTGCGTTGATTATCTGTGCTTTAGCGCGTCCGGTTTCGTTTGATAATTTTTCAAAATCTTCAACCTACGGTATTGATATTGTGTTGGCAATAGACGTTTCTAGCTCAATGTTGGCGCAGGATTTACGTCCCGACCGTTTGGAAGCGGCAAAAGAAGTTGCGGCGAAATTTATAAATTCTCGTCCGCACGATAGAATTGGGTTAGTAGTGTTTAGCGGCGAAAGTTTTACGCAAACTCCCCTAACAACCGACCACGCCACGCTTCTTAATCAACTTTCAGAATTGCATTCGGGAATGATACAAAACGGTACGGCAATAGGAATGGGACTTGGATTGAGTATCAACCGTTTGCGCGAAAGCAAAGCAGCAAGCAGGATTGTGGTATTGCTTACCGATGGAATGAACAATTCCGGTGATATTGAGCCGATGACAGCAGCAGAACTGGCTCAAAAATACGGTATAAAAATTTATACAATTGGCGCAGGAACACGAGGAATGGCACCTAACCCTGTGGTTGATAATTTCGGAAGAAAACATACTATAATGGCTCCGGTGGAAATTGATGAAGAAATGCTTACAAAAATTGCCAAACTTACCGGTGGTCAATATTTTAGAGCGACTAACAAAGATGAATTGTTGAAAATTTACGAAACAATCAACTCGCTCGAAAAAACAAAAATAGAAGATTACAAAATGACTACGAAAAACGAAGAATTTCCGTTGTTCATTTTATGGGTGTTGATTTTCTTGGCACTTGAAATGATACTAAAACAAACGATTTTTAAACGCTTCCCATAATGATAGAAACAAATTTTAGATTTGCCAATCCCGATTATTTGTACGCTCTTTTGGCGCTTGTGCTGTTTGTGCTTGTGTATGTGTATCAATATTTTAGAACAAAAAATAAACTTGCGCTTTTTGCCGACAAAGTAATGTTGGAAACAATTTTACCCGATTATTCGCAAGTACGGCATATACTAAAATTTTCCTTGTTTGCATTGGCGTATATATTTTTAGTGCTTGCGCTTGCCCGTCCGCAATTTGGTATAAAAACTACTGAGGTACAAACTCGTGGAATTGAGGTTGTTGTGGCTCTCGATGTTTCAAATTCAATGTTGGCACAAGATATAAAACCAAGCCGTTTGGAACGAGCAAAACTTTCGACTCAACGACTGCTCGACCAATTGAAAGACGACAAAGTAACATTGATAATTTTTGCCGGTGATGCCTTTGTGCAAGTGCCTATGACAAGCGATGTTTCTTCTGCAAAAATGTTTTTGAACAATGTGAAAACTACACACATTGCTCGTCAAGGTACGGCAATTGGCGAAGCTATTCGCAAAGGAACTTCGTCGTTCACTGCCGATGAACAAAGTTCAAAAGCAATAGTAGTAATAAGCGACGGCGAAAATCACGAGGATAATGCTGTTGCTGCCGCTGAAATTGCCCGTGAAAAAGGAATTACGGTTCACACAATTGGTATGGGAACTGCGCAAGGTGCAGTAATTCCTTTGCAAGGAAAACAGGGATTTTTAACCGACCGTGCAAATAAACCGATAACGACCCGCCTCAATGAAGGAATGTTGCAAGAAATTGCAAAAGCCGGCGGCGGCGTGTATTCTAACACCGAATTTACACCGGTAATCAACGCTTTGCAAGAAATGGAAGCGGTGGATTTTGCAACGCAACAATTCAGCGAATATGATGAACGATATTATATTTTTCTGGTGTTTGCTGCATTGTGTTTGCTGTTGGAATTTCTGACACTTGAACGTAAAAATAGATTTTTGAAACGAATTGAAATTTTTAAAATAAAACAATAAAAATCGTATTTTTGAGTTCCCTCTTTATCATTTCAGGTATTTCTAATGAATAAACAACCACAACATATTTTTCATGTTTTTAAACAATTATTTGTATGTGTTTTTATATGTTGTGCCTTGTTCTCGTGTCAAAAAGAATTTTACTCAACGGATGCTTCCGATAGATTGCATTTTTCGGCAGATTCTATAATTTTCGATACTGTTTTTACCGAACGAGGAACTATAACGCATCAATTTAAAGTGTATAACCGCAATAAGGGTACGGTGCGAATTGACGAAATTTATATGAATCAATCGCAACGGAATCAATTTTTTATGAATGTGAATGGCGAAAATGCACGTTCAATACAAGGCGTGGAACTTGCTGCCGGCGATAGTTTATTTATATTTATACAAGCAAAATTGACTGAAAATGCACTTGATATTCCTCGTTTGCACAAAGATTCTATTTTATTTCGCTACAATAATCGCCACGATAAAATTATATTAGCGGCGTGGGGGCAGGATGCACACGTGCTAAAAGCGCAAACATTTATCGAAAATACCACGTGGAGCGGACGTAAACCATACGTTATATTCGATTCGCTTGTGGTAGATGCAGGGCAAATGCTCACAATTGAAGAAGGTGTGAAAATATATGTGCACAATCAAGCAAATATTATTGTGCGAGGTTCGTTGCAAGTGCAAGGTTCATTGTTACATCCGGTAATGTTCACTACCGACCGTCTGGAAGAAAGTTTTCAAACGTTACCGGGGCAGTGGGGAAGTATTATTTTTCGGGAAACGAGTGAGAACAACGTAATTTCGTACACACATATAAAAAATGCTGTAAACGGACTGATGGTACAGGGAAATCAAACGACAGTAAATCTTCGTTTAGAAAATTCGCAAATTACCAATATGACTTCGCACGGAATTTTTGCATGTAATGCACGCATTGATTGTTTTAATACAGTGCTTGCCAATTGTAGTGATTATTTGGCGGCTTTTTATGGAGGGCAATTTGCTTTTACTCACACCACGTTGAGCAACGATAATCTTATAACTCCCCGTACTAATTCATCATCGGTTTTGGTAAGCAATATAAATCCAGCTACGCAGGATGAGATTATGTTGGAAAATTCCTATTTCCGCAATTCGATTATTGTGGGATTTATGCGTAATGAAATTACTATACGAACGAAAAATGAAAACCAGTTTTTGCCTGTAGTTTTTAGCAATTGTTTGTTACGACAAACCTATACAGCGCAAGAAGCTGTATACTATCAAGATAATAATTTTGTTGATGTAACTCAGGCAGGGAGAAATTCACAATTTGTGCAACCATTGTTTGCTTTTACAATTGAACATCGTTATTCACTTGATGCTCTTTCTGTTGCTCTAAATAAAGGCAAATTGGAATATGCGCAATCGTTTGAATTTGATATTTTACAACATTCCCGGCTTTTAGACCAGAAACCAGATGTGGGAGCGTATGAGTTTTTTGAACCTGTGGTTGAAGAAGAGAAATAGACTGTTAGGTACAAGACTTGTAGATACTATTTTAAAGTTATGAATATCAGGAAATTAATTGTAAGTGTTGTTTCTGCTTTTGCAATTCTATGCGCATTTTCGCTTAAAAAACCGCAACAAAGCACGAACAATTCCTAAACAAGTATTTTTGCCGGAATTGATACCATAGAAAAACAACAATTTTCAATTCTATTTTATAATTTAGAAAACTTGTACGACACCATTAACGACCCTTCGACAAATGATGAAGATTTTTTGCCCACGTCGCCTAAAAAATGGAACACTTTTACATATTACAATAAATTGAATAATATCTGCAAGGTAATTATAGCTTCAGGAAAATGGCACGCTCCCGATATAATTGGTGTGGCAGAAGTTGAAAATAAAAATTGCCTGTTCGACTTAACTCGAAAAACAGCACTGTCACGCCTGCAATACGAAATTGTACATCATGATTCGCCCGACAGGCGTGGAATTGATGTGGCGTTGCTCTACAACACTGAAACCTTTGAAGTAATTCTTTCGCACAATTTTCCGGTGATTTTCGATAAAGAGCAGTTTTCTACTACTCGCGATGTGCTGTATGTAAAAGGTCGGTTTCGAGCTACTTCCGATAGTTTACATTTGTTTGTGTGTCATTTTCCATCGCGCCGTGGCAGTAAAATGGCTACCGATGCTAAGCGAGCAGCGGCGGCACGAGTTGTGCGCTCGGCAATTGATAGTATTCAAAAGCAAAATTTCGAAGCTCAAATTGTAATTATGGGCGATTTCAACGATTCGCCTACCGATGCAAGTATTGCAAAAATTATGAATGTAAATAATGATACTTGTTCAACTTGTTTGACAAATGTTATAGACCGCCGAGCGCAAGGAACGCATTGTTATAAAAATGAATGGGCTTTTTTAGACCAAACAATTGTAAGCAATGCTGTGGTGCGCAATTATTCGGTGCAAAGCCAAGTACAACAACATGATTTTTTGCTGGAAACGAATAAAAAAACAGGCGTACAAACACCATTTCGCAGTTATAAAGGCACATTTTACACCCGAGGTTACAGTGACCATTTGCCGGTTATGCTTACGTTAATAATTACAGATTATGATATATTGCATAGGAGAAACGATTTTAGACATAATTTTTAAAAACGCTGTGCCGCAAACTGCAAAAATTGGTGGTTCGGCATTGAATACGGCGGTTTCGTTGGCTACTTTAGGTAACAAAGTTGCGTTTGTTTCGGAAATTGGTGGTGACCACGTGGGCGAAATGTGTTGTGAATTTTTGAGCAGTCGGGCAATTGATATTTCGTACGTGCAACGCCACTGCGAGCGAAAAACAGCTATTGCGCTTGTTTTTTTGAACGAGCAAAACAATGCAAGCTATCAATTTTATAAAGACGAAGCTTTGGAATGTGATTGCAAAATTCCAACATTTTGTTTCGGCGATATACTACACATTGCAAGTTCGTTTGCCATAAAAAATCGTAATCGAGGATTTTTACATAGCATATTTTCTTCAGCAAAAATTGCAGGTGCAACTATTTTTTACGACCCTAATATGCGTATGCAGTTACACAAAAACACAGCCGAATACGATGCCGTATTTGAAAATTTTGCGCAGGCACACATTGTGCGAGTTTCCAATGATGATTGCTATAATATTTGGGGACATTGCAATACCGAAATTATTTATAAAGAATTGCAATTGCTTGGTGTACAGTGTTTTGTTTGTACGTATAGTAGCGAAAATGTTGAGGTTTTTACAGTTCACGGCAAGCAAAGTTTTAGTGTTCCGCCCATACAAACGCTTAGCACAGTTGGCGCAGGCGATACATTTAATGCGGGTTTGCTTCATTGTATTAATTCGACAGGTCAGGTTGTGGAATTATTGACGGAAGAATTTTACAGTCACGCCATTCCTTTTGCCGTGCAATGTGCAACGCAGGTATGCCAATCGTTTGATAATTATTTGACCAAAGATTAAATAACTCGCAAACTTGCTAACTAAAAAAAAAGTAGTAGATTTGCGCCGTTAAAAAAAGAGTTTTTTGAATGATTAGTCGAAGATTGATACGAATAAAAGCGTTACAGGCACTGTATGCGTATAAAAAAAGTGAAGAACCGAATTTTGTG
>QMCE01000950.1_pt1 | contig 15608 bp, 25 predicted proteins | sample 1821851 | NCBI WGS metagenome assembly QMCE01 (sample SAMN09453174, study PRJNA476694) | Termite gut metagenome, whole genome shotgun sequencing project. | isolation source: worker | host: Odontotermes sp. | place: South Africa:Pretoria | collected 2016-01-28
GGAGGCGGCCGCCGACGACGGGCCGACGGATTACGGCGAAGGCTCTTACCGCGGCGACAACCCGCCGGAGGGCTACGACATCAAGGGCAAAGAGAGCTCGATGAAGTTCCACACGCTCACATCGCCTTGGTATGGGCGCACGACGGCCGACGTCTGGTTTAACAGCGTCGAGGCCGCTGAGGCTGCCGGGTTCGTGAGCGCGCATGGCGACCAGGGCGCCGATGAGGAGGAGACGAAGTGAGCGAGACCAAAATCCGCGATCACCGCGACATCCTGCTGGCGCCAGTCGTCAGCGAGAAGAGCTACAGCCTGCTCGACGAGAACAAGTACACGTTCGTCGTCGCGCCCGATGCCAACAAGACCGAGATCAAGATCGCCGTTGAGACGGTGTTCGGCGTCAAGGTGACGGCGGTCAACACGCTCCATCGTGAAGGCAAGCGGGCTCGCACTCGTCGGGGCTGGGGCCGTCGCGCCAACCAGAAGCGGGCGATCGTGAGCGTCGCTGAGGGACAGCGCATCGATATCTTCTCCGGGCCGACGGCCTGAGGCGGGAGTTAAGAACACATGGCTATTCGTAAGTACAAGCCGACGACGCCAGGTCGCCGTGGCTCGTCGGTGGCAGATTTCGTGGAGCTCACCCGTTCGACTCCCGAGAAGTCGTTGCTGGCTCCGAAGACGAAGACGGGCGGTCGCAACAACCAGGGCCGCATCACGACGCGTCATATCGGTGGTGGCCACAAGCAGGCCTACCGCATCATCGATTTCAAGCGTTATGACAAAGATGGTGTGCCTGCCAAGGTGGCGCACATCGAGTACGATCCGAACCGCACGGCTCGCATCGCGCTGCTGCACTACGCCGATGGCGAGAAGCGGTACATCATCGCTCCGCTCGGCCTGAGTCAGGGGGCGACCGTCGAGGCCGGCGTCAACGCCGACATCAAGCCCGGCAACAACTTGCCGCTGCGCAACATCCCCGTCGGCACCACGGTGCACGCGGTGGAGATGCGCCCGGGTGGCGGCGCGAAGCTCGGCCGCTCGGCCGGCGCCCGCATCCAACTCGTCGCCCGCGAAGGCAAATACGCCACGCTGCGTCTGCCTTCGGGCGAGATGCGCATGGTCGACGTCCGCTGCCGTGCGACGGTCGGCGAGGTCGGCAACGCTGAGCAGAGCAACATCAACTGGGGCAAGGCCGGGCGGATGCGCTGGAAGGGCGTACGTCCGACGGTTCGTGGTGTCGCGATGAACCCGATCGATCACCCGATGGGTGGTGGCGAAGGCAAGTCGTCCGGCGGTCGCCATCCAACGACTCCATGGGGCAAGCCTGAGGGCCGCACCCGTAACAAGAACAAGGCGAGTTCCCGTATGATCGTCCGCCGTCGTCGGTCGGGCGGCAAGAAGCGCTGATAAGGATTTGGTGAAAATATGCCACGTAGCCTCAAAAAGGGCCCCTTCGTCGACGACCATCTGGCGAAGAAGGTCGACGCGCAGAACGCCGCCGGCACGAAGCAGGTCATTCGCACCTGGTCTCGCCGGTCGATGGTGACGCCGGACATGATCGGTCACACCATCGCGGTGCACGACGGCCGCAAGCATGTGCCGGTGTTCATCACGGAGTCGATGATCGGGCACAAACTGGGCGAGTTCGCCCCCACCCGCACCTATCGCGGGCACGTGAAAGACGACAAGAGAGCGCGTCGGCACTGACCGGCCCCAAGAACGAGATTCTGAAGATTATGAGCGATAAAAACCAGCGGCAATCGCGCCGCGCCAGCCTGCTCGGTGATCGTGTCGGGTCCTATGCGATCGCGCGCCACGTCCGCATGTCGCCGACGAAGGTCCGCCGAGTCGTCGATCTGGTGCGAGGCATGGACGTTCCCGAGGCGTTGGACGTCTTGAAGTTCGCCCCTCAGGCAGCGAGCGAGCCCGTTTACAAAGTGGTCGCAAGCGCTGTGGCGAATGCCGAACAGACCGAAGGACTCCGTGCGGATCAGTTGGTCGTCTCCCAAGCTTTTGTGGATGAGGGCATGACCTTGCGTCGCATCCGGGCCCGCGCCAAGGGTTCCGCGAGCCGCATCCTCAAGCGCGCCAGCCACATCACCGTCGTCGTCGAGCCCAAAAAGGAGGTCTGAGCATGGGTCAAAAGGTTAACCCTCACGGCTTCCGCTTGGGGATCACCACCGATCACACGTCCCGCTGGTACGCGGACAAGGACTACGCGAGCCTGCTGTCTGAGGACGTCAAGCTTCGTCGGTACCTGCACAAGACGCTGGAGCGCGCGGGCATCTCGTCCATCGAAATTGAGCGCCGCAGTGAGCGCGTGACGATTTTCCTGCACGCCGCGCGTCCGGGCATCGTGATCGGCCGCAACGGTGCCGAGGCCGAGCGCGTCCGGGCTGAGCTGGAGAAGCTCACCGGCAAGCAGGTCCAGCTCAACATCCTTGAGGTCAAGAACCCTGAGACCGACGCCCAGCTCGTGGCGCAGGGCATCGCCGAGCAGCTCGGCGCTCGTGTGGCCTTCCGCCGGGCGATGCGCAAGGCGCAGCAGTCGGCCATGCGGTCGGGCGCGCAGGGCATCCGGATCCAGTGCTCCGGTCGTCTCGGCGGCGCTGAGATGAGCCGCTCCGAGTTCTACCGTGAGGGTCGTGTCCCGCTGCACACGTTGCGGGCCGACATCGACTATGGCTTTTTCGAGGCTCGCACGACCTTCGGCCGGATCGGCGTGAAGGTGTGGATTTACAAGGGCGATGTGTCTGGCAATCGTGCCGAGCGCGCCGCGCAGAAGGCCGCCCGGCAGATGGTCGGCGGCCGGTCCAACCGTCCGGGACGCGGTCCGCGTCGCGACGGACGGTCGGATTCGCGCGATCGCGGCGGTCGTCGTCGCCAAGAGGCTGTGGCGGAGGGCGTTGCCCCCGAGACCACGGAGAAGGCAGGAGCGTGACATGCTGGTTCCCCGCAGAGTGAAGCACCGTAAACAACACCACCCCTCGCGGAGTGGCATGGCCAAGGGCGGTACGAAGTTGGCTTTTGGCGATTACGGCATCCAGGCGTTGGAGCCGTCGTATCTGACCAATCGTCAGATCGAAAGCGCTCGTATCGCGATGACCCGTCACATGAAGCGTGGTGGCAAGGTGTGGATCAACGTCTACCCCGACCGCCCGATGACCAAGCACCCGGCGGAGTCCCGCATGGGCTCCGGCAAGGGCTCGCCCGAATGGTGGATCGCCAACGTGAAGCCGGGGCGGGTGCTGTTCGAGCTGTCCGGTGTGACCGAAGACGTGGCCCGCGAGGCCATGCGGTTGGCCATCCACAAGTTGCCGTTCAAGGCTCGTTTCATCAAGCGTGAAGTTGGTGATATCTGATGGCGAAGCAAACGTCCGCCGCCGAGTTGCGGGGTATGTCCCGCGACGAATTGGATGCGAAAGTGTCTGAGTTGAAGGAAGAGTTGTTCGGGTTGCGGTTCGCCGCTGCCACGGGGCAGCTTGATTCGCATGGCCGCCTCCGTGAGGCCCGCAAGGATATCGCGCGCATCTACACGGTGTTGCAGGAGCGCAACCTTGGCATCATCCCCGATCCCGATCAGGACAAGTGAGTTCGATGAGTGAGCAGAAGCCCGAATCTCGGGGCGCGCGCAAGGTGCGCGTCGGTGTCGTGGTGTCCGACAAGATGGACAAGACGGTCGTTGTGAACGTCGAGCAGCGGGTCAAGCATCCGCTGTATGGCAAGGTCATGACGAAGTCCGAGCATCTCAAGGCGCATGACGAAAAGAACGAGGCTGGCGTGGGTGACCGCGTCCGCGTGATGGAGACCCGGCCCCTGTCGGCCACCAAGCGGTGGCGTGTGGTCGAGATCATCGAAAAGGCGAAGTGAGAGGGCCGAGATGATTCAGCAAGAGACGCGACTGAAGGTCGCCGACAACACGGGTGCGAAGGAGCTGTTGTGCATCCGTGTGCTCGGTGGCTCGAAGCGCCGGTATGCCGGGCTCGGCGACAAGATCGTCGCCACTGTGAAGGACGCGATCCCCGGTGGCGGTGTCAAGAAGGGCGAGGTCGTCCAGGCGGTCATCGTGCGGACGGTGAAGCCGACGCGCCGCGCCGACGGTTCCTATATTCGTTTCGATGAGAACGCAGCGGTCATCCTCAAGCCGGACGGCGACCCCCGTGGCACGCGTATTTTCGGCCCGGTCGGCCGCGAACTGCGCGAGAAGCGGTACATGCGCATCATCTCGTTGGCTCCGGAGGTGCTCTGACATGAAGTCGTTGCATGTGAAGAAAGGTGACCGCGTCGTGGTCATCGCGGGTAAGGACAAGGGCGCCAAAGGCGAGGTCATCGCGGTGGATCCGCAGGCCGGTCGCGTGGTCGTCCAGGGCGTCAACCTGGTGAAGAAGCATCGCAAGGAACAGCAGAACCAGCAGACGCGCAACAGCCGGACGCCGGGCGGCATTATCACCACCGAGGCGGCTATCGATGCGTCGAATGTGCAGTTGCTGGTGCGGGTCGACGGCAAGGAAGTGCCCACGCGTGTGGGTTACGAGCGTCAAGCTGTCACCAAGCAGCGGGCGGATGGCACGGAGTACGCCGCGTGGCGTAGCGTGCGCATCGCCCGTAAGACGGGGAAGGAAATCTGATGGCGGCCGAGGCGAAGACGTTGCCACGCCTGAAGCAGAAGTACCGCGAGGAAATCGTGCCGGAGTTGCAGAAGCAGTTCGGCTACGACAACGTGATGCGCATTCCGGGTTTGGTCAAAGTCGTGGTGAACATGGGCGTCGGCGAGGCGGCCCGTGATTCCAAGGTGATCGACGCGGCGGTGCGCGATTTGACGGCGATCACCGGTCAGAAGCCGGTGGTCACGAAGGCCCGCAAGTCGATCGCGCAGTTCAAGTTGCGTGAAGGCATGCCGATCGGCTGCCACGTGACGCTGCGTGGTGACCGGATGTGGGAGTTCGCCGACCGTCTGCTGACGCTGGCGCTCCCGCGCATCCGTGACTTCCGCGGTCTGTCGTCCAGGCAGTTCGACGGGCAGGGCAACTACACGTTCGGGCTCACGGAACAGGTCATGTTCCATGAGATCGACCAGGACAAGATCGACAAGCCCCGTGGCATGGACATCACGTTCGTCACGACGGCCAAGACCGACGACGAGGGGCGGGCTTTCCTGAAGCTGCTCGGCTTCCCGTTCAAGACCGCTGAGAACGAGTCGGCCGAAGCGTCCGGCAAGAAGAGGAAGTGACCGATGGCCAAGACCGCCCTTAAAGTCAAGCAGTCCCGCAAGCCGAAGTTCGCGGTACGCGGTTACACCCGGTGCAATCGCTGTGGCCGTCCGAAGTCCGTGTACCGCAAGTTCGGGCTGTGCCGCATCTGCCTTCGTGAACTCGCACACGCTGGAGAACTCCCTGGCGTGACCAAATCCTCCTGGTGATCCGATACACCGCCCTACTAACCCGGCGCAGGTCCTGATGGAAACCGCGGCGAGAAAGAAGAATCAATAGTCATGACAATGACTGACCCGATCGCAGACATGCTGACGCGTCTGCGTAACGCCAATCAGGCGTATCACGATGCGACGACTATGCCGCACAGCAAGATCAAAGAGGGCATCGCCCAGATCCTCAAGGCGCAGGGCTACATCGCTGGCTACGAGGTGCTTGAGCCCGCCGAGGGCGAGGTCGGCAAGACGTTGAAGGTGCAGCTCAAGTACGGCGCGAACCGTGAGCGTTCGATCGCCGGGCTGCGTCGCATCTCCAAGCCTGGCCTGCGGGTGTACGCGAAGTCGACCGCCTTGCCGAAAGTGCTTGGCGGCATGGGCATCGCGATCATCTCGACGTCACAGGGTTTGTTGACTGACAAAGAAGCGAAGACCAAGAGCGTGGGCGGCGAAGTGCTTGCCTACGTTTGGTGAGCGAGGGATGTAGAGATGTCACGTATTGGCAGACTTCCGATCACTATTCCCGCCGGGGTCGATGTCACGCTTGATGGGCAGCGCGTTGAGGTGAAGGGGCCGAAGGGCACCTTGTCTCTGGCGGTCGCCGACCCGATCCGTGTCGGCCGCAACGACGAGGGACAGTTGGAGGTGACGCGTCCGGATGACGAGCGCCACAACCGTTCGTTGCACGGCTTGACTCGCACGTTGGTGGCCAACATGGTGACCGGCGTCACAGATGGTTACGAGAAGAAACTTGAAATCGTCGGCGTCGGCTACCGTGTCACGGAGAAGAGCCCCAAGCAGTTGGAGTTTAACCTCGGTTTCTCGCACCCCGTGGTGGTGGACGCCCCCGAGGGCATCACGTTCCACGTCGATCCCGACAGCCGTAACCTGCGGTTCTCGGTGTTGGGCATCGACAAGCAGCTCGTCGGTGAGGTGGCGGCGAACATCCGCAAGATTCGCAAGCCCGAGCCGTACAAGGGCAAGGGCGTTCGCTACTCGGGCGAACGGATTCGCCGCAAGGCTGGAAAGGCTGGCAAGTAATGGCTATCACACTGTCGGTTCCGAAGGGTTTGGACGCCCGTCGGGCGTCCCGGCTCCGCCGTCAGTCGCGCGGTCGCAAGAAGATCACGGGCACGGCCGAACGGCCCCGTCTGGTGGTGACGCGCTCGTCGCGTCACATCGTCGCTCAGGTGATCGACGACACCCGTGGCGTGACGCTGGTGTCGGCCTCCTCGATGGAAGCGGGCGTGCGCGCGGAGTCCAAAGACAAGTCGGCGAAGGCGAAGATCGTGGGCGCGTTGGTGGCCGATCGCGCCAAGAACGCGGGCATCACACAGGTCGTCTTCGACCGTGCGGGCAATCAATATCATGGACGCGTCGCGGCGCTGGCTGACAGCGCTCGCGAGGGTGGCCTCGAGTTCTGACGCTCGATCTAGAGGAGATAAGCGATGAATGGAACGCAGCGCCAGGGCAGAGGCGCGGGTGACGGGCAGCGTCGGGGACGCGACGACCGCCGCAGCCGCGATCAGGCCGCTGACAAAGAAAAGAGCCAGTATCTGGAACGCGTCGTGGCGATCAATCGCGTCGCCAAGGTGGTCCAGGGTGGTCGCCGGTTCAGCTTCACGGCGCTCGTGGTGGTCGGCGACGGCCATGGCACGGTCGGCGTCGGCTACGGCAAAGCGAAAGAAGTCCCGGCGGCTATCGCCAAGGGTGTGGAAGAGGCCAAGAAGCATTTCTTCCGCGTGCCGCGTATTCAAGACACCATCCCGCACCCAGTGCAAGGGGAGGCGGCCGCCGGCGTTGTGCTGCTGCGCCCGGCTTCGCCTGGTACCGGCGTGATCGCTGGCGGTTCGGCCCGCGCGGTGCTCGAATGCGCTGGTGTCAAGGACGTGCTGGCCAAGTCGCTCGGCTCTGACAATGCGATCAACGTCGTGCATGCGACGGTGGCGGCCCTGCACCAGTTGGAGGAGCCTGAGCAGGTGGCCAAGCGGCGGGGCATGAGCGTCGAAGACGTGACGCCGGCGGCCATTCTCCGGGCGCGTAAGGAAGCGGTGAACTGATGGCACGGCTGAAGGTGACACAGATCCGGTCCGGCATCGCGGGCCAGCGGTTCCAGCGCGAGACGTTGCGCAGCTTGGGACTGAAGCACATTGGCGACGTGGTGGTGAAGGAAGATCGTCCCGAGATCCGGGGCATGGTCAATGCCATCCCGCACTTGGTCGCCGTCGAGGAGGTCGAGTGATATGACGTTGAAAGTTCACCATTTGCGTCCCGCGCCGGGCGCCAAGACTGCCAAGACCCGCGTGGGCCGTGGCGAAGCGTCCAAGGGCAAGACGGCTGGGCGTGGCACCAAGGGCACCGGGGCGCGCAAGAACGTGCCGGCGAACTTCGAAGGCGGACAGATGCCTTTGCATATGCGCCTGCCGAAGTTGGGCGGTTTCAGCAATCCCTTCCGCGTCGAGTACCAGGTTGTCAACGTCTCGCGCATCGCTGAGCTGTTCCCCGAAGGGGGCGAGGTCACACCGGCGGCCCTTGTGGCGGCAGGCGCGGTCCGCGATGGCAACCTGGTGAAGGTGCTGGGGTCCGGCGACGTGAGCGTTTCACTTCAGGTGAGCGCTCATGCGTTCTCCGCGTCCGCGAAGGACAAGATCGAAAAGGCGGGCGGCACAGCCACGACGCTGTGACCGCTCGTTCGGGTAGAGTCCCTCCCAGGGGGACTCACCGACGACAGGAGACAATCGGATGCTGTCTGCGTTCGCGAACGCGTTAAGAACGCCAGACCTTCGCAAGAAGATCTTGTTCACGGTCTTTATTTTGGCCGTGTTCCGGCTGGGTTCAACCATCCCCACCCCCAATGTCAACATGGTCAACGTCAACGACTGCCGCATCCAAGCGGCAGAGGGGGCGAACGCCGGTCTCTACTCGATGATCAACCTGTTCTCGGGCGGGGCTCTGCTGCGCTTGACGATTCTCGCCTTGGGCATCATGCCCTACATCACGGCGAGCATCATTTTGCAGTTGCTGACGGTCGTGATCCCGCGGCTGGAGGCGCTCAAGAAAGAGGGCGCTTCGGGAACGGCGAAGATCACCCAGTACACCCGCTATCTCACCATCGTGTTGGCCGTGCTCAACTCGACGGCGTTCGTGACGTTGGCCTATTCCGGTCAGCTTTTCCAAGGCTGCTCGTTGCCTCTCGTCTATGACAAGAGCGTTTTCCCGATGATCGTCATGATCTTGACGATGACCGCTGGCACCGGGCTCATCATGTGGATGGGTGAGCTCATCACGGACCGCGGCGTCGGCAACGGCATGTCGGTCATGATTTTCACCCAGATCTGCGCCCAGTTCCCGGCGAACCTGTGGGCCATCAAGGACAGCCGGGGGGACGACCAAGCCGCCGGCTGGATGGTTTTCATCTTGGTGCTCATCATCGGTTTGGCGGTGATGGCTGGCGTCATCTACATGGAGCAGGCGCAGCGGCGCATCCCCGTGCAATATGCCAAGCGGATGGTTGGCCGGCGGCTTGTCGGCGGGACGACGACCTACATTCCGATGAAGGTCAACCAAGCCGGCGTCATCCCCGTCATCTTCGCGTCGTCTCTGCTGTATTTGCCGGTGTTGTACGCGCAGTTCGCGCCCGTTGGCGCCGATGGCAGTCCGAACGCGGTGGCCAGTTGGATTTCGGCTAACCTCGTCACGGGGCAGTCGTGGATCTACAACCTGCTGTACGCCCTGTTGATCATCGCCTTCGCCTACTTCTACGTGTCGATCACCTTCAATCCGGTCGAGGTGTCCGACAACATGAAGAAGTACGGCGGTTTCATTCCGGGCACCCGAGCCGGCGGTCCGACGGCCCGCTACTTGTCGTACGTGCTGTCGCGCTTGACGTTCCCCGGTTCGCTGTATCTGGCGTTCATCGCGCTGATCCCGTCGATCGCGTTCATCGTGCTGGGCACGCAGTCGAAGTTTCCCTTCGGCGGCACGTCGATCCTCATCATCGTCGGCGTCGGTCTCGACACCGTCAAACAAATTCAAAGTCAGTTGCAGCAACGCAACTATGAAGGGTTCTTACGATGAGATTGTTGATTATGGGTCCCCCCGGAGTGGGCAAAGGCACACAGGCCAAGGGCATCGCGGAGCATTATGGCATCCCGGCGATCTCGACCGGTGACATCTTCCGGGCCAACGTGAAGAACCAGACGCCTCTCGGCCTTGAGGTCGCCAAGATCATGGAAGCGGGCGGTTACGTTCCCGACGAGATCACTGACGCCATCGTGGCCGATCGGCTGACTGAGGCGGATGCGGCGCCGGGCTGGTTGCTCGACGGCTATCCGCGCACCATGGGACAGGTCGAAGCCCTCGACAAGGTGCTGACGTCCACCAAGACGTCGTTGGACGCGGTGCTTTCACTCGTCGCCGACGAAGCCGTGCTGCTCGAGCGTTTGCTGAAGCGGGCGGAGATCGAAGGGCGCGCCGACGACAACGAAGAGACGATTCGTCATCGCATGGCGATCTACAACGAGGCGACGGATCCGCTGCTGTCGGTGTACCGCGAACGTGGTCTGCTTCTCGAAGTCGATGGCATCGGCTCGATCGACGAGGTGGCGGTTCGCATCACGAAGGCGCTGGACGAGAAGCTCGCCTGAGCGTGTTCGGTTCGTCAAAGATTCAACGAAAGACACCTGACCAACTGCGCGCGATGCGGTTGGCCGGGTTGGTGACAAGTCGCATCCTCGATGAGATGTGCGCGGCGGCCGTGGCGGGTGTCACGACACGGCAACTCGATGAGATCGCACGCGCGGGCATCGCTTCGGCGGGTGCGACTTCGTCGTTTCTGCACTATGGCGCGGATTTCGGTCTGCCGCCCTATCCGGCGGTCAGCTGTATTTCTGTGAACGATCGTGTGGTGCACGGCATTCCTGATGACTACGTCTTGGCGGACGGCGATCTGGTGTCGATCGATTTCGGCGTCGAACTCGGCGGTTGGCACGGTGATTCCGCGCGCACGGTCGAAATAGGCCAGGTCACGCCGCGGAAGCATGACCTCAACGAGGCCACGCGCCGGGCGATGTGGGACGGCATCGCGGTCATCGCCGACGGCTGTCACGTCGGTGACATCGGCGCCGCCGTCGAGGCGTCGCTGGGCGGTCGGTGGGGCATCGTCCGTGACTACACCGGCCATGGCATTGGCACACAGATGCACATGGAGCCGACGGTGGCCAATTACGGGCGGGTCGGGCATGGCCCGAAGTTGACGGTCGGCATGTGTGTGGCCGTCGAGCCGATCATCGTGGCGGGACGCCCGGAGGTGGTGGAGCTCGACGACGAGTGGACGGTGGTGACGCGGGATGGAGCGCCTGCGGCGCACTGGGAGCACACGGTTGCCATCGCCCCCGGCGGCCTGTGGGTGCTGACCGCTGAAGACGGCGGCCGTGCGGAACTGGCAGCGCGTGGCGTCTCGATCGCGCCTCTAGACTGATGGTGTGACCCGGAGGGGAAAGTTCGTCATACGACACTGAGGTCCTCATGATGGCGAAGAAGCGCATTCTTGCGGGATTGGTCGACGCGAGCATCGTCGTCGGCTGGGTGGTGATCGTGCTCGCCGTGGTCGTGGGCGTCGCGTCGGGGCGTGGCGTGCTGGTCGACGCTCTCTACTCGTTGGGTTGGCACGCGGTGACCGCTCTCGTGATCGTCGTCCCGGTGGCGGGCGCGGCCGGGCTGGCGGAGGCCAGCCGTTGGGCCACCCCGGGCAAGCGGCTGTGTGGCTTGTGCGTCGTGGGGCAGACCCGCGACATACGGGTCACGGCGGTGCGGGCGATCGGCCGGAACGCGCTCAAGTATGGGGTGCCCTTGGTTTTGGCGCACGGCGCGGTGCTCGGCTTCGTCGGCGCCGGGGACGACCGGCGGGCGGACGTGTGGATCCTCGTCGTCGTCACGGTCGTCGTGCTGGCGCTGTACGTCGCCGGCTTGTTCTGGCGGAGCGGCCTGACGATGTATGACCTCATCTCGGGGCTGTGTGTCACGGCGTGCCTCGGGCGACGGGCCGTCGCCGCGAGCGCGTGGGCGCCGTCGCGTCCCGACACGAGACCGCGCCGGGCGTTGCCCGGGGACGATGAAGAAGACCGTGGCTGAGGCGGAGCTGGACGCGATGGAGCCGAGGGCCGCGGGAACTGGTTCGCGTGGTTGAGGCGACTGAAGCGTGGCGACCAGAGGGAGCTACACTGAGACCGTTATTGCCGTGATGAAGGCGAGGGAGGCGATTATGGCTCTGTCGAAGGATGAGCAGGCGCTCCTTGACCAGATGGAGGCCGCGCTCGCGCAGGACGACCCGAAATTGGCCAACACCTTGAGTGGGACGACATCGCGGCGCGTCCACCGTCGCCGCGCCGCTTTGGCTGGTGTCGCATTCGTCTTGGGCGTCGTCTGTCTTGTCGTTGGCATGAATAGCCATTGGGTGGTGAGCGTGGTGGGTTTCGTCATCATGCTGGCCGCGACGGTCGTCGCGATCTCCGCGTGGCAGCGGGTTTCCCCAGAGGGCGGCGGTGACCAGGCGAAGAATCGTCCACCGAGGCCGACGGCGAGCCCGGCGCCCGATGTCATGGACAAGCTGGAAGACCGTTGGCGTCGTCGCCAAGAAGGCGAACTGTAAGAGCCGCGTTCGATCAGCGTCGTCGTAGCGCCGACCGCGGCCAGAGACGTTGCCGTACGGTCATGCGTGCGATGAGGCTGTTCTGGATGTCGTGGACCACGGGTCGTGGGTCCCTGGTCTCCTGTGAAGCTGGCGCGAAGCGGAGCCGTTCCACCATGAGGGCGAGCGTGCCAAGGTTCTGTGCTTGGTCGCCGACGAACGGCGCCAGCTCCCGAGCGATCTGACGCGGGGAGTGCGTCGTGGCGGGTGGCCACGAGCCGCCGGCGTCGATGACGGTGTCGCGCACCTCGTCCCAGGCGTTTTCGATGAGGCTGGCGGGGGAACCGCGGCCGTTGAGACGCCGGGAGCGCCGCAGGGTCCGCACGCCGAGGGGGACGGCGCCGACGAGGACGACGGCGAGAAGCCCCAGCGGAATCGCCAGCCAGCCCCATGAGGCCTGGGCGGTGGCTTGGTCGTCGGCCGCTTGGGGGTCGTCGGACGGTGCGGTGCTCGGCTCGTCGGACGGTTCTGCGGTCGCACTGGCCGAGGGCGTGGCCGAAGCGGACGGGGTCGCCGACGGAATGACCTCGGGGAGGCCGACGGCGGCCGGCGGTGTGGCGTCGAAGCGGTACCAGCCTTCCTCGTGTGTCGTCCCCTGGTCGCGTTCGAGATACAGCTCGGTCCAGGCGTGCATCTGCTGTGTCGTCACGAGGTAGCTGCCGTCTGGCTGCTGGTCGCCTGGCAGGAAGCCGACGACGACGCGCGAGGGGATGCCGAGCGAACGGGCCAGGAGGGCCAGGCCGCCGGCGAATTGCTCGCAATAGCCAGTGTGGCTGCCGTAGAGGAAGTCCTCCATCGTCTGTTGGGTCGTGCCGGCGATCTTCGTGGTGTCGTAGGTGAACTCGTCCGAGTGGAACCACTCGACGAGGGCCAATGCCGCTCGCCCAGCGTCGGGCGCGTCCGCCGTGATGGCGCCGGCTGTCGTGGATAAGCGGTCCGTCAGATTGGTTCGCTGCAGGGTGAGGCCGTCGTCTGGCGGCGTGCCGGCGCGGAAGCCTGCGAGATCCCGGCCGCTGTCTTGCGGGCGCAGGGTGAAGCTGGCCTGGTAGGTGAGGCGCGCCGTCGCGTGGGTGCGGTCGTCGCCGGACGCGAGCACGTTGTGCGTCGCCGGGTCGAAGCTCCACGTGCCTGGCACGTCGAACCAGGTCGCGGCCCCCGGAGCGGGCAGCCACTCCGATCGGAAATCGCCGACGCGCACTGTGAGGTCGCGAGGATCCGCCTGCGTCGCGAATGTCCCGTCGGTCGTCCAGGACTGAAGGGGCTGCAGCGAGGTGGTCGTCAGGTGGAAACCGTCGTCGTCTGCCAGCGGCAGGGCGGACATGCGCAGGTAGATGCCGCCCGGGACGTCCGTCTGATACGTGAAGACGGGTCGGGGCACGGTCTCCTGGAGGTTGCGGATGAGATCGAGGCTTGGATCTCCCATGATGACGGGGGCGGCGGAGCCGACCCGGGCCCCCCAGGGCTGCCAGCTGGCGACGATGGGGGAAACCATCAGGGCGAGGGCGAATGACACTGCTCCGACGGCCGTCCCGACGACCGCAAGGGTCGGGCCGCGCGACTGCCCGACGAGCTGCTTGCGGCGGATCGCCGCGTGCGACACCAACACGACCAGATACGCCGCGATGGGGAACGCCGCGTACCAGAGCGCCACGTCGGCGCGCATGCCGAGGGCCGGCACGAGGTAGGGGATCACGAGCACCGGGAACGTCCAGGCTGGTTGGCCAAGAGCGTTCGCGAGGATCTCGCTGACGAGGTACAGCCCCCACAGGCCGCCGGCGGCCAACAGGCGGAAGCCGGCGTTCGGGGCCATCGGCGGCGCGCTCCGGATGACGTATTCGATGACGCTGTCGAGCAGGGGCCACGGGTCGGTCCCGACGGTGGCGAACCACAGGACGACGCCCGGGACGACCGAGACGAGCGTCGCGACCAGGTGACCGGCGCCCAGGCGGCGCGCGAACATGCTGAGGAGGGCCGACAGCGCGGCCAGCGCCGCACCGATCGCCACGAAGGCCCAGTCGGACGTGACGGGCAGCAGGGCCAGCGCCGACAGGGTGATGGCGACGACCAGCGTGAGGCTCATGCGTTCGGTGGGTTTCATGCGCGCGGCTCCACGCAGGCTTGCCAGATGGCCGCTGGGGACATGGCTGTCGTCGCGGGGACGCAGCGCCAGCCGCCGTCAGCGAAGGCGTCGATGACCTCGGTGGGGAGCCTCGGCGCGGAATCGCGGCCCATGACGATCGCGCAGCCGCCGTGTGCGGCGGACGTGAGCGCGTAGGCGTCCGTGACGTCGACGTGGGCGAGGACCGCGATCACGAGGTCGCCGCGCCGTCGCCGGGCGACGGTGAGCGGAGTGAGGTCTCCTGGCGTCGGCCTGACCTCGGCCAACGCCAGCAAAGCCTCGTGGCTGGCGATGTCAGGCGATTGGTCGAACCGCTGGGACTGTCCGCTCGTGTCCGTGAGGCGCACGGCGTAACCGGTGTGAATGAGATGGACGGCGAGAGAGGCGGTCAGCTCGACCATCGCCTCGAAGCGTGGGTCTACCACGACGGTGTCGGTGAAAGCGGACCGGGTGTCCAGCAGGAGTTGGGCCTGCTGGTCCCAGGCGTCATCTTCGCGCCGCACGACGAGCGAGCCCACGCGCGCGGTGGAGCGCCAGTGGACGCGGCGGATGTCGTCGCCGCTCACGTACGGCCGGACGATGGCGTCGTCCACGCTGGCCAGGCCATGCCGGCCGGACGACAGGTGGGCGCCGACGGCGTCGGCTGAGCTTGCATTCGACGGTCCGAGCGGGTGCACGCGCGGTGCGACGACGACGCTGTCGGCGTCTTTCGTCGTCCGGCGGACGCGCGCGAAGCCGAGGGCGTGGATGAATGTGATATGGGTGGGCCCGATGCGCCAACACCCCCGTCGCTGGGCCGTCGTGTGGAAGCTGGCCGTCACCTCTTGTGGTTGCGCGCCGAGGCGGAACGCGGAGGTCACATCTTGGCCGATCCCCGGCTCCAACTCTTCAGTCAGGATGCCGACACCGCCTGGATTGAGGCCGTCGGTGTCGAAGTCGATCTGCCAGGCGAACAGATCGCCCACGCAGACGAGGGTGTCGGGAAGCTGTCGGCTGGCATGCAGCGGTCTCGCGCTCGGCAGCATCGCGAGCAGGCTGACGAGCGGCAGCGCGACGAGGAAGAGCCCGATGGGAGCGAGATCGGCCTGCCCTGTGGCGATGGTGATGATCGTCCACAGGACGCCTCCGACCAGGCTCGTCCAGCCCCGGGCGGTGGGCGTCATGGGAGTCGGGCGGGTTCGCGCCGTCCGGGCACAGGAACCGCGGCTACACAGGCCGCGATGATGTCGGCGACTGGCTTGCGGACGAGCTGGGCCTGGGCGCTGAGCAGCACGCGGTGGCCGAGTGAGGGGTAGGCGAGGGTCTGGATGTCGTCGGGGATGACGTAGTCGCGTCCCTTGACGGCGGCGTGGGCCCGGGCGAGACGGAGGCGGTGGAGG
>QMCE01769557.1_pt1 | contig 15608 bp, 13 predicted proteins | sample 1821851 | NCBI WGS metagenome assembly QMCE01 (sample SAMN09453174, study PRJNA476694) | Termite gut metagenome, whole genome shotgun sequencing project. | isolation source: worker | host: Odontotermes sp. | place: South Africa:Pretoria | collected 2016-01-28
ATATTTATCGGCATTGGAGATGGAAGCCGCTGTCCCGGATTTTAAAATTTTCACTTTTATGTATGATCATAAAAGAGTATTAAGTTTATCCGCCGAGTATTTGATGAATCATAAATATCTACCCGATGATTTGCTTATCAGAACTGATTTGCAAAAGAATGCAGAGCAGTCCAAGCTTGCTCTTTACAAGTATATTAAGTATGAATTTATAAGAGATAACGAATTAATTAAGAATATAGCAGCCATTTATGAAAATATACGAGATACTGAAATAGCATCCTTGCGTCGCATATTAAATTATCTGTCATAAAATAGTAATCATTCTTATTTTGTACTTTTCTTTATAAATCATCTGTGCTACAATGTCTGCATAAGGTTACATCACCGATGTACATTAATTGTGCGCATGCGGACGCACATAAATATTCCGTAAATAAAACATCAAAGGAGTAAGGCATGAAAAGTTTTACCACGTTGGATTTGCAGTACGCACACCGGTTTTATGGGTTTCAGGGCGAAGCCCAGTATCTGCATGGTCATACGGGCATATTGACGATTGAAGTTGAGGATAGCGTCAACGATGGCGTCAATATGGTATTTCCCTGCAATGAGATCAAGAAAACAGCCTGGGAGGTCTTGCAGAATTTTGACCATGCGCTGGTGCTGAGGGAAGATGACCCGCTGCTTCCGGCAGTTCTGGGAGTTTATGAAGCCCAAGGGATTAAGGACGGAACACCGGTCAACAAACAAAAGGGTCCTGCCTTTAAGTCGGAACTAGCGACAGCATACCCAGAATGTCGCCTTGTCGTTACGAAAGAAACCATGACAGTCGAAGGCATGATTAAGATAGTCTACGACCTCTTGAAAGATAAGCTGAACATTGTGAAACTAACCTTTACCAGCGGCGTCAACGGCGCCAGCCAAGAATACGGCAGTGAAACAGTTAAGGAAAAAGACCGTTGCCCGCTATGTGGCATACAGTTGAATGAAAACGGCGTATGCCCCAAATGTGGTTACAAAAAATAGTCCAGTTGACATTCTTTCCTTTCTGGTTATACTTGTTAGTAAGATAGCATAAGGAGGAACCGCAGAAAATGAAAGGAATCATTTTTGATCTGGATGGGGTTATTGTCAGCACAGATCAGTATCATTTCCAGGCATGGAAACAGATGGCTGATAATATGGGAATCTATTTCGATGAAGAAATCAATCACCGCTTACGGGGCGTGAGCCGTATGGAGAGCCTAGATATTATCTTGGAAAGATATCAAGGTACTGCTCTGAGCGAGAGCGAGAAGGAACAACGGGCCGCTGAAAAAAATCAGACCTACAAGGAACTGCTGGGAAATATGACGCCCGATGATGTGACGGCAGAAGTCAGGGAGACTTTGCAAGAGCTGAGAAACAGGGGTTATCGGCTGGCAATCGGTTCGTCAAGTAAGAACGCCAAATTTATTCTGGCGAGGATCGGTCTGACGGATGCTTTTGACGCCATATCCGACGGGGAAAATATAAGCAATTCCAAGCCGGATCCGGAAGTGTTCGTCAAAGCCGCTGAGTATCTGCAGCTTCCGGCAGAGGAATGTGCGGTAGTCGAGGATGCTGAAGCAGGGATCCAGGCGGCATTCCGGGGAGGAATGAAAGCGATAGCCATCGGCAGCATCAGGGAAGCCAAGCTGACGGAGCTGGAATTGGTGACATTCAGCGATTTATTAAGAATATTTCCTTAGAAGTGAACATAAAAGAGGGTGTCCCAAAACTGTGAGTATTCAAGCTCATAAGAAGGGGCACCCTCTTCTTTATGCCCCAAATAGACACTAAGATAAAAGTGGCACGATGATATGCCATTCGATAATGGCAGCGGCAGCAATTGAGGCCATAGTCTGTGTCTTGAGCCTTAATCAAGGATATGACTTGATATTTTTATTCTATAGGAAAGTGCTCCTGCAAGAGTGAATCATTCGGGAAGAACGCTCTGTGTTCTTCCAAGCGAGCTTGCTCGCTTTTTTATTCTATAGGAAAGTGCTCCTGCAAGAGTGAATCATTCAGGAAGAACGCTCTGCGTTCTTCCAAGCGAGCTTGCTCGCTTTTTTATGCTCCTTTCATGCGCCCAAGGGCGCACATTTTCATATCGGTCCGGTATCTTAAGATTCTTTTCGCCTGTTTTTTTAGTACTTGCATTTACCGCCGGAAATAAGCATAGTTATGGGTAATGAATACTATCAGGAGCTAATTTTATGAACAAGCGCTTTCAATTGACTATGCGTACCAGGCATGTCAGGTATATAGTATGCCTTGTGATAAGCCTGTCCCTGCTTTACTCTTCGGCGCTGACGGCATGGGCGGCGCCCCCGGAGGTGGAAGCCCCCTCTTACATAGTGCTGGAAGCTTCTACCGGCCAGGTCATCTGTGAAAAAAATGCCACGGAAAGATTAAGTCCGGCCAGCATTACCAAGATCATGACGATGCTCATTATCTTTGAATTTATGGAAAGCGGACGGATCAAGCCAGAAAATGAAATAATTACCAGTGCCTATGCTAAGTCGATGGGAGGTTCGCAGGTGTTTCTGCAAGAAGGGGAAATCCAGACCTTGGACACCATGATCAAATGCATTGCCATCGCCTCCGGCAACGATGCCAGCGTGGCAGTAGCAGAATACATTGCCGGGAGTGAAGCCGAATTCGTGAAGCTGATGAACGAAAAGGCCCGCGAACTGGGAATGACAAATACCCATTTTGAAGACTGCAGCGGCCTGTCGGAATCGGATGACCATTATACCAGTGCCAAAGACGTTGCTGTCATGTCTCGGGAACTGATTACCAAATACCCCAAGGTCTTAGACTATACCCAAATATGGATGGAAGACATCATCCATAATACCGCTCAGGGTTCTTCGGTATTCACCCTTGCCAGTACCAACAAGCTGTTAAAGATGTATGAATGGACAACAGGGCTTAAAACCGGTTCGACCAGCAAGGCAAAATATTGCCTTTCCGCTTCAGCAAGTAGGGACGGGATTGAGCTGATCGCGGTAGTTATGGCAGCTCCCAGCAATAAGGTACGGTTTGAGGAAACCAAGGAGCTGTTAAATTATGGCTATGGGGTCAGTGCCATGTACGAAGACCCCAATGAAGATATGCTGGTGCCGCTGCCGGTGACGGGCGGTGTCGAGGAGGAAGCTGCCATCTGTTACAGCGGCCCCTTCCGCTATCTGGATACGAAGGGAAGCGACCTGAGTCTGGTGGAGAAAACCGTCAACCTGCCGGAACAGCTGATTGCGCCGATCAACCGGGGCGATCCCATCGGCGAGGCCGTGTACCGCCTTGACGGGGAACGGATCGGCAGCGTCACCATTTATGCAGACATGACGGTCGAAAAGGCCGGCTACAAGGACTATGTCGGCAAGGTGTTCAGGAAACTGCTGGTTTGACCTGGCAAACATCGACCCAGCGGAGGAAACCCGAATAGTTTTCCAGCTCGGCTATCGTCATTTCAATGGCACTGTTGCTGCTGCCGCAAGCAGGAAAAACGGTTTCGAACCGCTGTAATGAAAGATCCAGATAGATTTCCATCTGTTCATTCACCGCAAAAGGACAGATACCGCCGACCGCATGGCCGGTAACCGCCTCTGCTTCGTCATAGGCCAGCATGACTGCTTTTTCACCAAACTGCGCTTTAAATTTCGCATTATTGATTTTGGTGTCCCCGGCAGTAACGACAAGGATATATCTTTGCTGATTCCGCAAAGTAAAGGACAGGGTTTTCGCTATCCGTTCCGGGGCACAGTCAAGTGCCCGGGCGGCCAGCTCGACAGTGGCACTAGAAACATCAAATTCCCGGATGCGGTCACTGATGCCGAACGATTCAAAATATTTTCTGACTCTTTCTACTGACATAATAATTTCACCTCTTACTTTCGTCCGGCATCCCATGAGGATGCCGGAACTGTCTTATCGTATAATTATTATCTAAGGAAACACTGATGCATCAGCGTTTCCCTAAATATGTTCAAACAAAATAATTTCGCTGTCCGAGAAGCCGATAAAAACCCCGAGCCCTCCCCCTCTTAAACATCTAAATACCGCTGATCGGACAGGCCGACACGATCCGGCGCCAGTAACCTTCCGATGTATAACAGTCGTCGCTACCGGTCTGGCCGGAATCACTGTAAGGCAGGAGTTCCTGCTCCAGTTCCGGCAGATCCATAAGCCGCCCCTCCAGATAATCAGCAAGCCTTCCGGCGGCCGACTCCAGCCGCATAATCAGGCCGCCGTAACGGATGTCCTGGATCTCCAGGCCGAAGACTTTATTGAAATCAAGCCAAAGCGTCCGGAAATGCTGATAATAGATCCGAATATCAGCAATCAGTGCCGGTATTTCCCGGATGGCGATCTGCCGCAGCTCTTCTTTGGATCCGGCGGCGTAGTTTTTCCGGATCCGCAGCCCCAGGTCACATTTACGGCTCAAGGCGACGCATAAGGCTTCATGGGCCCTGAACAAGTTCTTCCACGGCGAGTCTTCCGGCAAGGCGGCCAGCAGGTCAGCGGTTCTGACGGCGATCTGCTTCAGATAAGCGGCATCCTTTTCTTCTTTGACATGTAAGTCGAACAGTCCCATCATCACATCCTGGAACAGCATATATTTCGGCGGATTGGCATAAGGTACGGCAGTATTACGGCCAGGCATTGCCTGCGGACCGTCGATCAGCATGAAGTCATCCAGCGTCAGGCCGGTGGTAATGAGGAAATTATCTTCCAGCCGGGTTCGGTCACCGTAATAGTTCATGTCCGAATATAGTTGTAATGCCGGCATCACGGATAATACTGCGGCCTCGCCGCCATCGTCGCCCCATAATGTGGCGATGACCTGAGATACCTTGGCCTTGACGGCCTCGTTCAGAGCGACGTCCACCGCCTGAAGGCTGAAACTGTTATTCGGCACCGCGCCCATCCACCGCCATGCCCCGCCGGCAAAGCCGGTCTTGTCATGCAAGTCATGATGCATCCCGAACATCTTGGCATACCGTCCGGGATCGCAGGAATAGTAGTCCCAGTATAACAGTGTCAGCTCCGCTGGGATCTCTCGCTTTACTTCCTCGGAAAACTTGCCTTCGGCTACATAGTAATCGCCTTTGAATTGGAGGTAAAAAAACATGTCCGACCACATCATCGGCTTAAAACCATATTTGCGGCAGATATCCACGACCCGGCGCAGATGTTTTACCATCAGCATGGAACGGTCGGTATAGCCGTTTTTCTGCAGATACCGCCCCATCCCGACCTGATAGGCTTCATCCATGCCGATATTGATACGGTCCGAAGTAAACATCTTCCGACATTGCCTGATCAGGCTTTCAATAAACTCATAGGTTTTTTCTTCCCCGATCAGCAGGATGTCGTCAATGTCATGCATGTCACTGTGCGCCTGCCAGCGGAGGGTCTGCCTCAGGTGGGCCAGGGTCTGGATACAGGGTACCAGCTCGATGCCGAACAAGTCGCCGTATTCTTTGATGGCAGCGATTTCTTCCAGGGAATAGCGACCCCGCATATGGCCGGCATAGGGATATTCCGGTATCGTCAGGGTGTCTTCCGTATAAAGCTGCAAAGCCTCGAAGCCCAGGACCGCCAGATAGCGGATCAGCTTCTTGGCGCCGTCCACAGAAAGCACCGCATTACGGGAACAGTCCACCATGATTTCCAGATCGGAAAAGGCCGGCTTTAAAGTCACCGTCGCATTTTCGTTACGCAGGATATGCGCAAAGGCCTTGAAAAACTGCACCCGCTTCTGATAAGTGACAGTACAGCAGTTTTCCCCATATGTAATCGTTATGGCATGTCCGGCTTCCGGTTCCGCCCGCAGCAAGATTCCTTCCGGATCAACGGTAAACCGCAGGATTCCGGAAAGCTCCGCCAAGCCTTTTTGTAGTTCTTTGCTTAACTGACTGATGTTAACTTTCATATCAACTCCTATCTGTGCGCCTTGGCACGAATCATACATATGTCCTATTATACGACATGGGTAATTGAAAGTAAAACAGTAGTTATAGTTTGTAATTATTTTTGCAATTATTTGAATAATAGTCAGACCTGTTTTTAATCATCATATAAAAATCTGTTAACGCAAGATAATTAATAATAATTGACATGCAACAGAGTAATATGTTAGTATGCTAACAGGTAGTCGATAAAATCCGGGTACACAGGAGGAGGGTAATAATGGTTAATGGGGTAAAGGCGGATTGCGCAAGTACAAGGAACTATGAGGCAGAGCGGAATCGCAGGCAAGCAAGAAAGAAAATATTTTTATCAGCCGTATTATTTGTTTGTTTTTTATTTGTCACGGCATGTGGCAGCGGTGCGCCGACTACTGCCGATGATCCTGACCGCATTGTTTATGTGACCGAATATCAAGATGTCGATTTTGCAAACAGTGGGACGTCGGTTTCGACAGAAAACGAAGGCATCCTCTATACTGTAGTCAAAGACGAGACGGCAGCGGAAATCATCCTGCACCGGACCGATATCGCCGCCGGCAGCAAGGAACAGGTTTCTTTTCTTGATGTGGATACTGGTGAGTTTGTCGCCGGTATGGCTTATCAGCAAGGAAAGCTGGTTGTCCTTACGGAAAAAGCGGACGAGGCCGGAAACTGCTTTATTTTATATGAAGTGACACCAGATGGTGAGAAACTCAACGAAACGGACATCACTGCGGCGGTAGAAGCGGCCGGAGGTACTGCCGTCAGTTTGATGGCCGGAGACGGGCAGGAGAATCTCTACATAGTGGCGACGACCGCGATGGATACGTCGGTCATTCTGCTTGTTGATCAAGCCGGTGCGGTGTCGGGCAAAGTTGACATTGCCCAGACGGCAAACAGTATTTTTTATGTGGAAGATGCCCTGTATGTTTATAGTTACGGTGTTGAAATCGCTGTCCTCCGAAAAGATAATTTTGACAACGGCACGCTTGGCGCGACTGTTACCTTGACGGGCATAGCGAACCGCAACACGCTTTCTTTAGCGGCCGGCGGAGCTACCGGCATCTTGGTTAATAATGGTGTCGGTATCTATGAGTTTGACGCTGCCACCGGAGAGTGCAGTAAAGTTCTTGACTACCTCGAAAGCGATTTTTTAGTCGGTACGGTCGCTTCGTTCGGTATCATCGACCAGTCTTTTTGGACAGTCAACCAGGCCTATGACAATAGCAGTTACGCCATCGTTACAGAGATGGCCTGTTTTCGCCCGACGACTGCCGGTGAGCTGCCGAAAAAAGAAATCATAAGATTTAATGCTTACAATATACTGCAGTCAGAATACAAAACGATTATTGACTTCAATAAAAGCAACCCTAAGTACCGGATTGTCGTAGAAGACTTTTCCCCGGCTGATTTCAGTGAATACGAAGCAGCCCTGTTGCGGTTTAACAGTTCTCTGGTAGGTGAGGAAAGCCCGGATCTGATCCAGGTGTCGACAGGCGATTATCATAATCTGATCCAAAAGGGGATTTTAGAGGATCTTTATCCATATATGGAAGAGGATGACAGTTTTAACCGGGCAGACTATCTGGAAAGTGCCCTGACTATTTATGAAGAAGATGAAAAACTTTACGGGATTCCTAACAGCTTTCTTATTGAAGCTTTAGTCGGCAGTACCGAAACCCTTGAGGGTATTGAGCGGTGGAATGTCGAGGAGATGATAGCTTTTGCAGAACGTCATCCGGATGCCCAGCTTTTCTACGGAGATGGCTCGTCGGCGCTGACGCAGTTACTCAGCCGTAATTTAGACCGCTTTGTGAACTGGGAGAGCGGTGAAAGTTATTTTGAGGATGAAGACTTTATCAGGTTAATGGAATTTGCCGGAACCTTCAAGACCCCTGATCCGAATGGTCAGGGAGATGATAGGCAATACCTTCTGAGCCATCAATATATCTGGAATGTAGAGACGGTACAGACCATGGAAAGCATGTATAACGGACCGGTGACTTATGTTGGCTTTCCGACCGAGGAAGGGAACGGGATTGTCCTCTCGCCGGCCTTGGGACTGGGGATGAATGCGGATTCGAAGGTCAAGGACGGGGTGTGGGAATTTATAAAATTTGTTCTATCGGACGAAAACCAGAGTATCGAAACCGGCAACTTTATGTACAGTTTTCCTGTCAAAAACAGTGCCATAGAAAATCTCTGTGTAATAGCGACGGAGAACGCCGAGGCTCCGGCAACGGAAGAAAATATCAGTCAGTTCAAGGATTTGCTGGGACGGGCGGACACGATCACCAACGGTAATACACAGATATTCAATATCCTGTATGAAGAAACCGGCAGTTATTTTGCCGGAGAGAAGACCGCCACGGAAGCCGCAGGGATTATTCAGAATCGGGTACAGCTGTATCTCAGTGAAAACCGGTAAATATCCGCAAAACCGCACCATAAAAGTATGACAGGCTGCCCGCCGCGTGGCAGTCAAGGGCCGCATCAGAAATAGATTCTGTTGCGGCCCGGTTATATTTTGTCTTTTTCGGCTGGGTATGATACAATCAAATACGAGCCGACAAGGGAGAGAGAAGGTGTTATAAAGATGGAGACAAGCGTTTTTCACGTGATTACTGTTGTTGTTCTGATATTCATAGTTTTTATCATCGGGGTGGTCATTGCCGACACCCATCGTTTTGTAATCAGGGAATATTATTTCTGCGCATCGCACCTGAAGAAAAATGCTAAGGCAGTATTGATTTCTGATTTACACAACAAGGTTTACGGGACGAGAAACCAAGCTTTATTACAAGCGATTGAACTGGCAGCGCCGGATTATATTTTAGTGGCAGGAGACATGCTTACGGCAGCGAAAGGACAAGACTGCCGGCCGGCGACAGAGCTGCTGGGGATTCTGGCAGAGAGATATCCGGTATATTATGCGAACGGGAACCATGAATACCGGATTTCCCTTAATCCCGCGCATTACGGCGACCTGGCGGAGAGATACGAAAGCGCAGTAGCCCGGCTGCCGCTGGAACGTCTGCGGAACCAAAGCATTTATCTTCCGAATGTAAACATGGCGGTCTACGGGCTGGATATTGACAGGTCATACTACCGCAGGCTCAGCAAGAAAAAGGTCACAGTAGAATATCTGGATAAAATGCTAGGGAAACCGGATAAGAACCGGGTGAATCTGCTAATTGCCCATAATCCGGAATATTTTAAGGCTTATGCGGAATGGGGCGTGGATCTGGTGGTTTCCGGCCATGTCCATGGCGGGGCGGTGCGGCTGCCCGGCATAGGAGGCGTGATTTCTCCCAGGCTACAGCTGTTTCCGGAATATGACGGCGGCCTGTATACGGAAAAAAATGCTACCATGGTGTTAAGCAGGGGGCTGGGAACCCATACATTTCCGGTAAGATTTATGAATCCGGGGGAACTTGTGGTAATTCATTTGCGTCATTAAGTAGGATAGATATATGGGATGTTTGATTTGTGAACGTATTGAATGGATTCGTCAATCTGCGAACTCATATTTTGCAGAGGAATTCATATATATAGTGTTGATCGTGTTGCCTACCTACTAGATATACGTTGACTTCTGAAATTTATCATGTTACTATAAGCATTATCGAAAGCGATTTCGCACGAGAACATGACGAAAAGTGAGGCCATAAGATAAGATGCTATCCCCCCAACTGTTTGATCATACGATATTAAAAGCGGATGCTGTGGCCGATGAAGTGAAGCAGGTGTGCGAAGAAGCCATTGCCTATGGATTTAAGTCTGTCTGTGTCAACGGCTGCTATACTGCTTTTGTAAAAAATCTCCTTTACGGGACACCGGTAAAGGTCTGCACGGTGGTCGGCTTTCCTTTAGGGCAGATGAGCACGAAAGCCAAATGCGCCGAAGCCGCCCTGGCTGTGGCGGAAGGAGCCGATGAGATCGACATGGTTATCAACGTGGGGGCGCTTAAGTCCCGTGACTATCCGGCAGTAAAGGCCGATATCGCCCAAGTCAAGTCAGCCTGTGGGCCGGCCTTGCTGAAAGTGATACTAGAGACCTGCCTCCTCACCGATCCGGAAAAGATCAAAGCCTGCCAGCTGGCCGAAGCGGCAGGAGCTGATTTTGTCAAAACTTCCACCGGTTTTGCCGGCGGCGGCGCTACTATCGAAGATGTAGCCCTGATGCGGGAAACGGTCGGGAACCGTCTGGGAGTAAAGGCATCCGGCGGGATCGGGAACCGGGAAACCGCAGCAGCAATGCTCCGTGCGGGGGCGAGCCGGCTGGGGACAAGCCGGACAATAGCCATCTGTACCGAAACCGGATCAGACCCCGCGACCACTTAGCTTTTATGGCTCATAGTATTTTGGAGGAACATCACATGGCACTGACAGTAAAGCTGCAAGTATTTGAAGGTCCCCTGGACCTGCTCTTGCACCTGATCGAAAAAAATAAAGTGGACATCTACGACATCCCCATCGTGGAAATAACGGAACAGTATCTGCAGTATATCAGGCAGATGGAAACCGAAGACATGAATGTCATGAGTGAATTCCTGCTGATGGCGGCGACGCTCCTCGACATCAAATGCCGGATGCTGCTTCCGGCCGAAGTCAACGAAGACGGGGAAGAAGAGGATCCCCGGGCCGAACTGGTACAGAAGCTTCTGGAGTACAAGATGTATAAATACATGTCTCTGGAGCTCAAGGACAGACAGACCGATGCCCGCAAAAACCTCTTCAAGATCATGACGCTTCCGCAGGAAGTCCAGGAGTACAAGACCCCAATTGATTACGAACAGCTGATCGGGGAATCGACCCTTCAGCAGCTTCATGAGCTGTTTAAAACCATGATGAAACGCCAGGCCGACAAAATCGACCCCATTCGCAGCACCTTCAGCCAGGTGGAGAAAGATGAAGTGGACATGGAACAGAAGATGGCCTATGTGGAGGGCTTCATCCACAGCCGCCGGAAGCTGGCCTTTATCGACCTATTAGAACAGCAGAAAAACAAGATGGAAATCATCGTCACCTTTCTCATTGTCTTGGAATTAATGAAAATGGGCAAAATCCAGATTCACCAAGAAGACACCTACAGTGAGATTACTATAGTTTCAAACGAAGTCCGGGCAGCGGGCTGAGGAGGAAAGCAGTGGAACGGAAAGAAGCGCGGGCAGTGCTGGAAGCAATCCTGTTTACCATGGGAGAATCGGTAGAAGTCGACCGGCTAGCTGCCGTAATCGAGGAAGACAGTAAGGCCACCCGGGACATCCTGTTGGAAATGAAAACGGAGTACGACCGGGAAAACCGAGGAATAACCCTGATGGAGCTGGAAGATTCGTTCCAAATGTGTACCCGGAACACCATGTACGAATACCTCATTAAAATCGCCAAGACCCCCAGAAAATATGTCCTTACCGATGCGTTGCTGGAAACCCTGTCAATCATCGCCTACAAACAGCCGATCACCCGCCTGGAAATCGAAAAGATCCGTGGCGTCAACTGTGACCATACCGTAAACCGGCTGATCGAGTTCGGCCTTATCGGTGAAGTCGGACGGATGGATGCGCCGGGAAGGCCGCTGTTATTCGGAACGACGGAAGAGTTCCTGCGGAGTTTCGGCGTCAAGTCCTTGGACGAACTGCCCAAAATGAACCCGGTGCAGATCGAAGAGTTCAAGCAGCAGGCAGAGCAGGAGATCAAGGTGCAGCTGGATGTCTAAGAGGATGCACAGAGTTTCCTGTAAAAGAAAAAAGCCGGACATATATAGAATCGCTATCTAATACTATATAAATAAGAAATAAAAACAGGACACCATATGCGGAATACAATGATTACGTGGAAAAAGAAAGTGACCCTCTTCCTTGTCACTGCCAGTATCATCTTCACCCCTATGTCAGCCTTGGCCGCTCCTGAAGATAATCGTACCGATATCAGTCTCTACGCCCGTGCCGCCGTCCTGATGGATGCCCGCAGCGGGCGCGTTCTGTTTGAGAAGAACGGTTCGGAAATGCTGCCGATGGCCAGCACCACAAAAATAATGACCTGTATCCTGGCACTGGAATACGGCAACCTGGAAGATTATGTGGAAGTATCCGACTTTGCGGCCAAAATGCCCAAGGTCAAGCTGTCGATGCGCCCCGGCGAATATTACCGGCTGGAGGACCTGCTTTATTCCCTGATGCTTGAATCGCACAATGACAGTGCCGTCGCCATTGCCGAACATGTAGCCGGAAGCATGGAAGAATTTGCCGTCATGATGAACCGCAAAGCCAAGGAGATCGGCTGCCATAATACCTGCTTCATAACGCCTAACGGCCTTGACGCGACCACCGTGGACGGAACGAAAGTCCATTCCACCACGGCGCGGGACCTGGCGGCGATCATGTCCTACTGCATCAACGCTTCGCCACGCAAAGACAGTTTTCTCCAAATCACCGGCACCGCCTCCCACCAGTTCACCAGCTACCGCACAGGAGAAAACGCCAGCGAGTTTACCAGCGGCAGCCGCAACCATACGGTCAATAACCACAATGCTTTCCTGAATATGATGGAAGGAGCCCTGTCCGGTAAGACCGGCTTTACCTCCAAGGCCGGCTACTGCTACGTCGGTTCCCTGGAACGCGACGGCCGGATGTACGTCGTGGCTTTGCTGGCCTGCGGCTGGCCCAATCACAAGACCTACAAATGGTCGGACACGCGCAAACTGATGGAATACGGCCTGGAAAATTACGCCTACCGCAACATCCTGTCACCGCCCGTTCTGGAGAGGATGGCCGTCGATTCAGGGATACCGGCCGGCAACCATCCTTTCGGGACCGCCTATGCCGAAATCAGGATGGACACGGGCAATGAAAAAGAGCTGCTGTATCTGCTGAAAGAAGATGAGAAGGTCAAAATGCAGATCAAACTGGCGGACCATTTGGAAGCTCCCATAGCCTCCGGCCAGCAGGTCGGCACGGTAAGCTATCAGCTGGACGGGCAGATTATCAAAGAATATCCCGTCACCACGGTAAATTCCGTAGATAAGCTCACTTTTCCATGGACGGCCGCCTACCTGCTGCGGCGTTTCTGTATCTAAGGAAACGCTGCATCAGCGTTTCCCTAATACAAAGACACTTTGCCCCGCAAACCCGGCTCGGGAAACGCCTGAATCAGCATTTCCTGAGCATATTGACAAAAAAAAACAGAAATTCAAATTTTTCCTAGGATAATTACTCCTTTTATGTTATACTACTACAGGTATAAATTTTATACGTCAAATTTTAGTTAATATAAAATGGAGGGCAGAAAAATGAGTACGATTTCACAGGCGAGTCAAAGAATCAACGCTTTGCTCGACGAAAACAGTTTCGTTGAGATCGGTGCCTTGGTAACGGCAAGAGCTACTGATTTTAACTTGAAACAGACCCCGACTCCTTCCGACGGTGTCATCACCGGATATGGAGTAATAGACGGCAGTCTTGTGTACGTGTACAGCCAGGATGCATCTGTGCTGAACGGAACCATCGGCGAAATGCATGCCAAGAAGATTACCCGCCTTTATGACCTGGCATTAAAAGTGGGAGCACCGGTGATCGGCCTGATCGATTCGGCCGGCCTGCGCCTGCAGGAAGCCACTGACGCCCTGAACGGCTTTGGTGAGATTTATCTGAAACAGACTATGAGTTCGGGAGTGATTCCTCAGATCACCGCTATTTTCGGAACCTGCGGCGGCGGCCTGGCCATCATTCCCGCTTTAACTGATTTCACTTTTATGGAAGGAACCAAGGCCAAACTGTTCGTCAATGCGCCCAATGCCCTGGCAGGCAACGAGATCGGCAAGAACAACACCGCGGCCGCCAAGTTTCAGGCCAGCGAAGCGGGCAGCGTCGATGCCGTAGCCGATGAAGCGACGATACTGGCAGAAATCAGGCAGTTAGTTTCCCTGCTTCCCGCCAACAATGAAGACGACCTGTCTTACTGCGAATGCCAGGATGACCTCAACAGACCCTGCCCGGAAATCATCAACTGTGCCGGCGATACGGCAATCGCCCTGTCCCAGATTGCGGACGACGGTATCTTCTTTGAAACGAAAAGACAATTTGCCAAGGACATGGTTACCGGCTTTATCAAGCTGAACGGCGTGACCGTCGGAGCAATAGCCAACCGTACTGAGTACTACAACGAAGAAGGGGAAGTTACCGACCGCTATGATGCCGCACTTTCCGTTGACGGCAGTGAAAAAGCGGCTGAATTCATCCAGTTCTGCGATGCCTTCGAGATCCCTGTCCTATCTTTGACCAACGTAACCGGTTATCAGGCCGACCCCGTTTCCGAAAAGAAAATAGCCAAGGCCGTTGGAAAGCTTACATACGCTTTCGCCAACGCCACCGTCCCGAAAGTAAACGTCGTGATCGGGAAGGCCTACGGAAGCGCTTATGTGGCCATGAACTCCAAGGCGATCGGTGCCGACGTCACTTATGCCTGGCCGACGGCCGAAATCGGCATGATGGATGCCAAACTGGCTGCCAGGATCATCTGCGACGGACAAGGCTCCGAAGCGATAGAAAACTGCGCCGGTGAATATGCGGCCCTGCAAAATAACGTGCAGAGTGCTGCCGGGAGAGGCTATGTGGACAGCATCATCGAACCGGCCGATACCAGAAAATATGTGATCGGAGCTTATGAGATGCTTTTTGCCAAACGCGAAGACCGTCCGGCCAAAAAGCACGGCACAGTTTAGAAAGGATGATACTTAATATGAAAAAATTGCTTGTAATATTAGGTATAGCTGCCTGTCTCCAGTTGACAGCCTGCGGCACCGAAACCGCCGAAACGGAGGCGGAGGGTCCCAAAATGTTCACTGAAGAAGCTGCGGAGGACATTGCCGGCCAATATATGGATGTTTTGAATGAAATAGTAAATCAAGATGCTTTCAGCCAGTTCTCCGAAGATTCTTGGTTCTTTCTGGCAGCTACCGATTGGAAGAACGCCTTAGTGGATATCGGCACTTATGAAGGAATCAGCGAAATAGATTCGGTAATCAATGAGACCGACTCGGTTATCACGATCTATGTTAACGGTTCCGACCATGATGCGAAATTAGTGTTTACTTATGATACAACGAATAATGTAACGAATCACAGCGTTGAGATTCAATACAGCGACAGAGAACTGATGGTCAAGGCATTATTGAATATGCTTCTTGGCATGGGAACCACGTTTTCGATATTGATCTTGATTGCTGTCATAATATCACAATTTTCCCTGATCCCTAAGCTTCAGGCCAAACTAGCCGGCAAAGCCAGCCAGGAAGAAGCGCGAAGCCAGTCGATGGATCAGGCCATCGCCCAGATCATTGAGAAAGAAGAGCTGGCAGACGACAGCGAACTGGTAGCGGTAATCGCTGCCGCCATTGCCGCAAGCCAAGGCTTGGCAGCTACGGATGGATTCAGGGTAAGAAGCATCAGAAAAATAAATACCACCAAATGGAAACAGGCATAGGAGGATAACAAAATGAAAAATTATACCATTACCGTAAACGGAAATGTATATGACGTAACTGTAGAAGAAAATACCGCATTTGGAACTGCCCCGGCAGCGGCCCCGGCCCCGAAGGCCATCCCCGCTCCCGCAGCCCCGAAAGCCGCCCCGG
>QMCE01003715.1_pt1 | contig 15605 bp, 20 predicted proteins | sample 1821851 | NCBI WGS metagenome assembly QMCE01 (sample SAMN09453174, study PRJNA476694) | Termite gut metagenome, whole genome shotgun sequencing project. | isolation source: worker | host: Odontotermes sp. | place: South Africa:Pretoria | collected 2016-01-28
TTGTAGTATTTGTTTCGTTAAAAATCCTGATGATTTCGTTATCGTCAAGCTCCGCGATCATGGAAACTGAATTACCGATTCCAACGGAAACGACATTTCTGATTTGAGTGTTTACGGGCAGGTTGGTAATTTTTAAGTAACGTCCTGTTTTTTCGTATTCTTCTTTTTCTTCTTCGGTAATAACGGAGCCGCCTCCTTCTCCGGGATTGGGTAAGTCATTGATGTCTAAAGAACCGCGCCCTTCAACGAAAGGCACTATAAGTTTATCCTGAAGATTAACCGTATAACTTGTGATTGCGTCAACATGGATAGAAAAAGCCGTGAAGAAAGAACCTGTCTCCGTAAACTCCGAACCGTCGTTATATGCAAGAGGCAGGTAAATAGTTGTAGTATTTGTTTCGTTAAAAATCCTGATGATTTCGTTATCGTCAAGCTCCGCGATCATGGATTCATATTCTTCTTTTTCATCATCGGTAATGACAGAACCTCCTCCGTTTTCGTTGTGTAAGTCATTTATGTCTAAAGAGCCTCTTCCTTCAACAAAAGAAACTATAAGTTTATCGGAAAGATTAACGGTGTAACTTGTAACCGCGTCAACGTGGATAGAAAAGGCAGTGAAAAAAGAACCTGTCTCCGTAAACTCGGAATTGTCATCTTCATAAACAAGAGGCAGATAGACGGTACAAGAGCCGCCGGCTTCTTTTAAAATGCGTATAACGTCGTTTTCGTTAAGGGAAGCGATTGTTGAAGCTGAATTGGCGACTTCAACGGAAACGACATTCTTGATTTGTGTGTTCAAAGGAAGGTTAATAATTTTTAAGAACCTTCCTGTTTTTTCATACTCGTCCCTTTCGTCTTCGGTAATAGTCCTGCTTCCTTCGTTTGAGCTGTCGTCATTGTTTCTGTCGATGTAAGTCATATCGCAGGCGGATAAGGCGGCAACAAGAATCCACAAAAGAATAGGCAGTTTTATTGCTTTTAATTTTGTTTTTAGATTTTTCATAAATACTCCGTTTGAATTAAATAAAAAGGTTCCGCAACGCGGAAACAATGATGTACGTTATACAAACCAAAAGAATAACTGCTAACGGAATCCATACAGGGAAAAGTTTAAGGGTTATGAAAACTATTGTTAGCAGACCGCAAAAACCTATTCCGCCTGTTGTGTTTTGTTCCTGACTCATTTTTAACACCTCCTTCCCGGTAAAACCGGTTAAAAACTTTTAATTTATTTTTACGGTTAGTAAAAAAATAACGCTTTGAAACTTATAGCCCGTTTCAACGGCGATACCTATGTTTGAAAAGAAGAACCGCCTTACCCCGATACGGAAATCGTAATAACGCGGTTCGATGGGCGTATCGTTGTATTTCTTTAAAATGTCGTTTCTTAAGTAGCCGAAATCAAAAGAGTAAACGACATAAAAATCTGTAAGCGCGTCAAGAAGATCAAAGTGGTACGCAAGCCTCGCGCCGAAACTTTTTAAGTTAGGGTTTGGCGTTTGGAAAAAGAACCCGAAAGAGAAAGGCAGAGGAAGAGGCGGCACGTATTCAATACGAATATCAAGCGGAAGGACTTCAAAATTACTTGCGTCTTTAAACTCAAGAGGGGCAAGCCCGACATCCGCAAAGACAGAGTTTTTATACGCGATTTCAGAATGCCTGAAAATCTCCACAAGTTCAAACGCGGATAAATTGACCGCGGCAAACATAGTTACCGAGAAAACTAAAATTTTAATAAGTTTATTCATTGATGATTATTCGCGATAAGTCTTTAATGCCGTCTTGGGTTAAGGTCTGAACAAGGGTAGAGCCTGAGGTGAGGGCTGTAATTTCCAAACCTAAAGCTGTTTGGCTGACTGAAATAAATTCAGGATCGAAAAGAGGTGTTACAAGCATATTGCCCTGTTTGCCGTCTTTTAAAAGAGCGAATTGCAGAAAAGCTTTTTCCCCTTTGTTAAGTGTTATTTCGATTAAATCAAAAACAACCCCGCCTGATTCGGGAACACTGACGACAGCCGCGGCTGTGAAACCTTCGATATCCGCAAAAGAAACGTTAGAGCGTTTCGGCTGTAAAGAGGCAATAATAAAAAGCAGCAGAAAGCAGAGATTGATGAAAATTGAGAATGTAAAAAGAAAGGTTTTAATACGCATAATTACTATCTCCTTAGCGTGTATTTTTGAGTTACGGGAAAGTCCGCAACAGGGGGAAGGTACAAAGCGTTGTTAAGCATGATGTTGATAAGGGAGCCGTTTTCGACAGTCAAAGTAGGCTGAATATTCATTGCGCGGCTTACAAGGTTTTCTCCTAAAGAATTAACAAGAGCTGAATTAGCTTCCGCGATATTTGCTCCCGCCGCTTCCGTAGAAGCGTATTTTGCGGCTGACTCCGTCATGCTCGCGTTGGCGATTGAGAAAAGGGTTATAAGCCCTGCGGCTTTCAAATACTCAAACCAGTGTTCGTCATATTTGGCGGGGAAGCCCGCCATACCCGCCCTGTCAACGCCGTTGGCTCCGTCAAGGGCAAGTTGGAAACCGTCAGGGCGGATAAGTATATCCCATATTAGTTGGACTCTGTGCTGTGCGTAAGAAACTGAACTGTTGTACTGAGCGATTAAGATAGAACCTTGAGGTATAAGCAGTTTCGTTCCTGTTTGGGAGTCGTAGACATTTTGCGTAACGCGTGCGGTAACATTACCGGGCAGGTCTGTGTTGATTGCGGTAACAAGAATGCCCGGAATAATAGTTCCCGCCCATATAGAGTTTTCGCCTAAAAAATGACCGTTTCCGGAAGTTCCGCCCAAGTTTGCGGAATTAAAAAAGGACTGACTAGAGTTGGTTGAAACCTGTCCCGCCGCTTGCGCCGCCAACGGCGATGTCTGCTGTCCTTGAAGCTGGGCGAGGCGCTGAGCGTAATAATCGTTCGCGGGAGAAGGGGCGGCTGTCTGCATATATTGCGTTTGCGGCGCCCCTTGAGCGAAAAGACTGCCTTGAACAGGCGGGACAAGAGATGATTTAAAATGTGTCGGCTGTGCCTGCGCCTGTTGGGGAGCCGGCGGCTGGGGAGCCGGCGGCGACGCGGGCGGCGTCTGCGTAGGCATTTGGTTAGGCGGCGCAGGTGTAACAGGCGGACGGGGAACATTCTCTACGACAACAGCGGGAAGCGCGGACTCGGGTTCTTCCGCAGTTTCTTCGGCAGTTTCCGCCGCGGCGGAAGCTGAGGCTTCTCTTTGTCTTTGATATGCCGCTCGGCTCATCATCGAATTAAGAAATTCCTGATTGGAACCGCCCGCAACGCCTCTGACGAGAGCTTCATTCTCCTCCGCCTGTTTTTTATCCTTCGCGGAACCTATTATGTTAAGAATCAGCCCGCCGCCTATGATAACTGAAAAAGTTATACAAATAACTATTAAGAGCTTTTTCCGGTCGAGATTATTCGCGCCCTTTAGAGACGAAGCCTTTTCGGGGGACATTTCATACTGTTCTTCTTCAATGATTTCTTCGGTTTCTTCTTCAAGGTCTGACATTTTTACCTCTTTTTTTAACAACGGTAACTTCACCGCGTCCTATTTTTACGGTTAACTTTTCGATTAACTTGTCGATGATGATAAAGTTTCCGGTAACGCGGTAATTCACAACATCTTTGCGGTTCTCGAAAACGGCGGGGAATTCGCGCTTCAAAACAGAGTCCGGGAAATTTATATAAGTTTTTTCCCCGTCGTCAAAGACAAGGGTAGGCTTCCAAGCGGTACGCCTGAAAAGACCTGCCGTTATACGGTAGTTGTAAGACAGATAACGCGGATCAACAGGAGGAAAGTCTTTTTCATCTTCGATAATATTTATATTTTCGCTTTGTCCTGAAGAATTATTTTGTAAAGGTTTTATGTAAGTGTTGGGCATTCCCGCGGAATAACGCCATCTGACAATGGGCATATGGGTTTCGGAGTAACTGCGTAAGATAATTCTGTAAACTCTCATATTAGTATTTATAATGAGCGTCGCGGAGATACCCGATTTCTCGGGTTTGACATACACGTGCTGGACGGGCGTTCCGTTTTCGTAACTTACACCCGCGCCTATAATCCAGCGTTCCGAATCCGAAACAAAAGGCGGCTCGACCAACTGTTCGCCCGCTTCCATTACAATGTCGTTTGCGCGTAACGGCTGTGAGTAGACTTCGTATACCCAGTCGGGATTGTAGTTGTATACAATAGCGGCGTGGGAATAGTTTTCAGGCTTTATTATCCCTTTGGCATTGGATTCCGATACTGTATTTACCCCCGCGGAAGGAGTCCTGCTTTGCGCTTCTTTTTCAGGGATAAAGACAGGTTTCTCGATGTAGATTATTTCCGGCTCGGGAAACACGACAGGCGGCTTTTCTTGCTCATCGGTAGAAGCGCATGAAATTAAAAAAGCGCAGGTTAAAAACAGGGATAGATTTTTCATGTATGAAATCCTTTTATAAATTGAGTTGTTTATAATGTTAGTATGTTTCTTAATATATCAATAAATTCTTCACAGTAAAGGACAACCGCAATTGAGAAGTTTAAAGAAACGCTTATAAAAGATAGCAGCAAAAACAGATATGGCAGTAAGAAAAAAATTCTTTCAAAATCATCAAAGATTTCTATTTCCCCTGAGTCTTTAAAGAATATAAAATACAAAACATTAAAAATCAGTGAAGCCGGTATGATTATCACAAGCGGATTATTGTAATCGGCGGTTTTAAAAATGAAAATTCCGATTATTGCGCCTGCTATATCAAGAAAAAACCCGACAAAACCAAGAGGACGTATAAATTTGTTTAATCTTTCTGAAATATTAATCATACAGACCGCCTCATAATTGAGTCATCTCAAAATTTTCGATATAGATACCCAACGGGTTTCGTTTGATTGTGTTTTCCGTAGGCGTTATCAAGCGGACGGTAACGACCGCCCGCCTTTTAGAAGTTTTAGGAGAAGAAGAAGCTTCGATAACTGTTTCTCGATAACTGTTTCCGTCCAGTTTATTTGATAACTGCTTCCCGTTATGTGCAATACACTCTCTATTTCTAAAGACCGTCTTTGTTTTCCCACCATGTCGAAAGGCGATTCTTCGAGAAGCGCCTGCCTCATAATTTTGCCGTAGTCGGCTGTTACCATTTGAAAACAGTCATCGATGTTGTCGTAGACTACTTGGTAGTCTGTGGCTACGGAACGCAGTTTGTGGACAAAAGTCCTGATTTGAAAATGAACCGCGGCTTCAGGAACTGAAAAAGAACCCTGCCTTACTTCCCCGATGTACCGCGCTTCGCCTTCAGGCGTTACGTTTACAAGCATGGGAATGGCTCGTTGCAGGTTAAGCGCGTAGAAGAATAAAACTAAATAAACTGCGGAGAAAAATGTGTTAATAAAAAAAGTTTTCTGCCATCGTTTCTTTTCGTTTATATTATCCTGTAATATTTCCGCATACGCCCTGTCCGCGCTGTCGTTAAAAGGGTTTTTTACTTCAACCGGTTTATAAAACGCTTTTTTGTGTTTTGCCGCCATTTTTGTTACCTGTTAATTTCTTTTTTTAGTAATTCTTTCCGTAAGGCTTCACGTTTTTCAATGTCATTACCTGTCAGTATTTTGAGCTTTTCGTCTTCTTTAGAGTAATTTAAGCCGCGGTCTATTCCCTGCTGTTTAACGGCGTCTTTAAAATTAGCAAAAGTATAACTTCCGCCTTCAGCATTTTTTCCGTTTAAAAAACTGTTTTTCCAACTGTAAGGATTACCTCCCTTTCCGCCCATAAGACTTTTTGTAAGCCCTAAAACGCCGCCTAGGGCGGAAGTTTTTATATCCGCTCCAACACTTGAGAAAGCGGCTCCTAAAGAACCTCCTGAAGCTTTGTATGCGGCGTTTGCGCTCATTATCGTTCCGGCAACTCCAAGACCTTTGACCGCAGTTCCGCCTGCAACGGCAGCCCCTGCCTGTCCCGCTTTTTTAGCCAAGCCCGCAGTTGCCGCCGCAGCTCCTACCATGCCCGACGCCGCGCTTATTGCCCCTGACGCGCTGAGACTCGGAATTCCTGTTAAAAGCGACTGCGCTATGCCGGGCGCGCTCTTACAGATAAAGAAAAACAACATACAGGTAAAAATAATAAAAATAATCTGATCAGGCGTTCCTGAAAAACCTGACCGGTTCGTAAATTCCAGAATATAGAAAAGTGAAATGAAACCATAGAGCAAAAGAAAAATAGCCAGATTGCAAAAAAGAAGTTTCATAAAAAACCCGATAATAGCCCCTACAAACTTTTCCGCCATGAACTTTGAGCCTTCCCAGATAGATAACGGAAACAAGATAATGCCTACGCCGGAGACAAGCATAAACTCTAAAAAACACATTATATATTCAAGCAGGGCGAAAATACCCGTAAAGATTAATACGAAGGCGCAGATAAGCCCTTTTAATACACGGCTGAACTCGGAGATATTCGGAAGAATACCTCCCTTGTCTTTTTCGCCGTCCGCAAAGCCCGTACATTGACCTGCAAGAAGAAAAATAATTTTCAAAACAGATGCCGGGGACATAACGGTGTAACTGCCTAGCTGCGCGTGCCTGCGGGTAACGGTTAAATCGTTGCTGAAAAGCTGCCGGGTGTCGCCCAGAAGAACATCTTTTATAAATGTCTTCGTAAAAGTATGGGCTTTTAACTTCATCTGCATTGTGGCGTTGTCTATATAGTTTTCCCCGACTACAACGTTATAGCTGTCTTCAACTTTCATTGTTACGCCTGAAAAATTTTTCTTAATATCGGGGTAGATACTTTTCTCCGCCATATCGTAAGTCCATCTTGTGATAAAACCTATTATATTTGGATAGGCAAACCAAATTATAATAAAGAAAATGAGCGCTTTGCTTATCTTTATAACATTTTCTTTTAAGCCTGTCCCCGTGAGCGCGTAATTAAGCGCGGCGGACAAAATCGCTATTAACAATACCACCTGCCCGATTTCCCAAGCCTTACCTAGGAAAAACCCTTGAATGTTTGCTATTTTGTCGATGACAAAGAAGAAGGCATTGTTGATATTATTACCGAAATTATCCCACATTCCGCTTTCCTGCGCGCTTAAGCCGCAGACCGCGAAACACAATAAAAAAATAATAATACAAAATTTTTTCATGATTTTATTACCTCCGTAAAAAAATTGGAAACTGCGTATATGTCCGCTTCAAAAGAATGGATGAAATTTATGTATTCTGTGTTTTTCTTTTTTCAAATTGTTCACGGTCTATTTTTGTTGATTTTATAATTTGTTTCGCAAGGTCTTTTCTTCCGGATTTGTACATGACGGTTATACACCGCGCTATGGCTTCGTTACGGCTTTTTACGAAAGCGTCCCTGATTTCATTTTTCTGTCCGTCCATAAGGCTTACCTTTTAATCCCTTGTGTCCGGTTAAGTTCCTGTTGCGGGGCGAAGATACCTTGTTCAAGTTCTTTGAAGGTCTCGGGGTGCGCGAATTTCTTCGCCATTTCTAACAGTTTTTTACCCATATCAAAGTTTTTGCCAAGAGCGGCGACGCTTTCGCAGACTCCTTGTATGTAGCCTATTTTGTGAACTTCTTTAAGGTTATCATAATTATAACCGTCATCAAATCCTGCTGTTGAAAAAGCGGCATTTTTAGGCTTGAAGGTTTCAAACTCGCGTTGTTCTTGTGACATTAGTCCCAACTCCCTCTTCAATGATAATTTGTTTTCAAGAAGTTCTTTTTGGATGTCATAAATGGTTACATTTTGTTTTTCTATAATATTATTAATACATTCTTCAGCGAGTTGTTTACAAAGTTTGTGAGAATTATAGGTATCTCCAGCCCTAACATAACCATAATCTTTTAGCGGGTCGTTAACATCAGAAAAATGTAAAAATTTGCCGTCAGTTTCAAACTCAACTGTAACGCCGTCAAAACTGTGTCTTAATAATTCGTGTCCATGATTTGCTTTTTCCCATTGAAATTTTTCTGCCATATTTTTCTCCTCTCTAAATATTTTTATCAGTTCTACGAACTGATGTTTACGATTTGTTTGTTGTTTTTTAATGTTTTTAGTCAAGTTCTAAAAATGAAAATCGTCTTATTATTTTTAAATTAAAATCTGTTATCTTAAATCTTATTTTATGTCCCATCCGTTTTCATCAGACCAATCGGAAAGGAACGGCGTTGATACAGGTGTTTTATCAAGGTATTCATCGCTCGCCATTTTTTGCGCTATGTCGGATAAAATCAAATTCGCCCGTCTCTGGGAAACACCGTTTCTGATTAACGTTTCAAGAATGTACTGCTGTATTTCTTTATCGCCCATTGACTCTTCGGTTAATTTGAGTGCGTCCGCTTCAAGTTTTGCTTGAAGTTCCGCATCGCGTTTATCGTCTTTTGCCGCGTCTTCACCTTCTATGTTTCTTGCCGCGAACATTCGTTTCAGTGTCGCCATTTCGTTTGCTTGGAAAGCCTGCCTGTAAGCATAGTTAGCGGGCGTTAGACCAAGCTTTAGCCACATCTCCCTGCGCTGTTCTTCCGTCATACCTTTGGATAAATCAAAAGCCTCTCTTGTGCCGTCCGCGATGGCTTCCAAATCCCACATTGAGACATTCTTATTTCCGATCTTTACGTTCATGTTTTTGAATGTGTCCATTGTCATGTTTTCATAAGTGAGTTGTCTGTTATACCAGTCTTGGAACTCTGAAAGGCTTCTGATGTCTTTCGCGCTTGCCATGTTTTGCATGGTGCGCTCTGCCATTTCTACGCCTTGCTGTATTTGGGTTATCATATGATCTATTGTAGTTGCAGTGTCTAGTGCTGCTTGTGCATAGTAAATAATATCCTCAATTGCAGTACCTGTAATTATTGAACTGACAGCAGCATCGAAAACAGGCATAATTTGAGCATTAACAAAAGAGAACGGAATAAACATGATGATTAACACAAGTAAAAAAAATCTTTTCATAAAATCCTCCTAAAAATTTATTGTCTTCCTAACCTATGTATATAAAAAAACCGCCCCAAAGGAGCGGTCTGAAAACAAATTAACTTTTAAAAAGTTCGTCGTTGACTTTCATATTTTGTCAAAGAATTGTTAGTAAAGTAGAAATTTGTGTGTATTCTATAATCGGAAGCATTTCCATAGAGACCGCCTACAATATGAGTATAAACAAATTCATAAGTCTCACCGTCTTCACTAAAACCTATTCTAGTGGCTTCAGGCCAGACCTCTTTAAATTCGTCTAGACTCATTCCAACAATAGTTTTTTCAGTTCTGTCAGGATGTGCTTCTTCAAGAGTAGAAGCATAGCCTTGTGTCGCACTCACACTTGCACAGCCTAAGATGATAATTCCTGTCAAAAGAACCATAAGAATAAACAGAGCGATTTTTGTTTTTTTCATTTTTCCTCCTTAATATTTATATGGTTAAACTAACCTTTATTTAAATAATCCGTTATAACCCTTGTAAGATTCTTTTTCGAGCCATTCTATCATTTTATTCACATGAAGCTGAATATCATTTTCTGAAAAATTAGCTTCATGTGATTTGTAAATCCCTTTTTCAAGAGACAAGCTGTCAAAAAGCAATAGTTTTGGAATACCTATTGGACATGTATCAAAGTAATCATTTATCTCTTTAGGTTTTTTCTTAAATCCATTAGAAATAAATTTGTAGTATTCATTTATATCTACAATTGATGCATAATAGAAATTATACTTTTCTTGTTTGTCTTTATCATCAATAAAAGCAATCCAGACATTTGACCGCAATTCATTTTGAAGGTTGTTTAATGACTCTAATTCTTCTTGATTAAGATAAAATCTTTTATCTTTGCCAAAAAACTGCTTTTCTCTGCATTTTACATCAATGTCATAAATATTGTATTGAGAATGCACAATAAAATCAGCTCTGCGAATAAATTTTGAACGAAAGCCTGTTGATACACCTTCTTTACTTTGATCTATATGTACAAATGGTATGAAATTTTTATTTAAAAAATCAGCGAATAAAAGCTCAGCTTTTTTCCCTCTTTCTTTATTAATAATTTTTATATATTCAGGATCAGAAAAATCCATACGAAAACCAGATATTTCGGTTTTCCCGCCGTTTCCACCGTTTTGAGACGTTTCGTTGCACATAACTTGCCCCCTAAGGGTAATTATGTACCGGAAACAGTCAGCAGTCAAGAACAATTTAGCCTAACACGAAAAATTTACCTAAGTTCTTCAATCTTTTTTCCTTAACATTGTATAAGTAAATTCGGTATATATACGATTTTTGTATTCATACTTAACTCATGTTGGGGTAAATTATTACCTAAGGTCTTCAATCTCTTCTTCCTTAACAAGGCGTTTTTGAGATAAGTAAAGCAAAGAAAAACCTCCCACTATGACAAGAATACATCCTAATGCAATAAAAATGAATTGAAGAGAACTGTTTTCCATCATGTTTAATAGAAAAGGATATAGCATTCCAATGCCCAAAATGATAATCCCTATCAAAGTAAATATTTCCAAAAAGAAAGACAGCCGTTTTTTTGAATTCATTTTCTTTTTATAATTGTTTATGTCGGAAGCGGAAATTTCAATTTCTTCATCACCTAAAACATACTTTTTTTTATAAATATTTTTTTCCAACAACTCTTTTTGTTCTTCGAGAAATTTATCAACGGCGGCTTTGCCGAACTCGGTATATACTATTTTTGCATCCATCTTAACTCCTGTTATTATAAAATAAACGAACCGTTATTAAAATTACAGTAAGCGCAGCACAAATAATAAATAACAAATGTCCCCAGTATTTATTTAGATTATTCGCCCCAATTGCCGCAACAGCTGTAAAGATATATTCAAAAACATTAGCAATGATTATTAAAGGGTGAAGTCTTTGTTTTGACTGCATTTTGTTTATTTTACTAGCAGCATATCTAACATTATCACTTGTTATTTCAAGAGGCATATCTTTGTCTTTGCTAAACTTTCCGTGTTCTATTGATTTTTCATAAAGTTCTTTTTTGAATGAATTTATAGTATTGAAAAACCTTTTTATTCCTGTTTCAGTAAACTTATTTTGTTTCAAAAAATTTTCATCGTATTCCAAAAACATATCTCCTTAAGGAGAATTATGTATCAGAAACAGTCAGCGGTCAAGAAAAATAATATATATCTTTTCTCATACTGATTGTTTTACGGTTTTTATTAAACAGTTCTTCATTAACCAAAAATCCGTTTTTTTGGTAAAATTCAAGGACACTATTGTTATGTTCAACATCAGCGTCAAGGGTAATAAAACGGCAGGCAAAGAGAGTTTGGTTGCATATTTGGGCAAGAGAAACAGCCGTAGAAATCATAAACGCTCCCAACCCTTTATAGCGTTTTTTATATTCGGAAGAAACGGCAAGTTTAGCAATTTTCATAGCGGGAACGGTTTTAAACGGATAGTTAAGCTTATGCCGTTGTTTTTCGTCAAGGCTAAGCTTTATAGCATCCGCAATCAATGACATATAAGCGGCAATACCTTTGCTTGACTTTTCACGAAGCAGCCATGTAAGAGCGATATGATCGTTTTGAGACGGCATAGCCTCTTTAAATAAATAATCATTATATTCATTGATGCCGCAATCAAAACCATTTAAAACGGTGTCATTTTTAAGAGCCTCAATATAGAAAAACTTTTTGCCTATTTCGTGAGTAACAGATACAGGTTTGCTCATTGTTTTATCATGCTCATAATAATGTCATTTTGCTTTTTCATTTTGGTAAGTTGAGCTTTTGTTGGTTTCCGGCGGACTTCGCAAACGATTTGTTCGCTGATTACCTTACTTTTAATAACAGTGGGTTGAACAGGTTTAATTTTCGTTTGAGAAGACGCGCTTTGATATTTTTTCTTTTGCATAACTTTTACCTCTTTGTAAATTATAGCCAAAACCAATCTTTCAGACAAGCAACCGGCTTAAAATTGAGACACCGGATTTCTCCGCGTTTCATTATCAATTCCGTTATAATCTTCATCTGCCGCCATTGCTTTGTAACCGTCTTCTAATATTAGCCGTCCGAACAAGCCAATCTGTCCGCAATCACCTAAGCCCTTCAATCTCTTCTTCCTTAACAAGGCGTTTTTTTGAGATACGTTTATAAGCTGTTTTAACCTGAATTTCGCCGTTGCGCAGGGCTTCAATAAGCTCCGCAGAACCGTGTTTCAGTATTTTGCGTACTTGGTAAACCATAGAGATGGAAAACCCGAACTCTTTGGATATAGTCTCGGCGGCTCTCCCCGAACCGTCGTTTTGTTTTCTGTCAGGAAGGGAAGCGACAGCGTCAAGGAGAGCTGAAATATTCGAAGAGGGAGAAGCAGAAGAAGTACGTTTATCAGGCGGAGCCGAAGCGTTGGTTTCTTTCTGTTCATGAGAAGCGTCAAGCTTATTTACGCTTTCAGTATTTTCCGCGGAACGTGAAAGCGGTTTGCTTCGCGGAAGCGGTTTCGGGTCAACAGGCGAATAATCATCGGTTAAATGATTATATTTTACACGTTTGGCGTTTAAGATATTAGAGCATAACGGACTGCCCGGTTCGTATTGTTTTTCAAGATTATCAAGCAGCTTGTGATCGGGAGAGCCTATAAGAGAAAGCGTTACGCGCCCTAAATCAAGCTGAAACAGCCGCCTCCCCAAGGGGCTTGTGTAGAAATAATCGCGTTTCATAGTTGCGGAAGCAAGAAGGCTTATCTCTGAATGAGTTAATCCGAAATGGGAATAAACGTTTTTCATATTATCAGTGAGGGCGGAAGGGTCTGCAAGATAAATCTTTGTAAGGCACTGCTGTGTAATAGTCGTTCTTAAAGGCGAATCAAAAACATCGGCAACGTCCTGAGTAGCGAAAACAACATAGACGTTTTTTTTACGGAGGACTTTAAGCCACTCGAATATTTTATCCGCGAAGATTTTGTTTTTAAGAAACAACCACGCTTCATCAAGAACGAGAAGGGTAAGCCGTCCGTCAAATTTCTTTTCGATAAAATTGAAAAGATAAATCAAAGCGGGCGGTATGCAGGTTTCTCCTTTATTCATAAGAGCTTCCATTTCTATAGCGATAAACCGTGAATCGAGAGACAAACCCGATTGTTCCGCGTCGAATATTTTACCGTATTTGCCGGAATAAATAAAATCGGCTAACATTTCTTTAACAGGCGTTCCCGAAGGGGCGTTTATCTGACCTATAAAAGTAGTAATATTTCTGTTTTCTTTCGGCATACCCTGCATATGCTCCAAGCTTTCTTTTATCGCGGAGCGCAGAGGCGGAGAGACAGTATAATTATTAACGGTAAAACAGGCTTCGATGAAATCCATAGCGTTTTGTAAATCGGTATCGGTTTCAAGATCGCGTAACGGTTGGAAGTTAACGCCTGAAGCATTTTCGCCTGCGGGTTCGAAGAAAAGCCCGCCCGCCGCAAGACAAGGCTGACGGCAGCTTTTTCCTTTATCAAATATTATAACCTGAGAACCCGGGTATTTTAAAAACTGCATAGTTAAAAGGTTTAAGAGGGTGGATTTACCCGCTCCGTTCGGACCCCATATAGCGGTATGTCCGACATCCCCGACGTTAAGCGAAAGAAAGAAAGGAGTACCTTCAAGGGTAGAACAGATAACATGGGGAGTCCCGACGCCTGTAACATCGGAAGCGTGTTCATTGTACCTCTGTCCCGCCCAGACGGAAGATAGGGGCAGTATATGCGACATAGTATCGGACATAACGGCAAGCGCGCGGTAGTTGGCGTAGATTTGCCCGGGCATCATAGCCTGAAACGATTCAAGACCGTTATAGTCTTCGTTTTTACAGGTAAAACCTTTTGAGTTAATAATCGTTTTAACTAAATCGGCTTTTTTCTTTGCGATAGTTAAATCCTTATCCCAAACCATAACGGAAGTGGTAAGAAATCCTAGAGAGGCAAGATCATTGTCGATTTCAGCAACCGCTAGTTCGGCATCCTGTTCTTTTATATCCGCGCCTTTATTAGTAACTTGGGAAGAATCTGACGCTCCTGTAGCTTCTTTTGCAGTCTGCAAGAAGGATTTTTTACTGCCGATATGGTGTTTTTGTTTTTTCTGAGCTTCTTTAATACCTTCTTCTTTATCAAGGCAGATGAAGCGCGTAACCCAGCGGTATTCAATTCTTGCGCGGTTTAAGGAATCGAGCATAGCCGGGTAAGACATATCGGGAAAGTCGTTAATGCTTACGATAGGAATATAATAATCGCCTAACTTCATAGGGATAGAATTATCCAGAACGGAATCGGGAAGAATTCGGTCAAGCATGATTCGGGTGTGGGGGAAACGGATCGGGTGTCTGTTAAACGAGATTGTAGAATGCAGGTAAGATACGGTTCCCTCGTTGTTAAGAGGTGCAATAATCATTTCGTTAGCTAAAAGACTTATAACTGAATCGGATTCGTTAACAAAGAACTCGACGTTCTGTTTTATAGTCCCGCCGTCTTCATTTGACCCGCTTTTAATAAACATATCCGTTAATTTTTTAACGTTTTCCGAAGGCGGCTTCCATGAAATAGTAAGATAATAACTTGAATCGAAATGCTGTCCTGATGAATTGAAATGCCCGTCCCTTTCCCTGTCGATTAGTTGGGGGGCAAGGCGGTCAAAGTCGGACTTTTCATATTCCCTGACTTGAAACCTCTGCGCCTCGATATGGAACGCCCAGCCCGTGCCTAATCTTTTAGTAAAATCATTAACACGGACAGCGAGGGTATTAACTTCAAGTGCGTCGCAGGAGTCAATATCGGGAGCGCGGTAGGCGAAAGTGCGCTGAAGGATGCCGTCTTTTTGAATGACGACACCCCCGCCGCCGAATTTTGTGACATAATTCCATGGGAGAAGCTGATAAAACAGACCTGTGCTTTCACTCACGGTAAATATTTATCCTTTTGCATAATGTTTGCAAGGGCTATATCGATCATCCAGTTATCCTTTTTAGAAAGATGGCGCATAACAAAGTAAAGAAGGACAACGGGAACAATGGCAAGATACAATTGAAACCCGTAAACAAATATAAGTCCCAGACAAAGAAGGAGCAGCAGCGCCAACTGCGGGATACTGGCGATCATTTCCCTTTGCAGGAGGGATCGGTGTACAGGTTTTCTATGTCCGCCCATGTCAATCATAGGTTAACTTCCGCCTCCTGCCGCTGAAAAAACAGCTGTTACAATCGCTTGAGCCGCGGTAAGAATACCTATAGCGATAGCGATGGCGATAATGTTTCTTTTCATTTTTTCATTATCCTTGTTAAAGCCGTAAGCTATGGCGCATCCGCAAAGACACATAATAAGTATTCCCCTTACAAGCTCACCTTTAAAAATTTCCACGAGTGACTTAACAAAACCCTCAAGCCCTCCCAGTCCGAGATTGCCCAAACCTTGCGCGGCGGATGTATAGGCATAGCTGGCTATAAGATTTGCACTGTCTGTCCCTAAACTCACTGAATCGGAAGAAATATAATGAGTATACGGGGCGGCAGGAGACGTATCTTTGTGTGCAAATTGACGGTATTGCACCTTATACCATGTAGAGGGCTTAAGGGCTGTGCTCAATTTTTGCCAA
>QMCE01000953.1_pt1 | contig 15602 bp, 7 predicted proteins | sample 1821851 | NCBI WGS metagenome assembly QMCE01 (sample SAMN09453174, study PRJNA476694) | Termite gut metagenome, whole genome shotgun sequencing project. | isolation source: worker | host: Odontotermes sp. | place: South Africa:Pretoria | collected 2016-01-28
CATATTTTATATAAACTTAAAGGGATTACAAATAGAGAAAGACCATTTCAATACTATTTTACAACTACATATTTTTTAATCTTAAAAATGAATGCGCCTATGGAAAAGTAAAGAAAAGACAGTTTACTATTAACTGAAAATCAAATACCTGCCTTATTACCTTATGTGAAAAAAGAGTGAGGAATTTTTACTCTGCCGTTTCTGTCCGTTTCAAACAGATTTCGGTTAATGCTATATGAAATTAAAAAATTAGTAACTCAAAAATTATGTAAATGTATGACAAATAACTATTTTAAAATGATGAAACGATGTGTTTTGTTTGTATTGGCATGGGCCGGTATAACAAGCGCAGCAGCTTCGTATTTAAAATCGCCGGATAATATAAATGAAGAAGCCATTCATCAGCAAACAAAGATAAAAGTCACCGGTGTTGTACTTGACGATCTCGGCGAGCCTCTGCCGGCAGCAAATATAATGGAAGTCGGGACCACCAACGGGACGCTTACGGATACTGAAGGGAATTTTTCGTTGGAAGTAGGCTCAAATGCTACATTGCGCGTGTCTTATATGGGATATAATACAAAAGACGTAGCCGTTGGCGATTCAAAGCAACTGATTATCAGAATGGAAGAAAACGCCATACAGATAGAAGATGTCGTTGTGGTGGGATATGGCGTACAAAAAAAGGAAAGCGTAGTCGCTTCGATCGCCCAGACAACGGAAAAAGAATTACGAAGAACCGGAAACTCCAGTAATCTGACTGAGGCCTTAGCGGGCCAGTTGCCGGGTCTTGTAACCATGACATCATCCGGCGAACCGGGAGGGATTACTACCGGTAACAGTTCGACAAACATGTATATCCGCGGACAGAATACATGGAACGGCGGACAACCGCTCATTCTTGTCGACGGTGTCGAACGAAGCATGAATAATATTGATGTAAACGAAGTAGCCAGCATATCGGTATTAAAAGACGCGTCTGCTACGGCCGTATTTGGTGTGAAAGGAGCTAACGGAGTTGTACTGATCACCACCAAACGCGGTAATAGCGGTAAAACGCAACTCAATTTCAGCTATACGTCCACAGGAACGATGCTCTCCAAACAGCCGGACAGGTTAGATTCGTACGATGCCATGATGGCTAAAAATGAAATCATTGAACGCGAAGTGGCGCTCAACGAACCTTCATGGAACTGGTATGTGCCTTACGATATCGTACAACGTTACCGCAAGCCCCAATCGAAAGAATATGCCGTCATTTATCCCAATGTGGATTGGGAAAAAGAGATGTATGCCGACATGGGCTTCTCTCACCGGGCCACCCTAAGCGCCAGCGGCGGAAGCGACAACGTAAAATATTACGGTATGGTTGCCTACTTACACGAAGGAGATATGTTCCGGAATATGAACAACGGCAAAGGATACAATCCGAACTACAATTACGACCGTTTCAATTTCAGAAGTAACATTGATTTTAACCTGACAAAGACAACCAAATTATCGGTCGATTTTTCCGGTTTTTATTCGCAAAAGAATACCAACTTCAACAACGAAGGAAGTACCGGTCGTGCAGACCAATGGATGTGGTCGGCTTCTTATTTTATGGCACCCAACCTGTTTATCCCTTATCACGAAGACGGTTACTGGGGAGCCTACCAGGAAGGAGGAAACAATACCGTGAATCCATTAGCCGTAGTTTACAATCTGGGGATTCGCCAAACAAGGCAAACACAGCTAAATTCCAACTTCTCACTGGAGCAAAACCTGGATTTCATCACGAAAGGATTATCCGCCAGGGCTTTTTTCTCTTATGATAACGAAATACGTAGCGAGGGAGGTATTTATGACATAAGTAATCACGTACGCCCGAACGAGGCGGCCACTAACGTTAAATACAAACAGATTTACCCGATGAAATACGAAGGGCCGGATCAGGATCCTTCGGAATATACGGTATATCTGCCCGTCAGTACGGAAGATTTCGACTGGATCATACGCCCGTGGACAATCCGCGCCGAAGGAATCAATACGGCCAACTGGGACAGTAGCATTCCGGTAAGGCGCCGTCTCATGTATCAGTTTCAATTGAATTACGCCCGTCAGTTTGGATTACACAATGTAACGGCAACAGGCATCATGAAACGCGAAGAATATGCTTACGGAAATATGTTCAAAAACTACCGCGAAGATTGGGTCGGCCGTCTTACGTATGATTTCGACGCCCGTTATTTACTGGAAGTAAACGGAGCTTACAACGGATCGGAAAAATTCGGACCCGGCTACCGTTTTGATTTTTTCCCATCCCTCGCGGTAGGCTGGTATCTGACCAACGAAAAATTCTGGAAAATAAAATGGATAGACCGCCTCAAATTACGTTATAGTAAAGGATGGGTCGGCGACGACGCCGGAGGCAGCCGTTGGATGTATGCTTCACAAATGAGCTACGGCACATCCGCCCGGTTGAACAATGCGTCAAACGGATCCAGTCCGTACGTTTTCTATCGCGAAACAACCGTTGGGAATCCGGATGTCCGTTGGGAAAAAGCAGTGAAAGATAATTACGGAATCGACATCGGTTTCTTCAAAAGCCAGATCGGATTAATCGTTGATTATTTTACCGAAGAGCGTACCGATATTCTTATCGGAGGAAGCAGCAGGGCGGTTCCTGTCTTTTTCGGAACAACGCCTCCGAGTGCAAACCTGGGTAAAGTGAAATCAAAAGGATTCGAAGTCGAACTCAATTTAAACAAACGATTCGGAAAAGATTGGGATGTCTGGTCGAAACTGGCCATTACGCACAACCAGAACGAAGTGATTTTCCGTGACGATCCACAACTTCAGTTTGCACATCTGAAAGCGGCCGGTTTCCAGATCGGACAGACAAGAAGCCTGATCTCCACCGGATTTTACAACAACTGGGACGAGATATACGCCAGCGTGCCGACCGAAACGAATGACCTCTCAAAACTGCCCGGATATTACAATATGCTTGATTACACGGCAGACGGCATCATCAAAAGTTCGGAAGACAATGTCCCGATAGGCTATTCCGAAGTGCCCCAGAATACAGCCGCCCTTACGATCGGAGCTACATTCAGAAATTTCAGCATTTCATGTCAGCTATACGGTGTCAACAATGCAACGCGCGTCATTTCTTTCAACAATTTTCAGAATGATGTTGATATTGTATTCGGCCATGTACGCGATTACTGGTCGAAAGACAACCCAAATGCCTCGTCTTTCCTGCCACGCTGGAAGACCTCCGCGGAGAATGTCGGAGATTACTATGTATATGATGCTTCATTTCTCCGGCTGAGAATGGTTGAAATTGGTTACTCTTTCAACAAAATGAACTGGGTAAAGAAAATGGGTATCGAGAATATGCGTATTTTCATGAACGGCAACAATCTGTTCTTTTGGTCGGACCTGCCCGACGACAGAGAAACGACTTACAGCGGCGGATCGGCAACCCAGGGTGCATACCCGACATTGAAACGAGTTAACCTCGGATTTGAACTAACCTTTTAAACAGTGACGCAAATGAAAACAATAAAATATTTTATAAGTATATGCTTGATATTTGTATTGGGAATAAGCGCAACTTCCTGCGAAGACTATCTGGATAAAGCACCCGAATCGGATATTACGGAAAAGGATGCTTTCGGAAATTTCAATAGTTTTCAGGGATTTGTCGAACAAATGTATAACTGTATCATGGACCCCGACAAAGGAGGTGCGTGGAACAGATGCCTTTTTGCCGACGAAACATTAGGACCCTCCCCCTATCCTTTTGACCAGGGTAATTACTGGAGCAACGAGACATATTTCTTTGGGGTGGCGGCAAGTCCGACAAGCCTCAACAGCCGGGATAAAAGGGTCTGGGAAAACGCTTGGTACGCCATTCGCGTAGCCAATCTGGCATTGGCAAAAATAGAAGAAGAAGGACTCTTTTCCGGATCGGATGAAGAAAAAAATCACCTGAAAGGGCAGGCCTTGTTTTTCAGAGGCTGGTTCTATTTTGAGATCTGCCGTTTCTGGGGAGGTATGCCCTATGTGCAAAAAGTCATTGATCCGGTGGAAGATATGTTTTCCGACGAATACGCCCGGTTGAATTTCAAAGAAACAGCGCTCAAAATGGCGGAGGATTTTCGCGCCGCTGCCAATTTATTACCCAACCACTGGGATCAATCGGGACCCGGACAAGCAACAAAAGGGCATAACCATGGCCGGATCAACAAATTCCATGCGCTCGGCTACCTCGGCAAAGCCTATTTGTTTGCGGCAAGCCCCATGATCAATGAAGAAGCTACCGGAAGCAACGCATACGATGCCGAATTATGTGCAAAAGCGGCACAGGCGTTCGGCGAATTGCTGAAGTTAGCGGATGAAACCGGTATTTACAAAATGCAACCGTGGCAAACCTGGACGGATTGTTTCTGGAGATGGAGTTATGAACGCCCCGGCGGTACGGAATGTATCATGATGCCGACCATTTATGACCGCGGCCGCGTACGCTGGTCGACGACGGGCGCCATGGTGCCTTCGTCTTTAGGTCTGAACAGCGGTTCTTCGGCCGATGTGCCGACGCATAATTACATAAAGAATTACGCGATGGCAAACGGTCTTCCGATTAATGATCCGGAATCGGGATACAATCCCAACGATCCGTGGACAAACCGGGAACCTCGTTTTTACAAAGATATTCTTTACGACGGATGCCAGGTATGGGCTACTACAGGTGCGGACCAATTTGCACAATTATATAACGGCGGCCGCCATCGAAACGGTATCAATCCGGCCAGTTCTACCGGCTATTATTACAAGAGATATGCACCGCTCGGGCCGGATTTTACGACATCCAGGGCAGACCAGTTACAAACCTATAAACCTTACCTGAGACTGGCGGATATCTATCTGATGTATGCCGAAGCGGTGAATTTCAGTTCGAACGGCGGGCCAAACGCAGCATCCTCAAACTATTCCATGACTGCGCTCGAAGCGGTGAATACCGTTCGTAACCGGGCCCAACTACCCGATCTCGAATCGAAATACGCAGCAAACAGAGATGTCTTCTTTGAAGAAATCATTCGCGAACGCGCCGTAGAGCTTGCTTTTGAAGGCCAACGCTTTGACGATTTGCGCCGCTGGAACCGGAATTATGATCCGCGGTATTTAGAGAAAACAGCCGTAGATTTTGATCGTGACAGCGACGGCAAACCTATTAATGTAAGGGAGCGTTTAGTGATCAGGCGCGCCGTTGACAAAAAACACAACTGGCTGCCGATCCAAACAAAATATACAACGCAATATTCGGGATTTCCGCAAAACCCGGGATGGTAATTTTTTTATAACGCTGAAATTTTTCATATATGAACAAAAATTTAATATACCTCATCATTGTTTTCGTTTTCTGGGAAGCATTCCCCGGTAAAATGACAGCACAGAGTAAGAGTCTGATAACGATTCAGTCGAAAGTGACGGACGAATCCGGAAAACCAATAGCCAATGCGGAAATATACAGTGAGAATTCATATACATTTACAGATGCAGAAGGCAACTTTTCCATGAAAGTCGGCGTTGACTCAAAAATAACGATCGAAGCTGACGGATACCAGCATGTTGCAATGGCTGGCGAAGAGATAGGCGAACAAACGACGTTAACCCGCAGCGAACTGCTATACGACGACAAAGATATCGTAAAAATGCCGTTTCGTGACGTGATGAAAGGAGACGTTATCAGTGCCGCAAACGGTTATAGTATAAGTGATATCAGTTCGTATGACAACAGTATCTGGTTGAGCGATGCCTTGAGCGGAAGAGCGATCGGTATGCTGGGCGGCAGTAACATCCGCGGACTGGGCCTCAATCTGGATGTTGGAGCTATCACCGGCACCAATACCGGTACGGCCATGGTCGTTGTCGATGGTATGCCCCGCGATATAAGCGGCATACGTCTTTCCGATATCGAAAGTATCACCGTTTTGCGCGATGTAAATTCGGCCATCCTGTATGGCAGCACCGCCCTGAACGGAGTCATGTACATCACAACCAAACGCGGAAAAGCGTACCGGAAAACGGTGGATTTTTCTGTCAATTACGGCGTTGGAATACCCCGGTCAACTTCTATTCCCGAATATCTCGGCTCGGCCGAATACATGGAATTTTATAACAGAGCACGGATAAGTGACGGACTAACACCGACCTACTCGGACGAAACTATTCAGAACTACCGTACCGGTAATAAATACCGTTATCCTAACGTGGATTATTATTCCGATGAATATCAAAAGTCCATGAAAGACTATGTTGACGTGAACGCCCAATTTTCGGGAGGGAACGAAAACGTTCGGTACTATGCTAATTTAGGATGGAATTCAAACGGAAGCATTCTGAATTTCGGAGAAGGAAAAAACGCGCGCACAAACAATTTCAATGTGCGGGGAAATATTGACCTGAAAGTGAATAATTGGATCAATACGGCGGTTGACGTGACCGGGTTGTTCTTTAGCGGACAGTCGCCCAGATACACGGGAAATGGTTTCTGGAACAGTTCAGCCACAGTCCGCCCGTTCGAATTTTCACCGCTCTTACCCATCAGCATGATTGACCCCGATAACAAATTGCTGCAGGGACGAAAAAACGACATTGACGGCCAATACCTGCTCGGCGGCAACAGTAATTTTATTACGAGCGGTATCGCCGACGTGTACGCGGCCGGTACAAGTAATATAATCTGGCGTATATTCTGCTTTAACAACCGTATCAATTTTGATTTGGATATGATTACCAAAGGGCTTTCATTCCATACCAACCTCAGCTTTGATTACTATATGGGATATAATCAGGTCGTACCAAAAGACTATTCGGTGTACGAACCGACTTGGGAAGGCGACCGGATTGTTGCGTTAAAACAACATGGGAAAGACTCCAACCCCGGATCGCAAAATGTGGAAGGCCGTTACTTCAAAAGAAGAATGGGTTTTTACGGATTATTAAGCTATGACCGTACATTCGAAAACATACACCATGTAACCGGTTCTTTAGTGGGATATGGTACCACGGCAAAGGATAACGACGGAGCATACAGTGATTTTCAAGGCGTGAAAAATTCGCATATAGGATTGCAGTTAGGCTATATTTACGACAAAAAATACATGGTCGACTTCAGCAGTGCATTCGTCAACTCGGTCAAATTACCGAGCAAAACAAAAGTCGGATTCTCTCCTTCTTTGGCATTGGCATGGGTCATCTCCAATGAAGATTTTTTCACTCCGACCGATTTTCTCAATTATCTGAAATTGAAAGTATCGGCAGGTATTTTAAAGTCGGATATTCCGATCACGGATTATTATTACTATGATAATCGTTATACCACTTCGGGCAGCTACAACTGGTACGAAGGCGGGAAAAGCCGTTCGGGTGTCGTATCCAGTTGGTTGTCCAACGAAAAATTAGGGTATGCTTCCCGGAAAGAAATCAACGCCGGTTTCCAGAGTTTTCTGCTAAACAACACGTTGGGAGTTGAAGCGAACTATTTTTATACGATCAACGATGGCCTTGTGGTTCGCCCGACGTCCGCCTACCCGAGTTTTTACGGAAATTTCGTACCGTATGAAAACTTTGAAAAAGTTTCATACCAGGGCTTTGAACTGGGCATGAACATCAATAAAAAAGTCGGAGACTGGGGTTTCTATGCAGGAGCGAATTTACTGTATTCTGTATCCAAACAACTGAAAGTCAACGAAATTTACGCAGATGCTTATCAATACCGGAAAGGACACGGAAGAGACGCCACTTTCGGACTGGAAACCATCGGGTTTTTCGAATCGCAGGAAGATATTGACGCCAGTCCGTTCCAGACATACGGAACCGTAAAACCAGGCGACCTGAAATACAAGGACCAGAACGGGGACAATATCATCGATTCCCGCGACGAAGTATTCCTTCGCAATTGGCAGGCACCCTGGTCGGAAGGACTTGAAGTAAGAGTTTCTTATAAAAACTGGACTTTATTTCTGATTGGTGAAGGCCAGCAAGGGCACAAAAATTTCAAGGAAAGTACTTATTACTGGATGGATGCCAATGATAAATATTCGGTATTGGCCAGAGACAGTTGGACGCCCGAAACAAAACATACGGCTCAATATCCGCGTATCAGTTCCCAGGCAAATAGCAATAACCTGCGCCGCTCTTCCTTCTGGTTGTACGATAACAGCTATTTCAATATGCGACGTATTCAACTGAATTACAGTTTCCCGAAACATATTGCCAACTATTTATTCATGAAAAGTTTAGATGTTTCACTCAATGCATCAGATGTATTCCAGATTGCCTCAAATCTGCGCGAGCGCGACCTGTGTGTAGGAACCGAACCGTATTACCGTACTTATACCGTCACATTAAAAGCCAAATTTTAAATGTATGAAGACACTTAAATTAATCTTAACAGCCGTCATATCCCTTATTATGATAAGCGGATGTGAATGGGGTTTAAACCCGGAAAATGACAATCACAGCGTATTTAACCGGGTATACGGAGACCCGGGGTTTGCCGAAGGGTTGTTGATTTCTGCCTATACGCAGCTTCCTACCAACGATTATCGTTTCGACGAACCGGCAACAGATGATGCAGTTACTAACGATTTGGGTAATACATATCTTTATATGGCAAAAGGTATGTGGACCGCCCAATACAATCCGCAGAATCTTTGGGACAACTGCAACCGGGGCATTTTGTATATCAATCAATTCCTTGAAATAGTAAACGATGTCGACTGGAAACCTTCTAATCAGGAAATTGAGAATTTGTTCATCCGCAGACTTACAGGCGAATCATATGCCATGAGAGGCATATTGAAATATTTTCTGTTGCGAAACCATGCCGGCCCCGGCGCTTCGGGCCAAATGTTAGGCATCCCTGTTTTTGACGGCTTCATTCAGGAGGATGAACTTGCTACGCCGCGCAAATCGTTTGCGGAATCGGTGCAGAGCATTTACAATGACCTGGATAAAGCGCTCGCGCTACTGCCGTATGACTACGGAAATAAAACAGCCGTTCCTGCGGATTTCAGTGAAGTGAAGGATATCTACTCGTATAATTTCGTGATGGGAAACGCTACGCAACAACGCGTCAGCGGACGTATTACGAAAGCGTTCAAAGCAAGATTAGCCTTACTCGAAGCAAGTCCTGCTTTCAATACGAACAATGATGCGTCACGTTGGGAAAAAGCAGCCAACATGACCGCCGAACTGTTAAATATCAACAATTTCGACCCAAAAGGGAACCTGTTCTACCTGAAAGCGCAGATTGACGCCGGTAACCTGACGGCCAATGACTACCTGGACAATGCCGAAACTTTATGGCGGCGCGCTATTGTGTCGAACAGAACATGGGAAGCTGCTAATTTTCCGCCGACACTCTATGGGAACGGACGAATCAATCCCACGCAAAATTTAGTAGATGCTTTCCCCATGAAAAACGGATATCCGATCACCGATGCAAGATCCGGATACGATCCTTCCAATCCTTATACCGACAGGGATCCCCGCTTGGCATTGTACATCATTTACGATGGAAGCACCTACAAGAATACAAAGATCAATACCGGCGTAAACGCAGGCAACAACGGTCTGAACGCATTGGTAAACTCTACGAGGACCGGATATTATCTCAAAAAACTTCTACGGGAAGACGCAAATCCCAACCCATCCTCAACCTCTGATCAGCAACATGTAATCATGCATATCCGGCACACGGAACTGTTCCTGAATTATGCGGAAGCGGCAAACGAAGCATGGGGGCCAACGGGTAGTGCGGCCAATGGTTTTTCGGCCAAAGAAGTGATTGCGGCTATTCGCAACCGCGCGGGAATCACACAACCGGACGAATACTTAGAGTCGGTAAACACCAAAGAAGCGATGAGAGAATTGATCCGCAATGAGCGAAGACTCGAACTTTGCTTTGAAAGTTTCAGGTTCTGGGACCTGCGGCGTTGGAAAGCGGATCTTACCGAGCCGGCGCGGGGCGTACGTATCGAAAACGGAGCATACAACTACTTCATTGTAGAAGAACGTGTTTACAAAAACGCGTACATGCATTACGGACCGATACCTTATACGGAAGTGCTTAAGTACAATATTGAACAAAATGCCGGATGGTAAGTATTAATTAAAATTCATAGTAACAATGAAACATATAGTTAGAACCTTATTAATGATCTGTATCGCAGCTACATTCGCTGCATGTAGTAATTTTGATCATGAATTTGACGATTACGCGTACACTTCCGGCTTTTTCCCTTATCAATATCCCGTCAGAACGCTTATCCTGGGTGATTATATTTATGACAACACCAATGATAACGCTCACAAATTTGTGGTATCGGTAGCGATGGGAGGCGTTTATAAAAACACGAAAAACAGGGAATTTCAAGTAGTCGTAGACGAAAGTCTATGCAACAATCTGTTGTTTTCGGCCGGAGGAAACGAAATAAAACCTCTTCCGTCGAATTACTACAACCTGAGTTCGCCGGACAAAATTGTGATACCGGAAGGAGAATATAACGGCGGAATAGAAGTGCAACTTACCGACGCTTTTTTCAACGATCCGGCGGCTATTAAAAACACGTATGTAGTACCCATGAGAATTGTGGGATCATCCGATGTGGACACAATTTTATTATCAAAAAATTACACCCTGTTTGCCGTTAAATTCATCAATGAATTCCAGGGAAGGTACTTTCATTACGGAACAAGCAGCGTTAAAGACCCGACGGGCGCCGTTGTTGAAAATACGGCATACAATACCGAAAAGTATGTAGAAAACTATCCGACCGTCAGCTTAACCACAACCGGGCGGTACCAGGTTTCGACCTCTTTCAGTTTCGAATCGAAAATTTTTACCGGTTCATTATCACTTTTGTTGGATTTCAACGGAAACAATTGTACGATATCCGCACCTCCGGGATCCGCATATACCGTTCAGGGCACCGGAGAATTTAAATCAAAAGCATATGAATGGGGCAATAAAAAGCGGGATGGAATCGTGCTGAATTATACCGTTACAAGTGAGTTGGGAACTTATACGGCAAACGACGAACTTGTCTTACGCGACAGACCTGTTGTAATGGAAGTATTCTCTCCCGTAGAGAAATAATGACTTTAGGTTGTATGGAGCAGTACTCCCGATCAGCTATTGCTCCATACTTTTTTATGGAGATTTTTTACAAAATGAATTTAAATACTATGATGAAACAAACAAGTTTTGTAATGCTCTTTCTTCTATTTGTATGCGCCGGTTATATGCATGCGCAACAGGAAGAAAACATACCGGGATTAGACAATCCTATATCCGTCCGGTATCTGAAAAGCAACTTGAAAAAATCCCATCCCCGATTAGTGCTGAACAGTTCGATCGAACGGGATGTAAAGAGAAAAATCAAATCGGACCCGGTCGTAAAAAACTATTATAAGGCTATTCGACTGAATGCCGGGAAACTAATGGATCAGCCTTTGCCGGAACGTATCATGACCGGCCGCAGACTGCTTGCCGTCTCACGTGAAGTATTATACCGTGTCAATATATTAGGTATGGTTTACAGAATGGAAAAAGACCCGAAAATACTGCAACGATTGAACGATGAGGTCATCGCCGTATGTAATTTTTCCGATTGGAATCCGTCACACTATTTAGATGTCGCCGAAATGGCTATGGCGGTAGCGATAGCCGTCGACTGGGGATATGACCAGTTGCCCGAATCAACGATCAACCTGGCGATAAATGCTTTAATCGAAAAAGGAATCAAGCCCAGTTGGCCGGAAGACGGCAAAGAACCCGGTTGGGCGTATGGCACGAACAATTGGAATCAGGTATGTAATGGCGGTATGATTGCGGCGGCTATTGCCATCGCGGAAAAAGATCCGGAACTGGCGGCAAAAACCATTCGCCGGGCGCTTGACGGAATACCCAAGGCCTTATCGTCCTACCTGCCCGACGGCGTGTACCCCGAAGGATCTACCTACTGGGGCTATGGAACAGGATTTTCCACCGTCACATGCGCGATGCTCGAAAGTGCGTTCGGAACGGATTTCGGACATAGCAAACATGCCGCATACATGGCAAGCGCAATGTTTCGGGTGATGAGCAATGCACCGACAGGCTGGTATTATAATTTTGCCGATTGCGGTGACCGGAGAAGCAAAGATGCGGATGTGATTCTTGCCTGGTTTGCATCTAAAACCGGAAACAAAGCGTTCTTTGAAAAAGATCGCCTGATGGCGGATCCGGAACAAATGGGCAAACTGTCGAGATTAGGAGGCGCTGCTTTGGTCTGGATATCCCAATACAAAGAAAAGCCGGGCGCTGATGTGCCGTCCGTCTGGTACGGACGAGGCCACAATCCTGTCGCTATCTTTACCGGAGAAAACGGTTACTATTTCGGCGGCAAAGGCGGACATGCGACGATCAGCCACGGAAACATGGATGCCGGATCGTTTATTTTCGAACTCGAAGGAGTCCGTTGGGTCATTGATCCCGGAAACCAGGACTATCACGAACTGGAAAAAACCGGATTCAATCTTTGGGGCAATTGTCAGGAATGCGAACGGTGGACGCTGATCACCAAAAATAACTACGCACACAGTACACTCACCGTCAACAACGAAATGCATAAAGCGAACGGACACGCAACCCTGTTGGATGTAAAAGAAGGCACCCGTCCGGAAGCTGTTTTCGACATTACCGGGCCGTATGCCGGTTTGCTGAAAAGCGCCAAACGCACTTTCACCAAAGAAGAAGCAACCTCGCTTGTCATCACAGACGAGATTGAAACGTTGCCTGAAACAAAACTGATCACCTGGCAATTGATGACCACCGCCGATGTGGAAATTACAAAAGGGGGCGCAACCCTCAGACAAGACGGGAAAACACTTAAAATAAGTAACCTGTCACATCCGGATTTTTCACTTTCGGTCGTATCGCTTGACCCCGCACCCTTAGCGCTTGACAGACAAATCAAAGGGCTTAAACGCATCGAACTCCGGGTTCCGGCATGGACGATCAAAGACGGAAAAGGAACCATTCAGATAAAACTCTCTAATTAACCCATTAATCAAATAAATATGAAACTGTACAGATTTTTCTCCGCATGTATGATCATATGCATGAGTTTTTCATGTGCCAAAGAAGAGTCTATGAAATCGCTGATCGCCGACAGATTAAACCGGTCAACCGAACAATACCTGTTGATGGCGGAATCACTCATCTCAAAACCCGACAAGCTGCCGCGCACATTTGAGCAGGATCAGCTTGTGACAAGCAATTCCGCCTGGTGGTGCAGCGGTTTCACGCCCGGTACGCTCTGGTATCTGTACCAGCATACAAACGATCCCCGGCTACTTGAATATGCAAAAGAATACACTGGCCGGATCGAAAAAGAACAATACAACAAAGGGACGCACGATTTAGGATTTATGCTCTATTGCAGCTATGGAAACGGGCTTCGTCTGACGGGCGATGATACCTACCGCCCCATTTTACTGACAGGCGCCGAATCGCTTATTTCACGTTATAATCCGGTGGTAGGATGTATAAAATCATGGAATTCGAACGCCAAATGGCAATTTCCGGTAATCATTGACAATATGATGAACTTAGAGTTTCTCCTGTGGGCTTCGAAAGAGTCCGGTGATCCGAAATTCAAAGAAATCTGCCTTTCACATGCGGACAAGACGATCCAAAATCATTACCGGCCGGATTACAGCTCCTATCATGTCGTATCGTATGATACCATAACGGGCCTTCCCGAAAAGAAAAACACCCACCAGGGATTCAGTGACAATTCGGCATGGGCTCGCGGACAGGCATGGGGCTTATACGGATACGTCATGATGTATCGCGAAACGAAAATACCGGCATACTTAGATTGGGCAAAAGGAGTGGCCGGATTTATCATTGATCACCCGAATCTGCCGGAAGATAAAATTCCTTACTGGGATTTTGACGCGCCGGACATTCCGGATGCCAGACGCGACGCGTCGGCCGGAGCCATTATCGCTTCAGCACTGATCGAATTAAGCGCCTTTGTCGATGAAGAGGAGTTGGCCGACAAATACATCCAGACCGCTGAATGTCAATTACGCACCCTGTCATCACCCGATTATTTTGCAGAGACGGGAACAAACGGCCATTTCATTCTGAAACATTCGGTGGGGCATCTGATGGGAAACTCGGAAGTCGATGTGCCGCTTACGTATGCCGACTACTACTACGTCGAAGCATTGCTTCGATTCAACGATTTGATTCTAAAAAAGAAATAAAAAACGAAAATGCGACACCTTTTTTTGGCTTTACTCTATATAATACTTGCATTTATTAGCAATGCAAGTATTAAAGATATGCAGCAAGTCAAAAAAAACATGCTTGAACTAAATACCCGGCCGCCGGATGAAATCGTCAAAGAATACATCCGGACACAACAAACGGATGGTTCCTGGAGTGACATCAATTACCAGGATACCATGCGAAGTCAGTGGGGACCGGCTACGCATGCAAGTAGATTGAAATCAATGGCTGCTACATATAAAAATAAAAACTCCGCGTTTTATAAAAACAAACTGTTAGCCGGAAAAATCCACCAAGGAATGAAATATTGGTCGGAGGGCAATTTTATATGCAGAAATTGGTGGTATAATCAAATTGGCGTTCCGGGAACGCTGGGTATTTTGTATTTGCTGATGGAAGACGAGATGAGTAAACGCGAAACGGATGCCGCAATCAAATACATGAAAAACGCCAAGTTGGGCATGACGGGACAAAACAGCGTCTGGCTTGCTGAAAATGTATTGATGCGCTCCATACTGGAAAAAGATGAGTCACTGTTTCTACAGGCGCGTGAATACATCATCAAAGAGTTGGTTGTCAGCAACGAAGGTGAAGGCATACGTCCGGACATGAGTTTTCACCAACATGGCCCGCAACAACAATTCGGGAACTATGGCCTGTCGTATGCCAATACCCAGGCATACTGGGCCAGAGTATTCAAATCGACCTCATACGAACTGTCCGGAGCACAATTGGACATACTCCACCAATACTTAGTGAAAGGCCTGCAATGGACATGCTGGAAAGGTTACATGGATATCGGATCGTGCGGAAGACAAGTGGTGCCGGATGCACAGAAAAGAAAAGCCACCGGCTATGGAAATGCCCTGCAACATGCCATGATCGCAATCCCTGAACATGCAGATGAATACAAGCAGATCGTAGCACGTGATATAGAGGCGAACACTGCCGGCAACGACCTGACCGGCTATCGTTTTTTTCAGTATTCCGATTACGGCCTATACCGTACCGGCGCCTGGAGCGCGGGATTAAAAATGAGTTCTACCCGGACAATCGGTGCGGAAATCATTAATTATGAAAACCTGCTGGGAAGATTCTTATGCAACGGAGGTATTTTCTTCTATCGCAACGGCGATGAATATGAAAATATTTTTCCTGTGTGGGATTGGACGCTTGTGCCGGGAACGACCTGTTTTCGTACCGAATCGCTGTTCCCGGGAGTGATCATGAGTAAATACTACAACAACAATCATGATTTCGT
>QMCE01000954.1_pt1 | contig 15602 bp, 12 predicted proteins | sample 1821851 | NCBI WGS metagenome assembly QMCE01 (sample SAMN09453174, study PRJNA476694) | Termite gut metagenome, whole genome shotgun sequencing project. | isolation source: worker | host: Odontotermes sp. | place: South Africa:Pretoria | collected 2016-01-28
GTGTTCCACCATTTGTTAGAAACTGTAATAAGGAGACTCTTTATGGATGAACAAACGCAACGCCGCTACCTGGAAATTTTGCGGCAAGAGCTAGTGCCCGCCCTGGGCTGTACCGAGCCCATTGCCATCGCCTATGCCGGGGCCAGGGCCCGGCAGCTGCTTGGGAAAATACCCCGCTCTGCCCGGGTGCTGTGCAGCGGGGCCGTTATCAAAAACGCCAAAAGCGTTACGGTGCCCTGCTCGGGCGGCATGGTTGGAATCAATGCCGCCGCCACCCTGGGTATTCTGGGCGGCAATGCCGACGGCAAGCTGGAAGTGCTGACAAACGTGCGTGAAAAGGATATACGGCAGGCGCAGCAGCTGCTGCAGCAAGACTTTTGCCGGTTTTCCCCGGTGGAAGACGCCGACGGATTGTATATCAAGGTGATTTTGGAGGACGGGGAGGACAGCGCCGAGGTTGAAATCCGCCATAGCCACACCAACATCAGCCAAATGATCAGGAACGGCAAAATAGTGCACCAATCCTCTGCGGATCCTTCCGCCCAGCAGGACGGGAGCTTCCTGCGGCTGGCCGGCATACTGGAGTTTGCGGACGGGGTGCCGCTGGACAGCATCCGGCCCGTGATTGAACCGCAAATTGAGATGAACAGCGCCATTGCCCAGGAGGGGCTGCAGGGAGATTACGGCGCGGCCATTGGCAAAACCTTGCTGCAGTGCTATGACGCGGGGGACGTGCGGGTGCGGGCCAAGGCCTTGGCTGCCGCGGGCTCCGACGCGCGCATGAACGGCTGCGCCATGCCGGTGGTGATTAATTCCGGCAGCGGCAACCAGGGAATTGCCGTGTCGCTGCCGGTTATAGAATATGCCCGCAGCCTGGACGCCCCCCGCGGGAAGCTGTGCCGGGCGCTGGCCGTGGCCAATCTGGTGGCACTGGAGCAAAAATCGCACATTGGCACGCTTTCGGCCTTTTGCGGCGCGGTGTCCGCCGCCGCCGGGGCCGGTGCGGGCATTGCCTATTTGTTGAACGCCAGCCGCGAGGACACCGCCCGTGTTGTGACAAACAGCCTGTGCACCGCCGGCGGTATTTTTTGCGACGGGGCAAAATCCTCCTGTGCCGCAAAAATTGCCGCCGGGGTGGACGCCGCCCTGCTGGCGGTGGAGAGCAATTTGCAGTGCGGCAGGCATTTTTGCGCCGGCGAGGGGCTGCTGACCGATGACGCCGACGAAACCATAGCCCGGATAGGCCGGGTGGCCAGCTGTGGTATGCGGCGCACACAGGATGAGATCATTTCCATTATGGTGGAGGGGCAATGAGAGGCGGCACGCCGCTTGTTGCCCAACAAGAAGAGGAAAGCAAATGACGCAATATTACACGCGGGCCTTGAAATTACAGGGCTGGATGACGGAAATTCGACGCTATCTGCATGCCCGCCCCGAGCTGAGCGGCAGGGAGCACGCAACCATCCGGTATATCAAGAACCAGCTGGACATCCTTGGTATTCCCTGGGCCGAGGTGGAGCAGGGCGGCCTGCTGGGCTTCCTTGGGCAGCCGGGCGGCGGGGAGCCTACGGTGCTGCTGCGGGCCGATGTGGACGCTCTTCCCATCCCGGAGAGTGAGAGAAACCTGTGCGCCCAAAAGCCGAGTGTGTCGTTTAACGCCGGCGTAAGCCACACCTGCGGCCACGATATGCACACGGCCACCCTGCTGGGGGCCGCCAGGCTGCTGAAGGAATGGCCCACCCTGCCCGGCAGCGTTATCCTGTGCTTTGAGCGGGGGGAGGAACAGTGCACCGGGGTAGAGGCGGTGCTGCGCTATCTGGAAGACCAGCCCTACACCATCGACGCGTGCTATGCCGCCCATGTGCGGGCCGATTTGGACACCGGCTTTGTGGCCGCGCAGCCGGGGGTGGTGATGGCCGGAGGCGGCGGGTTTGAGGTGACGCTGCGCGGAAAAGAAGGCCATGGCTCCCGCCCGGACCTTGCCAATAACCCCATTGACTGCTTTGCCGCCTTTTACGGCGCGCTGCAGTCCCTGCGCCTGCGCGAGGCCGATCCCTTTTCCGCCCTTACTTACTCGGTGGGCGAGCTGCGGGCGGGGAAGGGCGGCAACGTCATTCCCGAAGCCCTTCGCTTTGCGGGCACCATGCGCTCGCTGGACATTACCGGCGCGGGCGACCGCTTTGTGGCCGCGTTCCGCCGGCTGCTGGAGGGAGCGGCTGCCGCCTACGGCTGCCGGGAGGAGCTGCGTTTTTCGAGGCCGCTGTACGAGGTGCGCAACAACGCCGCCTGCGCCGGGCTGGTGCGGCAGGTGGTGCGCGGTACGCTGGGGAAGGATGCCCTGGCTACCCTGCCGCCCTGGATGGCGTCGGAAAGCATGGGGCTGTATTTAAAGCTGTGGCCGGGGGTGCTTGCCTTTGTGGGAATCCGCAACGAAAAAAAGGGAACCGGGGCCAACCACCACAGCGCCGCTTTCGATTCGGATGAAGACGCCCTGGCCATTGGATGCGCCGTGATGGCCGGCTTCGCCCGCGAATTTATCCTGCATCCGCCCGGCACCGGGTTTGCGCGCACCGCACCCTCGCTGGAGGATGTGGTTACCCGCAGCATCCGGTGACAGGAACACTATTCAATAAACCCTTGGATGATCCGCCGGCCGCCGCCTTGTTACGGTATCACTGCAACGGTGCGGCGGGCAGCTTTGTGCGAAAATGCGCCTCGCCCGAAACCGTTTCGCGCAGGACGATATGATCCAAAAAATGAACCTCCAGTGTAAACGGACGGTCTGTTTTCACCTCAACCAGCAGTTCTTCAGCGGTTTGCCGCGCAAGCAAATCGGCGGTGGTTTCACCAAAGCGAAGGCGCCTGCACCCCACCGGGCCGGGCCGCAGCATGGCTGCGTCCAGCTTCCACACCAGCAGTCCTTCGGGGGCGTTTGGCTGAAAGCCCAGCGCGTAGCGCAGCAGGTAGCGGGTGGGGCCAATGCCCGAGCCGCCCACAAAGGCAGGGTGGTCCGAATCGCCCGCGTCAAGGCTGTCTGGCGGGTAATTTTCCCAAATGGTGCCGGTGTCGCGCCACACCTTGGCCACCACGTCCAGGTGGTTCAGGGCAATGTCCCGCGCCAGCTGTTCATAGCCGTAGCGCTCCAGGCCGTACAGCACCATGGTGTTCATAGAGGGCCACACCGAGCCCTTCCAGTATGCGCCGCGGGGGTCGTATTCCGCCTCGTCGGCCGACAAAACGGGCAGGCGGTGCAGCCGGTTGAAGGCGGCGGGGTTCTCCAGCCACCCGGCCATCCGGCGGGCCTGGTCGTTGCCGGCCACGCCGGCGGCCAGCGCCCAGTAGGCGGCGGCTGTTTTCACGGCGCCGCGCTTGCCGTCCTGTTGCAGGTCAAAGTAAAAGCCGGCGTCTTCGTCCCACATGCGGGCGTTGATGGCCCGGATAAGGTCCTGCCGGTCTATGCGCAATGCCTCGCGCAAATCGGTGTCCACCGGGTGGATATCGTGCCGCTCCAGCACCGATAAAATGTCCAGAAGATTACCGGTGAACAGCGCCATCTCGCAGCTGATGTCGATTCCGCAGCCCAGGTTCTTGTTCCGGGGCGAGTTGTCCATGCTGGCCCAGTCGGTTACATACAGCCCGTTTTTGTGGCGCAAAATGTTGTGCAAAAAGCGGTATTGCCACATCAGCGGCAAAAACACCTCGGAAAGGCGCTGCAAATCGCCCGTTTGCAAATAGCTTGCCCATTCGCCCCAGGCCATCAGGGGATGGTTCAGGTTGTCCAGCGTATAGTAAGGGATTTCGTCGTGCTCGCGTTCCAGCCGGGGGAAATACATCTCGTCCAAATTGGGCCGGGGCATGGTGCGCAGCTTGCGGTAGCCGTAGTGGTTGTGGAAATAGGAGTGCAGCGGCAGGCCCTCGCGGTTCAGCCAGAACTCCACGTCCTCGCCCGTGTCCCGCACCAGCTCCCGGGGAATTTCACCGTCCGGCTGCTGCTTCACATAGAAGTTGTCCAGCGCCGCGATGCCGGGCAGCCAGGGGCGGGCCAGATCCGCATACATGGTGATGAACACGGTGTCGAATAAAAAGATGTCCTGGTTGAAGGCGGCGTCGATAAAGTCGCTGACAAAGCCGCTTTGCCGGGTGGGATGCTTGGCGTTTTTGAAGGCGACGCTCCAGGCATACCAGTAGCACCCCAGCCAGTCGTCGTGGCCGGAGAGAACGGGCTGCGGCAAAAGCCCGCGCACCTCCTCGAAGGTGAACTGCTTTTTTTGCCGCACGCCCTTGCCGGAAAAGTACAGTCCGCGTTCGGGCTTTACGTCCGGGTTATATTTCATCGCAGGCGCCTCCTCGTGCTCCGCGGTGCGGGAGCGGTTGTCTGTTTGCGCGGTTTGGCAAGCACAGGCCGGGGCGTGTTCTTAAATCCGCTTGCCTAGCCGCCCTCGCGCCCGGTTCCGCCTTCACCGGTTTTAATGCGCAAAGCCGTCAGGTACAATTCTAGAAGGTCTTTTCCGCGGCGGGGGTTCTTGCTCGTCAGCTCTTCCAGGCGGTTCAGCCGGTAATTCAGCGTGTTGCGGTGAATGTGAAGCTCGGCACACACGGCGGATATATCGTCGCGCCTGTCCATGTAAACGCATACGGTGTCCAGCAAGTCGCCGCCGTTGTCGTTTTCGGCCAGCACCCGCTGCAGGGCCAGCACGGCGCTGCTGGGGCTTGCGCTCAGCAGCATCTCTTCCAGGCACACCTCCCGGTGGGTGACCATGGGGCGCCGGATGGAAAGCGCGTGGGCCAGCATTTTGGCCTGCCGCGCCTGCCGGATGGAGAGGGCCAGCGTGGCGGTGGCCTCGCCCGCGTAGGCGTGCGCAAAGCCCGGCTTTTTGGCGGCGCAAAAGGCGTTTGCCCGCTGCGCAAGCCCGCGCTGCGAGGGGATTGCCACCAGGCATTCGCCCTTGCGGTTCCACACTACAATTTCGCCCCGCTCCAGCTGGGGTTCAATCAGCGGGCCCATGCCGTCCCACGCGTTTTCGGCAGGCTCCTCTTCCTCAAGAAGGAGCGCCGTGTAGGGGCTGGCAATGTCTACCCCGAAGCCCTTGCCCTGCTCGATGAGGCTTTGCGGGTAGGGGGCTTGCGCGGCGTTGGCCCATTCCAACAAAAACTCTTGCCTCAAAGCCGTTTTTCTTAGGGACAGCGTGTGGTATTCCTGGTTTTCCAGCATAAGCTGGGCCGTAAACAGGGTCATCTGCGCCATTGGCATGATATCATCGATGTCCCCGTTGATGCCGATGACCCCAACCACCCGCTGGGCGTGCTGAATGGGCAGGTACACCCCGCGCCGCTCGGTTTTGGTGTCGGCGTAAATGATGTAGGGGTTCAGGGTGGACAAAGCGTGCACGGCGCCCATATTCAAGGTGTTCAAACGGCTGGCATCCCCGCTGGCAATCACATAGCCAAAGCGGTTCATGATGTTGATGTTATGAGGGATGATGTGCATGATGCCGTCGGCAATTTTCTGCGCGTTTTGAACGGTCAGCTCGTCCACACAATCTCCCTCCTGTGCTGTAGTAAGCCTGTTGTAAGCCGCGGCGCACAATTTTGGCGCGGCATGTCCGCGTTCCTCCATGCCATTATACGCGCTGGGCAAAAAATGTGCAAACACCCTGCGCAGCCACAAGGTGTGAACAATGAGAAAGCTTTTAGCCGGAATTGGATACATAGACATAAAGGTGGATTTTACCTTGTGCATATTCCACAAAGCTGATTGCTTTAGGCCGGTGATACTGTGCATTTGAACAGCCCTAAAAAGATAACTCTGTCTGTTTGAACATTGCCGGGCCTTGCCGGTTTTGTTATATTGAGGATACGTTACCGCATACCCCGCGTGGTGTGCGTCGTTCCGGGCGGCGGGGCCAGGCACAGAGTGCCTGCCGAGGTGTTTGGCGGTGCCGCCCGGTAAACAAGGAGGTAAAAATGAGAGCGAAACAAATTCTGGCACTGGCACTTGCCCTGATGCTCACACTGGCGCTGGCGGGATGCGGCGGCGCCGCTTCGTCCGCGTCCCCGGCCCCGGCCCCGGCGCCCGCGCCCGCACCCGCACCGTCCGCCGCGTCGCAGCCCGCGTCCGAGCCGCAGCAGGGGGGCATCACAAGCACCGAGCTGAACATTCTGTACAGCGGCACATCGCAGCCCGAGGAAAGGGAATACGTCATCGACACCTATATCAAGAATTTTGAGGATTTGTACGGCGTGACGGTGAACGTTGAGTTCCTCACCCAGGCCGACGCCATCACCAAAATTGAGAGCGAGCAGGACACCGGCAACATTGTGGCCGACGTGCTGTATGTGGACACCGCCAACATGGCGCCCTACGTGAACGGCGGCTGGGTGGAGGATATCACCGGCATGATCCACGAGGGCTCCACCATCACCGGCATGTACGACGCCACGACCAACCTGGGCGGCGCCCGCATGTTTGTGCCCAACACCTTTGATATCTATGTGCTGGCGGCCAGCGTGGACGCCCTGCCCTATCTGCCCGAGGGCCTCACGGAGGACGACGTCGTCAGCGGCATCACCTGGGAACAGTACGCCGAGTGGGCTGTGAACATTGCCCAGGGCGAGGGCGTGGGCAAAACCATGCTGCCCGCCAACATGGAGGGCTCCCAGCTGCTGTACCCCATGGCCGGTATGGGCCTTGCCTATGGCGGCGCCTTCCCAGACTTCACCTCAGACGGCTTCAAGTCTGCCCTTGGCATCATTTCCACCATTGCGAACGGCGACGGCTTTTACCCCGAGCAGGCACAGTACACCGCCCCCACCGAGCCGATGGACAACGGTGACGTATGGCTTACCTTTGCCCACATGAGCCCCATAGGCGTATCGTACAACGCCGCCCCCAACAACTGGGTTATCGGCGCGGCCCCCAAGGGCAGCGCGGGCGCTGGCTCCACCTCGGGCGCCTGGTGCTGGGGCGTTCAAAAGGGCGCGCCCCATGCCGATTTGGCCGCTGCTTTTATCAGCTACGCCACAACCCCTGAGGAAAACTACCAGTTCTGCACCAACGTGAGCATGCTGAGCCCCATTGAGGAAGTGGCGCCGCTTTTGGGCGACGGCGACGTGATTATGAAGGCCGCCAGCAACATGCTGAACGACACCGTTGTAGCGGGCGTTCCCTCCACCGAATACAGCGACTGGAACGCTGTGAAGCTGCTGTATGGCAACGCGCTGGACGAAACCGTTGGCACCGGCGCGGTACCAAGCGACGATTTCCTGGCGGGTTTGCAGGCCGCCTGTGACGCGCTGAAAATTGCCTGAGCGGTTTGAATGATTGAGCCCGGCGGGGGAGGGGGGTATACCCCCTCCCCCGTTTATCTGTTAAACTGGTAGTGTTGTGGAATTCGATAAGCTTGCGGTATATTGCGGGGAGGTGAACGACGTGGAGAATGGCAGTGCGCTGGCGGGCCGGGGCGGCCCCGCGCCAGGCCGGCGGTTTTTCAGCCGCAGGGCCGCGCCTTATTTGCTGATGCTTCCGGCATTCCTTTACTACGCGGTTTTTTGGCTGGTGCCGGTGGCCGGCGGTATCGCCGAGGTATTCACCAACCTGGAGGGCGGCTTCACATTTGCCGGCAACTTCGCGCTGATGTGGCAGTCCGACCGATTTTTGCAGTCGGTGGTGAACACGGCGCTGTTTGCCGCGGTTTCGGTGGTACTTCAGTATTTTATCGCGCTGGTGCTGGCGGTGTTTTTAAACCTCCGTTTCAAGTTTTCAAACGTGCTGATGTTCATCGCCATGATTCCCATGGCCATCACCCCCACGGCGGTGGCCATTTTGTGGAAGACGGGTCTTGTCAAGGACGGCTGGATCAACTCGCTTTTGACGGGGCTTGGGATCCTGAAGGACCCGGTTGTCTTCATGAACGCGGAGTCCCTTTCGGCCCTGCTGCTCATCATCCTCATCGACACCTGGACCGTGACCCCCTCGGTCATGATCATCCTGTCGGCGGGGCTGCAGGGCATCCAAAAGGATTTGCGGGAGGCGGCCTACACCTTCGGCGCCGGAAAGTGGCACATTTTTAAGGACATTACCCTGCCCATCCTGCGCCCGTCCATCATCACCTCGGTGATTTTACGGCTGATTTCGGCCATCCAGGTGTGGGCCATTGCCGTGATGGTGCTTGGGCACAGCAAGGTACCCTTCCTGGTGGAGCGCATCGCCTTCTATGAGGATGTGATACCGGGCGTGCCAACCAGCGAAAAGCTGGCATACACCCTGTCCTTCACCACCACGGTCATTGTTTTTGTTGTTACCATGGTGTATTACCGGGTAAGCAAGCGGGGCAGCCACTTGGAGGGAGCGTGATGGACAAGCTGAATGCCGTACAAAAAACCGTGGTGGCCATTGTGCTGGCGGGCATGGTGATGCTTGTGGTCATTCCGCTTTTGTTCTTTGCCACGGTGGCCTTTTCCAGCTCGGTGGAGATGAGCGAATTCCCCAAGAAAATCTTCCCAAGCCTTGGCCTTACCGTGCGGGTGGAGGCCACAGCGGACGGCCAGTATGAGATTTTCCACAACAACGGGGACGGCTACCGTTCCATCATCACCTCAAACGACGCCGCAAAGCTGGAAAACCATTTTAAGCGCCAGTACGCGGTGGAGGTGCCGGGCGACGAGCTGCTGCGGGATTTTAGCCAAACGCTGGAAAACGGGCCCATGGAATTCACTTACGCGAAAAGCCCGCTTTACAACTTCCGGCAGTTTTTCAAAATTGTGCCAAACGCCGCCCCGGCACTGGTGAACAGCATCGCCGTGTCGATTTTCACCATTCTCATCTCGCTCACATTCGGCAGCCTGGCCGGCTTTGCCATGGCGCGCTACAAGTTCCGCTTTAAGGAAAAAATCAACCTGGGCATTTTGATTGTGCGCATGTTCCCGGTGGTGGGCATCTCCATCCCCATGGCAAAGCTCCTCATCCGCTTCGGCTTGTTCGACACGCAAATCGGCCTTGCGCTCATTTACGCAGTGCCCAACATTGCCCTTACCGCCTGGATCACCTCCAGCATTTTTACGGGCATCAGCCGCGAGCTGGAGGAGGCAAGCCTGGTGTTTGGCGCTAATTCCCTGCAAACCTTTATGCGCATCACGCTGCCGCTGGCCTTCCCGGCCCTGGCCGCCAGTTCCATGTACGCTTTTAACACAGCCTGGAACGACACTATATCGGCCCTGATACTGACCAGCAGCAACCAAACGCTGGCGCTGGTGGTGTACAAGGCCATCGGCACCACCTCAAGCGGGATACAATACGCGGCGGCAGGCAGCATCATCCTCATCATCCCCGCGCTGGTGTTCACCTTTATCGTGCGGCGGTACATCAACCAAATGTGGGGCGGCGCTGTTTTGTAGTACGCGCGATATAAAGCGGCCTGAAAGGGGATAATATGAGTTATTTAGAGCTGAAGAACTTGCAAAAGCGCTATACCAAGGACGGCCCGCTGATTGTGGACAACTTGAACCTCCTGATTGACAAAAACGAGTTCATTGTGCTTTTGGGGCCGTCCGGGTGCGGCAAAACCACCACCATCCGCATGATATGCGGCCTTGAGGAGGTGAGCGGCGGCGACATTCTGGTGGAGGGCGAGAGCATTTTGGGCAAGCCCCCCAAGGAGCGCGGCATCTCCATGATTTTCCAAAGCTACGCCATTTGGCCACACATGACGGTGTTTGACAACATTGCCTACCCGCTGAAGCTGCAAAAAATTGCGAGGGCGGAAATAAAACAGCGGGTGACAGCCGCTGCCGGGGCCACCGGCATTGAAACGCTGCTTAAGCGGTATCCGGGCCAGATGAGCGGCGGGCAGCGCCAGCGCGTGGCGGTGTCCCGCGCCATCGTGGTGAACCCGAAAATATTCCTGATGGACGAGCCGCTCTCCAACCTGGACGCAAAGCTGCGCGTGAGCATGCGCACCGGGCTGAAGAGCATTCACCAGAAGGTGGGCTCCACCACCATCTTTGTCACCCACGACCAGGCCGAAGCCATGAGCCTGGCCGACCGCATTATTGTGATGAACGCCGGGAAAATACAGCAGACGGGAACCCCCATGGACGTGTACCGGGATTGCGACACACGTTTTGTGGCCGCGTTTATCGGCACACCGCCCACCAACTTTTTTACCGTTACCATTGAAAAGACGGCGGGCGGGCTTGTGGCGGCGAATGAATTCCTGCGCTTCGCTGTTCCCGCCACACTGGAGGCGGGGGCAAAAGCCTACCTTGGCAAAACGGTGGAGCTGGGCATCCGCCCGGAGTTCATCGGCGTGTCTGCCGCGATGCAAAAGGAGGCGGGCTTTTTGTGCAACACCACCATCCGCTTTGTGGAGCCCCAGGGCAGCTATTCCATTCTCATTGCCCAAATAGGCGGCGACGAGGTGAAAATTGTCACCTCGGACCAAATGGATTTGCCGGCGGATACAGCGGTTTCCCTGAATGTAAAGGACACGCAGGCTATGTTGTTTGATAGGGACACGGGCGCGCGCATTCGCTGATAACAGGAGTATACCATGGAAAACCAGCACCAGATACGAACCAGCTTGAACGCCCTGTACCCGTCTGTGGCAGATTCGGTGCACGCCCAGGTGGCGGCTTTGATAACACGCTGGCAGCAAGGGCGGTTTGCGCCTAAAAAGGAGCTTGACAGCGCCGATATTATGATGATTGCCTATGGCGACGCCATTTGCCGCAAAGGCGAGGCGCCGCTTGCCACGCTCAAAAGCTTTGCGGACAGCGTTTGGGTCGGCGGCGTCAACCTCATACATCTTCTGCCCGTTTGCCCCTACTCCTCCGATGACGGCTTCTCGGTGCTCGATTTCCGGCAGGTGCGCCCCGGGCTGGGCACCTGGGAGGACATTGAGCGCCTGCGCGACGGTTACGGCCTGATGCTGGACGCGGTGGTGAACCATGTATCGCGCGGGAGCGCGTATTTTAAGGACTATCTGGCGGGCGGCACGCGCTACGCGGATTTCTTCATCGAGGCGGACGCGACGGCGGATTACGCCGCCGTGGTGCGCCCGCGAACCCTGCCGCTGTTCACTGAATTTGAAACCCTGAACGGCCCGAAAAGCATCTGGACAACCTTCAGCGCCGACCAGGTGGACTTAAACTACCGCAACCCGGCGGTGCTGCTGGAGATTTTGGACGTTTTGCTGTTCTATGCTAGCCAGGGGGCCCGTTTTATCCGGCTGGACGCCATCGGCTTTGCCTGGAAGGAACCCGGCACCAGCTGCATGAACCTGCCCGGAACCCACGAGCTGGTGAAGCTGATGCGCGCGGTGCTGCAAAGCTGTGCGCCGGGCTGCGGCATCGTTACCGAAACCAACGTGCCGCACGCCGACAACATCGCCTATTTTGGCAACGGCCACAACGAAGCCGCCATGGTATACCAGTTCCCGCTTCCGCCGCTGGTGCTTTGGTCGTTTTTGGCGCAGGACGCCACCAGCCTGACCCGGTGGGCCGCAAGTCTGCGGCCTACCACCGCCGGCACCACGTACTTTAACTTTTTGGCCTCGCACGACGGCATTGGCCTGCGCCCGGTGGAGGGGATACTGGGGCGGGAGGAGCAGGCGGAGATGGTGGCGCAAACGCTGGCCCGGGGCGGCCAGGTGAGCAACCGGGCCCTGCCCGGCGGTGGCGAGGCTCCGTATGAGTTGAACATCAACTTTTTGGACGCTGTGGCCGCGGACGCGCCCAACGACGCGGTTCGCGCGCAAAAGTTTATGGCGTCCCAGTGCATTCTCCTGTCCGTTATGGGAATGCCTGCCGTCTACTACCACAGCCTGCTGGGCAGCCGGGGCGACGCGGAGGGGTATGCGCGCTCCGGCAACAAGCGGCGCATCAACCGCCAAAAGCTGGACGCCGGCGCGGTACTGGCCGATTTAGCCGACCCGTCGTCCCTGCGCAGCCTGGTGAGTGAAAAATTCAAGCGCCTGATCGATGTCCGCAAAAGCGCGGCCGCCTTTGCGCCAAACAGCCCGCAGCAGGTGCTGGCCTTAGCGCCCGGGGTGTTTGCCCTTTTGCGCGGAGAGGCTGCGCAGCGGGTGCTGGCGCTGGTGAATGTGACCGGACGGGCGCTGGCCGTGCACACGGGCTTGCCCGGCGTGGACTTGATATCGGGCGAAGCGTGCGGCGCCGAGACCGGTTTGAGCCCCTGGCAATACCGGTGGATAAAGCTCTAAACGCAAGCACATAGAAGGGAATACGGAGCATGGCGGAAAAGAAAGCGCAAGGCCCCAAGGCCCGCGGAATGTACTACCGCGCCGGGCAAACCCGCAACCAAACGCTGTACCGCTTTGAGGAAGCGCGGGACAAGTTGCCGGCCCCGCTGCTGCCCCGGCGCGAAAACTGGCTGGGCTGCTACCGCTGCGCGCTTGAGCTGGCCTTTAAAAATTCCAAGGCGCCCACGCCGCAAAGCGGCTTTGTCAGCAATTTTGTCGACGCCGCCTTCAACCAGGACTTCTTTCTGTGGGACACGGTGTTCATCACCATGTTTGCCGATTTGCTGCGCCCCTGGCTGCCCGGTGTTGAGGCGCTGGATAATTTTTATGTAAAGCAGCAGCCGGACGGCGAAATTCCCCGCGAGATGCTGCGCGAAAGCGGCGAAGACATGCCTTTTTGGGTGAACGCCCAGGGCCTGCCCCTACACTCTTATTTCCACAACCATTACGGCTTCCGCGGGCTTTTCAACAGCGCGCCGCCGCCGGTGAACGAGATGTTCTTCCCGGATTTGGGCCGCCCGCAAACCATGGCGGCGGCCTATACGCTGGACAACCTGAACCACCCGCTGTTGGCCTGGGGGGAGTGGGTAAGCTATGCCCAAACGGGCAACAGTGCGCGCCTGGCGGCTGTGCTTTTGCCGCTGCTGCGCCAGTACGATGCGATGCAAGCCCTGTTGCGGCACGCCAACGGCTTGTATGTAACCGATTGGGCCAGCATGGACAATTCGCCCCGGAACGCCTATCTGGGATGCGGGGCGGACATCAGCTGCGAGATGGCGCTGTTCGCCAAAAACCTGTTGGACATACAGCATGCCGCCGAAAAGGCCGGCTTGTGTGAGCCAAACAAAGCGCTGTGCCGGCGTCTTGAGGCGGACTATGCGGCGCTGCGCGGAAGCATTAACGCGCTGCTGTGGGACGAGGACACCGGGTTTTACTACGACCTGAAGCCGGACGGCACGCGCGCGCCGGTGAAAACGGTGGCGGCCTATTGGGCGCTGGCGGCGGGGGTGGCCACAAAAGAGCAGGCGGCCCGCATGGCCGCCTGGCTGCAGGACCCCGCTACCTTCAACCGTGTGCACCGGGTGCCGGTGTGCGCCGCCGACGACCCCGGCTACGACCCGCGCGGCGGCTACTGGCGCGGCTCGGTGTGGGCGCCAACCAACACCATGGTGCTGTACGGGCTGGAGCGGTACGGATACGGCGCCCTGGCAAAGGAAATTGCGCTGAATCATTTGGACGCGGTGGCGCAGGTGTGGAAGCAAACCGGAACCATTTGGGAAAATTACCCGGCCGACAGCATCTCCAAGGGCGACGCCGACCACGGGGATTTTGTGGGCTGGTCGGGCATAGGGCCCGTGCGCTACCTGCTGCGGTACGCGGTGGGGCTGGTACCCGACGCGCCCCGCAACCGCCTTATATGGAATTTGGACGCGGAGATGGCAAAAAGCGGCCCGGTGGGCTGTGAACGCTTTTGCTTTGGCAATGTTTTGTGCGACATTAAGGCCCAATGGGAAAATGGACGCCTGCTGGTAACAGCGCGCGGCGGCAAACCGTTTACACTGTGCGTGAACTGCCTGGGACGCACAACCGAGCTGGCGGTGGAAAACACCGTTCAGCACCGCTTGTGATGCCGGCGGCGCATTTCTTTTCATACAAACACCATAAGAAACCAGGAGGGGAACCGATGAAACGCAGCGAAATCAACGCCATCATCAAGGAGGCCGAGGCATTTATCGCGCGGCACCGCTTCGCCCTGCCGCCCTTCGCGTGCTGGCGGCCCGCCGACTGGCAGGAAAAAGGCGCCGCGTATGACGAGATTCGGGACAATATGCTGGGCTGGGATATCACCGACTACGGCTTGGGCAGGTTCAACGAAACGGGGCTTGTGCTGGTAACTTTGCGCAACGGCAACCAAAACAACGCCCGCTATGTAAAGCCCTACGCGGAAAAACTGCTCGTCAGCAGGGAAAACCAGGTGTGCCCCATGCACTTTCACTGGAACAAGATGGAGGACATCATCAACCGGGGCGGCGGCACCATGGTGATGAAGCTGTACAACGCCGCCGAAGGCGACGCGCTGGCCGGCACCGACGTGGAGGTGGTGTGCGACGGGGTGAAACTGCGCGTGCCCGCCGGCACGGAGCTGGAGGTGCCGACGGGCGCCAGCGTGACGCTGACCCCGCGGCTGTACCACGCCTTCTGGGCCAAAAAGGGCACGGGGCCGGTGCTGATTGGCGAAGTGAGCCAGACCAACGACGACAACAGCGACAACCGCTTTTATGAGCCGATGGGGCGTTTTCCGGCCATTGAGGAAGACGAGGCGCCCTACCGCCTGTTGTGCAACGAATACCCGGCGGCGGCTCTCTAGCAGCTTCTGTAGAGCGAATTAAGGAAACACCGGTTATACCGGTGTTTCCTTTCAGAGTGCAAAAGAACCCCATCACGGAAAAATGTTGCACAAACCAAGATAGGGTTGCCGCATCAAGAATCCATTAAACGCTCTCAAGGCAGGGCTTTAGGCACTGGCAGAATTTGGCACTGATTTCTATGTGCACAAATATCCTGTCTTTCATCGTTCCCAAACAGCCCTCCTTCGCAAAAGGGGTGTACTCCCTATACTAAACCGCAGATATTGCAATGTCAATAGAACTGAATTGTGAAATTTACAAATCTATGCTTGTGATTTGTCCTTTTTTGGGCTATACTGTAGCTATTAAGAGCATACACAGGAGAGGGGCGTTGCATTATGGCGATTGCGTTTGAGGATTTTTTGAAAAACGTGCCGGAGGAATACAAAGGCTTCGTGTCCGACTTGCATGAGCGGTTGATTGGGCAGGGCTGCACGGCGGTGATCAAGCAGGCCAAGAGCGGCTATACTGTGTCCTATCAATGGGATGCACGGACGGTGATGAACTGGGTCTTCCGCAAAGCAGGCATGCTGGCGCGCATATACGGCGACAATGTGCCGAGGTACGAAGCGGAAATTGCCGCCCTACCCGCAGAAATGCAAGAGAAAATGACGGCTTCGCGCGACTGCAAGCGCCTGCTGGATCCGACAGCCTGCAGTGATACTTGCGTAAAGGGCTTTGTGTATAGTCTGAATGGCAATACCTACAAGAAATGCCGCAATGACGGGATGTTCTTCCCGCTCTCCGGCAACACCGCCCCGCACATTCAGAACTTGGTTTGCGCGGAAGTGGCCGCCCGGAAGGCCAGTAGAGTATACAGGGGGAAATGATGGAATTTTCCATATGGCTAAAAAACTACCGTAAAGAACGCGGCCTCTCGCAGCAGGAGTTGGCCGACTGGCTGAACGCGCAGGCGGTGGTGGAAAAGAAGCTGGAC
>QMCE01002126.1_pt1 | contig 15583 bp, 8 predicted proteins | sample 1821851 | NCBI WGS metagenome assembly QMCE01 (sample SAMN09453174, study PRJNA476694) | Termite gut metagenome, whole genome shotgun sequencing project. | isolation source: worker | host: Odontotermes sp. | place: South Africa:Pretoria | collected 2016-01-28
GAACAGGAAGAGAACATCCGCAACGCGATGGAAGAGCAGGGGCAGGGAAGCAAGCAGATACTGCATGCGACAGCGCAGGTGAACGAGATCACGCAGCAAGTGAAGGGCGGTGCAATGGAGATGCTTGAGGGAAGTAAGGAAGTTATCCAGGAGAGCCGGAACCTAGAACGGGCGACCGAGGAGATATCAGGCGGCATGAACGAGATGGCGGCTGGAGCGGATCAGATCAACATAGCAGTTAATCGGGTCAATGAGTTAAGCGGTAACAATCGAGAGAACATCGACCTATTAGTACAGGAAGTCTCACGCTTCAAAGTAGAATAAGTTAAAAATACAAGATTAATGCGGCTGATTCCTTATCGGATTAGTCGCATTTTTTTATTTGGCAATTCGCAACGCTCGCGAGAAATGGACGATGCCAATACGGAACTGGGGTAAGCCTTACACCAGTTTACTATTGAGTTCGGTAATGAACGGGTTCCGTTCTAACATATTTTCATTTACACAAATTATCTGACAGTCTCACATTTCTTTTTTTCATATAAAAATCCTCTTCTTTTGGCATTTGTTCTTGTAATTTCTTTGAAATGCAGTATAATACTATAAGATATTCATGTCCTATGGCTAGTACTACTTTTTTATGTGTGGCAAAATTGCCTTGACAGCGCTCTTGAGATGTTTTATCAGACTTGTATAGCGGACCGGCGGATTTCAAACTGCAATTTTCCGATGCCTAGTGGTGTGTTATCTGCCAGCTGCATGGTTATGCGCTGTAAGTCTACTATTTGAACTTCATGTTTACCAGCAGGATCGGTTATCAGACTGTGGAAATATTTCCATGGTCTTTAAGCAGATAATCAACAAAAGTCCCGGACTCTTTATCTTCATAAAATCAAAGTTAAAATATTTACAACTTGTGTACTCTTTGTTATGCATCAGAGAAATTATCTTTCTGATGCTGAAAAAAAATTTGAGAGAGGTGTGAAATGAGAATTAGTTTTAAGCTCATCATCATTATGGTCGCCATGAATTTGTTCAGTATTGGCGCGGTTGGTATTACCCTGCTTTTGCGGGCGCAGAACAATATTTCCGGTCTTGCATATAATGTGGTGGATATGTCTGGCGAGGCGTCCGCTTCAAAGATATCCGCTTATCTGGAAACGTTTTGGTACTCGGCGGAGAATGCTTCGCTGACCATAGGGCAGTATGAACAGATTATGACGTACAACAGGCGGCCGTATCTTAATACTTTGCTTAAAGCTATGGTAGCGGCAAATGATGATATTTTGGGTATTTGGTGTATCTTTGAACCTGATGTTCTGGAAGGTGATGATCAATCGTACCTTGGTACTGAAGGTACCAATGAAACGGGTCGCTATGCCGCATATTGGTACCAAAGTGGGACAGGTTTTGGTTTGGATGTCCTTGATGAAGGAACTTTGAGGAGAAGCGACGATCCTTACCGGATAACTATGGAAGTAGGTGTTACCACACTTTTGGAACCATACATATACACAATGAACGGAACCGATGTCCTGATGACGACTGTTGCAGTACCAATACGCAAAAACAACAGAATTGTGGGGGCTGTGGGTATTGATATTGATATGCAGGTAATTCAGGAAATTTCCCAGACCAATAAACCTTTTGGCAATGCGATGACAGCGGTATTCAGTAATACTGGAGTAATTGCTGGCAGTTTTGATCCCAGTCGTTTAGGAAAAAATATACGGGAAAGTGAAAGGGATATGATGGGCATGTATATGGAAGATATACTGAATGCTATCAGGATGGGACAAGAATACACCTGGAGGAGTTTTATTGCGGCGGCAAACGCTGATATGCATCTTTTCATTGTTCCCATTAATGTTGTGAATTCTACGACTCCATGGAGTTTTGCAGTAGGGATTACGCAGACAACTGTTTTGGCTCCGGTATTTGATATGATGACAATAACCCTTGTTATCAGTATTGGTATGCTGCTTGTGGTAGTTCTGGGGGCGATATTCTTCTCTCGTTCCATAAGCAAGCCAATCATTCATGTAGCCGCAACCTTGAAAGATATTTCAGAAGGAGAAGGAGACCTGACGCGGAGCATCCCGGTTAAAGGCAATGACGAAATCGCCGATCTGTCCCGTTATTTCAACGCGACCCTGGAAAAGATAAAAAATCTTGTTAGAAGTATTAAGCAAAAATCGATTGTGTTATTTGACATAGGTACCGAGCTGGCGAGCAACATGACCGAGACAGCCGCGTCGGTCAATGAGATAACGGCGACCATAGAAAGCATCAAGACACGGGCAATCAACCAGAGCGCCAGTGTTACAGAAACCAACGCCACCATGGAGCAAATCACTGTAAACATCGACCGGCTTTCCGACCATGTTGACCAGCAGACGGACAGTGTGGCGCGGTCATCGGCGGCAATAGAAGAAATGCTCGTCAATATCCAGTCTGTCACCGATACGCTGATTAAGAACGCCGCCAACGTGAAAGAATTGACAGAAGCTTCCGACGTAGGTCGTACTGGATTGCAGGATGTAGCGTCCGATATTCAGGAAATAGCCCGGGAATCCGAAGGACTTCTGGAAATCAACACGGTGATGGAAAACATAGCGAGTCAGACGAACCTATTGTCAATGAACGCGGCGATAGAAGCGGCGCACGCGGGCGAGGCGGGCAAAGGTTTTGCGGTAGTGGCGGACGAAATCCGCAAACTGGCGGAAAATTCCGGCGAACAGTCAAAGACCATCAGCTCGGTTTTGAAGAAGATCAAAACCTCGATAGACAAGATAACCCACTCGACAAATAACGTGCTGGACAAGTTTGAGGCAATAGACGGCGGTGTAAAGACGGTGGCGGCACAGGAAGAAAACATCCGCAACGCGATGGAAGAACAGAGCCAAGGGAGCAAGCAGATATTGCAGACGATAGAGCGAGTGAACGAGATTACGCAGCAGGTGAAAGGCGGCTCAATGGAAATGCTTGAGGGAAGCAGGGAAGTGATTCAGGAAAGCAAGAACCTTGAGATCGCGACGCAGGAAATAACCGGCGGCATGAACGAGATGGCGGTTGGAGCCGAGCAGATTAACGTGGCGGTTCTCCGCGTGAACGAGTTAAGCGGGGCTAATCGGGAGAATATTGATCTGTTGGTACAGGAAGTCTCACGCTTCAAAGTTGAATAAATGAACCTCTCCGCCGCAAGCAACAGAGTATCATATAAGTGTTACAGAATTGACGAGGTTCGTTCTATAAGGAAATTATTGCCTGTGGGGTTTAAACCCCACTGTGAATAACAAAAATCAGTAGAAGAAATGCGGTTGGTTCCTTATAGGATTAGCCGCATTTCTTTTAATAATTTATTGAGAAATACTATACAGGCTCTATAAACTCTTGATTCTTTACTCGTCCTTGACAAAGGCGTCCTTTTTTTGTATATTACACCCATGAATTCGACCGAACTTCGTTCAAAATACATAGATTTTTTCAAATCAAAGAACCATGCCCAGATTCAGGGCAAATCGCTTTTGCCGGATAATGACCCCACCGTGCTGTTTACTACCGCTGGTATGCATCCCCTTGTTCCCTACCTTTTGGGGCAGGAACACCCTGCGGGCGAGCGCCTCGTTGACTACCAGAAATGCGTGCGTACTGGTGACATAGAGGCAGTGGGCGACCCCAGCCATCTCACCTTCTTCGAGATGCTCGGTAACTGGTCGCTCGGCGACTACTTCAAAGAAGGCGCGATCAGGATGAGTTATGAATTCCTCACCAGTCCCGAATGGCTGGGCATTCCCGCGGACAAAATCGGCGTAACCGTGTTTGAGGGCGACGAAACCGTTTCCCGCGACGAGGAATCAGCCGCCGTGTGGCGCAGTCTCGGTATACCGGAAGAGCGCATCAGCTACCGCCCCCGCAGCGACAATTGGTGGGGTCCCGCTGGCGCGACAGGTCCCTGCGGGCCTGATTCGGAAATGTTCTACGATTTCGGCAAAGAGCCGTGCGGACCGGACTGCGCGCCCGGCTGTTCCTGCGGCAAGTGGCTTGAAATATGGAACGACGTGTTTATGCAGTACAACAAAACCGCCGACGGAACCTATGAGCCGCTTGAGCGGAAATGTGTAGACACGGGCATGGGCATAGAACGTACCATTACTGTGTTGAACGGCAAAACGTCCGTATACGAAACCGATATTTTCGCGCCCATCATTGCCGCCATTGAGCAGACTGCGGACTGTTCCTACGGCGCTGACGCCGAGAAAGACAAATCTATCCGCATTATCGCCGACCATATCCGCGCGTCCGTCTTTATTCTGGGCGATCCCAAGGCGGTAACGCCCTCCAATGTGGGCGCAGGCTACGTCCTGCGGCGGCTTATCAGGCGGGCGGTGCGGCACGGATACAAGCTGGGCATGAAGGACGGCTGGTTCGTGGAAATCGCGGAAGCTGTTATCGCCAAAATGAAGGACGCGTACCCCGAACTGGACGAGAAACGCGCCTTTATAATAGAAGAACTCAACAAAGAAGGCGAAAAGTTTTTTGAAACTCTGCATAAAGGTGAAAAGGAATTTGAAAAGCTCCTTCCCAATCTTCTCAAAAATCCGCAGAAGGTGATGAGTGGACGGCTCGCCTTCAAGCTCTACGATACCTATGGTTTTCCCATTGAGCTGAGCGAGGTGAGCGAGGAACTCGCCGCTGAAGCGGGCTTGACTGTGAACCGCGAGGAGTTTGACGAAGCTTTCAAGAAACATCAGGAATTGTCCCGTTCGCAAGGGGGGCAGACTTTCAAGGGCGGACTTATCGACCACAGCGAAATTACCACCAAGTACCATAGTGCGACCCACCTTCTCCAAAAGGCGCTTCGCATTGTGCTGGGCGATCATGTGGCGCAGAAAGGCTCAAACATCACCGCCGAGCGTCTCCGCTTCGATTTCTCTCACGATAAACCTCTGTCGCCGGAAGAAATCAAGCGCGTGGAGGACATCGTGAACGAACAGATCGAGCGGGATTTACCTGTTACGATGGAAATTATGAGCCTTGACGCGGCGAAAGCGTCCGGGGCAATCGCTCTGTTCGGCGAAAAGTACGAGGATCAGGTGAAGGTCTACGCGATGGGTGATTTTTCAAAAGAAGTCTGCGGCGGTCCTCATGTGGAGCATACTGGCGCGCTGGGGCGTTTCAAGATACAGAAAGAGCAGTCGTCTTCGGCGGGCGTGCGGCGTATTCGCGCGGTGCTGGAATAAGGGCGTACGGCACGAGGCGATATTTTCACTAACATTCCGTAACTTGCCGCGCGTAAAAACGGTTTTATATATAAAATGAGCCATTGGCAAGATTTTTACGGCTCAATGTGATACATTTTATTACGAATTACTACAAATTCAAATGATAAGGAAGTGAAGAATGAAACGAACCATACTTTTACCGATTTTTGCCGCTGTAATTGCGTCAGCAGGATTCGCTCAGTACAATCCTAACGCGACTGTCGCCACGGTGCAGTACAACAAGACCGAGGGGATAACGGCAAGACAATTGAGGACGCGGATCGAGCTGCTGGAACAGCAGGGGGGAGGCGCGTTTAACGCGCAACAGAGGCAGGAAGTGCTTGAAGCGCTGATTGACGAGCGGCTTATACTGCAGGCGGCGGCAAAGGATAAGATGACCGTCTCCGAGGCGGAGCTTAATCGTCAGGTGCAGGGAATGAGACAGCAGATTGGGGCGCAGCTCGGTAAGGCGCCGACGGACGCGGAATTTAACGAGATTATCAAGTCGCAGACTGGTTTGGACATCACTACGTGGCGCGAGCAGATGCGCGATCAGATGACCATGCAGCGTTATAATCAGAAATATCTTGCGGATGTTCTTCCTAAAGCCAATATCAGGGTCAGCGACGCGGAAGTCAACGAGCAGATTCAGCAGCTCAAAAACCAGCTCGCCGCGCAGGCGGGCAGGGAGCCTACGGAGGCGGAGTTTGCCGCCGCTGTCAGACAGCAGACCGGCATGGAGCTTGCCGCTTTCAGAACCGAGATAAAAAACACCCTTGCCCAGCAGAAATACTTGCTTCAGCTTGGCGGGGGCGAGCCTACTGATGATGAAATCGGCGTTGCGCTCCGCGCCAACCCGGCGAACTATAGGCAGGACGGCTTTATACAGAGCAACTGCATCGTGATTCCCTTTACTTCGTCCAACAAAGCCAAGGCGAAAGAGACAGCGGACAAACTCGTGCGGGAAATCGGATCGAGCGGGGAGGAATTCCTTGCGCGCTTTATCGACATACGCGGCGGCGCCGCGGCGAGTCGGTATCCCGGCGCGCAGGCAGGGGTTTCCTATTTTCTGCAAAGCGACACATTGGCGACCATGGGCAAGGATTTCTTTGATACGGCGTTCCCCTCAAGCGGCGGCGACACAGCGGGAGTAAAGAAGGTTTCCAAACTTATAGAAACCCCTCAGGCGTACTGCATCCTCTATATCCTTAAAAGGGAAAAAGCGCGTGATTTGGGGCTTTCCGACCGTATACCCGAATATCTGGGCGCGGGACAGATGACCATACGGGATTATATTTACGCAGGACTTACGGACGCAGGCGTACAAGCGGGAAGCATGGAACTGCATACAAACATGACCAACGACCTACGGAAATCCGCCACCATCAGGACTTTTCCTCAGAATATTAACTGGTAAGGCTCGGCGTGGAAACTGGTGAACGAGTGGAAGATGAACAGAGCTTAAAAAAAACACCGGAGAAAAGAAGGGCGCGCGTTCTCGCTTTTCAGGCGCTTTATGCATGGGAAGCGGGAAAGGCACGGTTCAAACCACCGGCTGAAAAACAGGAAATCCTTGAGAATCTTTTGGATTTCCCGTGGCTGTCCGAAGAAGAAAACGCCTCGATCAGCGAGGAAATCAAGCTGTCCGCCCGCTTGTTTATAACAGGCGCGGCGGATAATCTGGAAACCATAGACAAAAACATAAAAGCCCATTTGGAACATTGGGATTTCTCACGACTGCGGCGCATTGACCTCGCGGTTCTGCGCCTTGGCGCGTACCAGCTTCTCTATCAGCGGGATATGCCCGTTGCTCTTGTCATAAGTGAATCCGTCGCCGTGGTAAAGACATTCGGCGAGGAAAAATCCTGCGGTTTTGTCAATGGGGTGCTTGACGCGATACGAAAAACAGTGGAAAATGAATGAACACGTCAGGAGTCGCCGCGCTTAAAAGCAGTCGCTCTTGACTCGATTACGGGGAGAACATGGGAAAAAAAGCGCCTTTACAAGCAAAAAAATCGCTGCACGCCGCCATAGCTGTGGGTTTTGCGGCGGTTCTTCTGGTTATTGCCGGTATAGGTGTGGCGGGTTTGGCGAACCGCGCCATGAACCAGCAGGCTGAGGAGGAACAGCGTTTCTTTCAGGCATTGCAGGAATTCGATGTTTTTCTAACCAACGCGCCGGGCATAGTTTCCGCTACCCAGATAAACCGCGCTTTTGACGATTTGGAAAAAAAGGCGCTTTCGGCGGAATCCTTGCTATCCGTGCTGAAACGGCGTAGAATCCTTGCCCAGACAGATGGGGACACGGTTTATATTGCGGCGTACCGGGAATCAGCGCAGAAAGCCGCCGCCCGCTACCCCGGCTCGGAACCGCTTGCCCTTACCGCTGCCGAAGCTGTGCTCATGGACAAAGAGGAGACCAGCGCCAAATATGGCGGTTCCACATTTGACGCCGCTTATCCTGACGCGGAAAGCCTGCGTTCTTATGCGGCGCGGCTTTCGGACGCGCGGTATAAACCCTCGGCACTCAGCATCTATGTGTTGCTCGGCGACCTTAACGACCCGGTGCGGGCGTCCAGCATTCCCCATAAGGAGATGCTTTTCCCGGAAAGCCTCTCCTCCGAGAAGCTCGCCATTGACGGCGCGATTCTGAACATACTGGGCGGCGATATAACCAGCGCGACCGTCCGCGTGAACGAACTGCTCAAGACATCCAATTCGTCCTATGCGCGTGATTTTGCCGCGCAGTTCTTCTATGATTACGACCGTCCTCTCCGCGCCGCCGAGATTTTCGCCCAATCCAACGAGGAAAAAGACCTTATCCGTGCCGCGGACGCCCTCTATTTATCCGGCAATGTGGAAAGTGCCCGTTCCCATTGGACGCTCCTTTCTTCATCCGACAACAGCGCGTTCAAAATGAAGAGCCTGTACAACCTCGCCGCGACCGAAAGCGATTCCACGAAGACTGCCGCCTATCTCACGCAGCTTACCGCGTCTGGCGCGCCGGTAATTGATGCGTCCTCCGATTCCGCGCCTTACATGGTGTACGGCGCAATCAAGTATTCGCGTCTTCTTTCCCCGGCGAATGCCGAACAGAACCTTTCGTCACTTACAAAGATCGATCCGCTTATAGAACTTGAAATTCTGCGGCGTAACCGTGAATTGTGGACACCTGAAAAGACTGCGGCTCAAACGTGGCTTCTATTGAACAAACATCCATCTGACGCGCGGCTCTACGAATGGGCGGGCTGGCTCTTTGATTTTCAGCGGCAGCCTAAGGAAACCGATTGGCTGGTACAAAACGCCACATACAACAATATTACCGGTTCATGGCTCGATCTTATCAAAGGCATAGCTCTGATGGAAAACGGCGATTTTGACGCTGCGTACGAGCAATTTATGACCGTTCCTTCCGAGTATTCCTATGCCGCGAGCGCGAATATCGCCCGTATTCTGGAATCGCGCTATAGCACGAAAGATGCCCTTTCCTATTACGAAACTGCAGTGAAGGAAGATTCCAAGAACAAGAAAACCGCCGCGCATATCCAGTACAGGATGAGCCGCTGCTTTCACCTTCTGGGACGCGACGCCGAAAGCAAAGCCGCCCTTGAAAAGGCTCTGGAGCTGGATCCGGAATATCTTGCGGCACAGTCCGAGCTGAAACGTCTTGAGTCCTTGTAGCATGAAGGATATTCCGCCTGCAATTTGACCGCCCGTCAGCGCCCGGGCGGAACTCTTTTTACTTCCTTGCATAAAATTGCCGATTTTACTATACTGTCTCACTATGAAATCACTGGGCATTAATATCGGTTCCACCAGCCTCAAAATGGTGTTATGTGAAGATGAAAAAGTAATGTGGAGCGCGGCAGTACCCCATGATGGGGATTTCAGCGCCGCGGCGCGGCAGCTTTTGATAGATGGGCAGGTACCTGAAGGCATACCCGCGCTTGTAACCGGCAATGAAGGGCGGTTTATGTTCGCCGTAAACGGCACGCTTGAGCCCCTCTGCGTAGAAGCGGCGTTGAAAACCCTGGGCGTGAAAGCCGACGCGGTCGTTTCGATGGGCGGTGAAGATCTTATCGTGTACAAGCTCGACGACGACGGCAAGATTATTAACAACTTTTCCGGCAATAAATGCGCTTCCGGCACCGGCGAATTCCTCAAGCAGCAGCTCGCCCGTATGGACATGACCCTTGACGACATAGACAAGGTGCCTGACACCGCGAAAGTCTATGCCCTTTCTACCCGCTGCTCGGTCTTTATGAAGAGTGACTGCACTCATCGCCTGAACAAGCGCGAGGCGACTAAAGACGACATCGTGCTCTCGTTATCTGATGTCATGGCGACCAAAGTCATCGACTTTCTGAAACGCGCGAAAGTTACGGGCGGGCGCGTTGTGCTGGCGGGCGGCATCACACTGAACCGGCATATCATCCGCTTTATAAAAGAAAAAGCTCCGCATATCGAATTCGTGATTCCCGGAACCGCGTCTGTGTTTGAGGCTTTGGGCGCAGCAGCGCTTGCCCCTAAGTCTGGCAGCTCGCTTCCGAACTTTGAGACACTGCTCCGGGTTCACGACATCCGCTTCGGCACGCTTCCGGCGCTCAAAGACTGGGCGGACAAGGTGCGGTTTTTCGAGAAACCAGATGGCAAGGTGCAAAAAGACCGCCCCTACATTCTGGGCGTTGACGGCGGCTCCACCACGACCAAAGCCTGCCTTGTGGATATGGAAACGGACGAAATCGTCGCCAGTCATTACGGACGCACGCACGGCGATCCGGTGAAGGCGTTGAAAGAATGTCTCAAGATCATTCAGGATAAGATCATAGCGGATACGGGTGATAAAAAGATCGATATACGGCTCGTTTCCACCACTGGATCGTCCCGTGAAATTCTGGGCGTGTTTTTGGAAACCCCGGGCGTGTATAACGAAATTATCGCTCACTCGGTCGGTACCACCTATTTTGACAAAGAAGTGGAGACGATTTTCGAGATCGGCGGGCAGGACGCCAAGTATGTGCTGCTGAAAAACGGCGTTCCTATTGACTATGCCATGAACGAGGCGTGTTCTGCCGGTACCGGTTCCTTCCTTGAGGAATCCGCATCAGGCGATCTGAATATCAAGGACGCGAGGGATATAGGTCCCATCGCCATACACGCGGATGCGCCGTGCAAATTCGGCGAGCATTGCTCCGCGTTCATTAACTCTGACATCCGCAAAGCCGTCCAACAGGGCGCGTCCAAGGAAAACATCACCGCCGGTATTGTCTGTTCCATTGTGGCGAATTATCTGAACCGCGTGGTGGGCAACCGCACTATTGGTAGGAAAATCTTCTTGCAGGGCGGTGTGGCGAAAAATCCAGCAGTGCCGCAAGCCTTCGCCATGATGCTTGACAAGGAAATCCTCGTGCCGCCTTCGCCCGAACTTATGGGCTGTTTTGGCGTGGCGCTGCTTGCCAAGCGCAAAAACGACGATGGGCTTTTGGAACAAAAAGCCGTTGACATAGACGACCTGCTCAGCCGTGAAATCGTCTATGAGCGGGTCTTTACTTGCCAGTCTTGTGACAACCGCTGCCCCATACAGGTCTTGATAGTGAACGGACACAAGTATATGTTCGGCGGACGGTGCAACAAATATACGAATATGCGCAAAGCCATGAAGGATGTGCCAGTATTCGACTATGTGGAGAAGCGGCAGAAGATGCTCTTTGAGGACTATGCCGCGCCCGCGGTGGCGGAAAGCCAGTATACGGTTGGTATTCCGCGAGCTTTCTCGGTTCACACGCTCTATCCGCTCTACTCGTGGTTCTTCCATGAGCTTGGTATCAAAACCTTCCTGTCGGACGAGGTGAAGCACGAGGGTGTGGCGCGGGCGGAATCTACCTACTGTTTCCCGGCGGAAATCGCACACGGGGCGGTGCAGGACTGTCTTGATAAGGGCGCGGACTTCGTGCTGCTGCCCCACTTCCGCGATATGCCCTCGTATGAGGACAATGTTCACGCCAATTTCTGCCCCATCACGCAAAGTCTGCCCTATTACATAGAAAAAGCTTTCCCGGATATTGACAAGAAAAAGTGGCTTCCCCTTGTGGTGAGCTTTAAGTTTGGCGAAGGCAAGGCGCTGGAACTTTTTACCGTGATGAGCGAGAAGCTCGGCGTAAGTCCCGAACGAACCGAAGCCGCGTTCAAGAAGGCGCTTGCCAAGCAGAACGAGTATTTCGCGGCGTGCAGGAAACTGGGCGAGGAAGCACTTGAGGACGCGCGGAAAGCCGACCGTCCGGTCATCGCTATGCTGGGGCGTCCCTACAACGCCTTCACCGCCGAGGCGAACATGGGCATTCCCCGTAAATTCACCACGCGCGGCTATTCGATCATCCCCTTTGATATTCTTCCCTTTGAAAATGAGCAGATTTTCCCCAATATGTACTGGTATTACGGACAGCAGGACGTCAAATCAGCGAATTTCCTCAAGAAAGAGGACAATATCTACGTTACCTACATCACGAATTTCTCGTGCGCGCCTGACTCGTTCATCCTGCATTACCTCAAATGGGCGATGGGGCAGAAGCCTTTCCTCGTGCTGGAATTGGACTCGCACTCGGCGGACGCTGGCGTGGACACCCGCGTGGAAGCTTTTCTGGACATCATCGACGGCTACCGGTCAAAGAAATCCGAGATCGAAGCCGACCGCTACAACAACGGCTGGAAGTTCGTGTCGGAAAAACAGAGCGACGGTAGTTTTGATTTGCGCGTAGACAACGAGATAACAGGTGAGAAACGAAAGATTGCGGGAGATAAGCGGATCAAGATACTGCTTTCCAACATGGGATTGATTTCGACCGAATATATGGCGGCGGCTATCCGCAGTCTGGGCTTCAACGCCGAAGCCATGCCTGTCGCCACGGAAAAGACCATACAAGTAGCCCGCGCCCACGCCTCCGGCAAGGAGTGCGTGCCGAGCCACCTCGTGCTGGGAAGCGCCCTGCAGTTCATCAACAGCGAGCAATACCGCAAGGACGAACTCTACCTGATTTTTGTGCCGATCACGACTGGTCCCTGCCGTACCGGGCAGTATTTCGTGTACTACGAGAACCTATTCCGCGATATGCGCCTTGAAAACGTGGTGGTATTTACCCTGTCGGCGGATAATTCCTACACTGAACTCGGCGGCGCGTTCTCCAAAGAAATGTGGAAGGGCTTGCTCATCGCCGACTACCTCAAAGACATCCAGACCGCGTTGCAAGCTACAGCCGAGAATCCCGCGCAAGCGGTGAAGGACTTTGAGACGTCGTGGCGCAAGGTGATGAAGGCGGTGGAGTTTGCGCCCAAGACCGTATGGAAGGAACTCAAGGCGGTCGCTCGCGATGTGCGGAAAATCCCCCTGAAACGGACGCTCGCGCAATGCCCGAAAGTGCTTATCGTGGGCGAAATCTACGTACGCCGTGATGACTTTGCCGTCGGCGAACTCATCGATCTGATGAGCGAGCGGGGCATTGTAGTGAAAGTGGCGAGCATCTCGGAATGGATACACTACCTCGACTTCGTGCGGGAATATTCCTTCAAGAAACTCATCAATTTGCAGCCCAAAGGCAAAAAACTCTTTTCCAAACCGTGGTTCGACCTGAAAAAGCTTGAAATTGAGGAGTGGTGGAAGGATTCTGTCGAAAAAAAGACGCTGAAAATCCTTGAGCCGACTGGTTTAATCGTCCATTCGCCCCACGATATGCACGAGATAATGGAGAACACGCAGGAACACTTCGTGAACCTTGAGCTGAACTCCGAGATTGCGGTGTCGTCGGGCGTAGCCGCAACCGCGATGATGATGGAAGACGGATTCTCCGGCATAGTAAACATCTCGCCGTTCGCGTGCCTGATTGGGCGTGTGATCGAAGGACTATTCACGCCGTGGGCGCGTGAGCGGAACTTCCCGATTCTGTCCGTTGAGGTTGACGGCAACCTACTGCCGCCGAACATCGTGAACAAGCTGAACATCTTCATGGTAAATGTCCTGCGCTTCAAAGGCGACGGCGACCTGTCTGGTCTGGTTGACGGCGCGGACGGAAAGCCAAACGCGGAGTCCGTCGCGGCTGACAGCAAAAGCGTGGCGTAGCTGCCAACAAGCACAGGGAGAGGCGGGGTTTACCGCGCTTCTCTCTGTGCTTGTGCATGGGCAGATTTAGATTGGTGTCTGTTGTTTAGTATATGGTCTCGAAGAATTATGTCTTTTGGTCTGTACGGAAATCGAATTGAAAGCGAAACAAAAGAAACATCCCCTGTGAAGATACATCGCCGTTTACTCTATCAGGGAAACTTTATGTTTAGTAACAATATTTTCATTGAGTAATTCACTGAAAAACAGATTATCACCGTTTTACCAAAAGAGGTTTGGGATATAATGGAAAATTCATATTGATTTCAATCTCATACAGTTAGCATGTCAGCAATTTTATATTTCATTCATACTGATCTATATCTAAGCAAATTAGTATTTATGTTACTTAATTCTTTTGCATATTTTTGACGTATATTTCTGTTTGATTCACTACTCATATTCATAACTTGTCCAAGTACACCACTAATATCATCCGCCCTGCCTTTTCTTGTATATTTAACTTGAACAAAATCATCAATATTATATGGGCTTTGTATTGCTTGATAAATGGCTTCAATTGCTTTGCCATTTTCAGTTTCATTTTCAAACTTATAAATAGCACTTATTTTTGAAGTAATCAAGGCAATTGTAAAATCTGTATGCGCTAAAGATATAGATAGTTTTTCATTCGGGTTATGTTCACACTCAATACTAAAGTTATACCTTGCAAGACTAGCATACTTTAAAGCTTCATGAAGTTCTTTTAATGAAGTCTCTTTATAATCACTTTGCCATAAATTACATTTCGCATGTTGATGATAGAAATGAGGATTTTCTGATAATAATTCATTAAGTCCCATATAAATTGATTTTATCAATCCCAATTGACCTTTAAAATCACTTTTAAAAATCTCATTAATAACATCAAATTTAACATAATCCATAACAGCAAAAAAGGGACGCTTTTTTGTTGATTTAAGTATTGTACTAACAATATGTTTATATGCTTCAACCACTATAGAATGATTAAGTTTTGTTTTAGCATATTCGCCAAGAATCTCAATTAACCAGTATTTTGCGTTTACAACATATTTTTGGTTAGACGAATTTTTTGTGCTTTTTTCAAACAATAAGGTATGCTCTTCTGCAATCAGAGGTTGTACTCTTTTTACTTGGTCAAAACACTGTTGAACAATATCAAACCTCACTATTCCTCCTGAATGAATTTATACTAAAATAACATAGGATTAGCATAGCTGTATTGTAAAAATACGACATATTTTTCATTCAGAAGTATATTTTCGTACTAATTCCAATGGCGTTAGTCCAATATTCCGTTTGAAATCCTTTATAAAGTGCGGTTGATCGTAATAATTGGACATATCCATGATGTGTTTTGGGCTTACGTTCTCTGATGTCAGCTTTTTAAGGCATTTTTGAAATCGCAAAATACATAAAACCATTTGAGGTGATAATCCATAGTTTTTAGCAAAAAGCCTTTGGCATTGTCTGTTACTGTAATATAATTTTTCATAAATCTCTGAAACAGAATCAGGAATATTGTCATTGAGTTCTTCAAAGAGAGTCATAAAATTAGTAGGTTTTTTATTTTGCAATAATTTTATAATATAATTTTTGAACATATTTTTTGCTTCGGACATTTTTAATGAAAAAAATGTCTCGGTGTCAAAATTTTTATCAAAAGCGTTAATAGGCAAGAAAGTATCCATTGCTTCGCTTGCAGGGATATTGGTGATTGCGTGAAACGCGCCGGGTCTAAGCCGCGCTCCCATAGAATATGACGGCATAGTGATCTTAAAATGGAATTCCGTTTTGGACATTCCGGCAAATCCGATCCTTTTTCCGTCATAATCGACTACAAGATCAATACAAGCGTCCGCGATAATTATATTTTCTACTGTTCGGTTACTATTTGAAAGAGGCTGCATTTCCCATAAACAAATGACAAAATCATTAAAATCCGCAACAATTTCCTCTGAATATGTAATGGATTCCGAAAATGTTTTGTTTAAGATATACGGTATTTGAATAGGATAATACATTTTAATATTCCTTGCCGTTTAACATTCCGGTTTTATGCGGCGTTTTACCCTTTAGATTAAAGTCATTCCAAACAACGCGGCGAGCGTTACAATCCTATTGAATACCATTTTCTCTTTTTACACAATTTTAAATAAATCTACTTTGTTTTCTTTTTTAATTTCCAA
>QMCE01000957.1_pt1 | contig 15580 bp, 15 predicted proteins | sample 1821851 | NCBI WGS metagenome assembly QMCE01 (sample SAMN09453174, study PRJNA476694) | Termite gut metagenome, whole genome shotgun sequencing project. | isolation source: worker | host: Odontotermes sp. | place: South Africa:Pretoria | collected 2016-01-28
TGTGTATGGCGGAGCCGGTCGTATTCAGGGGGCGCAGCGATCATCTCGAAATGTTGCTTTCGACAACCCACGAATTCGATGCCATCAAACGCGCCATTCGCGGCAAAATCGAGGCGAACCGCCGTTTTTTTGAAGGAATTCAAGCAAAAGTCAGCGTCGTAAGCGCTCTGGGCGAGCATGAGCGCGAAGAGCTTGCGGACATGCTCTCGAGCGAATATGCGATTGCGCTGGATTTTAAACCGCTGCCCGCAGCGCCCGAGGCCGCGCCGGAAGCGCCTCCCGTCAAACCCAAATCCGCGCCCCCGCCGCGCAGCGCAAAGCCCATGAAGCAGCGCAGGAGCGATTCGGCGCTCTTCGTTCATGAGACGCTGCGCTCGGGCCGCCGCGTCGAATTCGACGGCGACGTCGTCGTCCTCGGGGACGTCAACAGCGGCGCGGAGGTCGTGGCGAGCGGCAGCATCATCATAATGGGCGCGCTGCGCGGCTTGGCGCACGCCGGGGCCCAGGGCGACGAAACGGCGGTCATCTCGGCGTTCAGCATGAGGGCCAAGCAATTCCGCATCGCCGCGCATATCGCCATCTCCTCCGAGGGCGAGGCCGAAAGCGGCCTGCCGGAGGTCGCGCGCGTCGCCGGGGATAGGATCGAATTGGTCAGCTACCGCGCCCGGGGATAGAATTCATGTAGGGGCGAACTGTGTTCGCCCGCGACTCCAAAATATAACCCCTACAATAACACACAAAGGATGATGTATATGGGCGAAGCGATCGTTGTTACCTCCGGCAAGGGGGGCGTGGGCAAGACCACGGCGACCACAAATCTCGGCATGGGATTGGCGGGCCTCGGCAAGCGCGTCGTACTGGTGGACGCGGATATCGGCCTTAGGAACCTCGACGTCGTGCTCGGCCTCGAAAACCGCATCGTATACGACATCGTGGACGTCGCAGAGAAAAACTGCAAGCTGCGCCAGGCGCTCATCAAGGACAAGCGCAACGAAAACCTGTATCTGCTGCCCGCGGCGCAGACGCGAGATAAGACCGCCGTCTCCTCCGAGCAGATGAAGGAGCTGATCGGCGAGCTCAAGGCCGAATTCGACTACGTCATCATCGACTGCCCCGCCGGAATCGAGCACGGCTTCAAAAACGCCATAGTCGCCGCGGACAAGGCCCTGATCGTGACGATCCCGGAGGTGTCCGCCGTACGCGACGCGGACCGAATCATCGGGCTGCTCGCCGCCAACGAGGTCGAGTACATGCGGCTGATCATCAACCGCATCCGTCCCGATCTCGTAAAGCGCGGGGATATGATGAACGTCGAGGATACGCTGGAGATCCTCTCGATCGACCTGATCGGCATCGTCCCTGAGGACGAAAGCATCATCCGCGCGTCTAACCTGGGCGAGCCGGTCGTCATGGCGGGCCGCACCCCTGCCGGCATTGCGTATTCCAACATCGTCCGCCGCATTCTGGGCGAAAACGTTCCGTTCATGGATATTTCCCACGATGCAGGTTTTATGAACAGGTTCAAGCGCTTATTCTCGAAATAGAGCGGGAGGGGGCTGTCTTTATGGCATGGTTCAATCGTTCCTCGTCCAAGGACGTCGCGAAGCAGCGGCTGAAGCTCGTGCTCATCCACGACCGCAACGAGCTTTCGCCGGGGCTGGTACAGGCAATCCGGCGCGAAATCGTGCAGGTGCTCTCCAAATACGTCGATATCGACATGGGCGCGCTCGAGGTCGATCTGACGCGCGTCAAGGACGACGACGGCTCCTTCGCCTCCGCGCTGGTCGCCAATATTCCCATTACGGGCGTGAAGGATATGCGGTATCGCTAATTTACCCCAATTGTAGGGGCGGGTTCCAAACCCGCCCGCGACCCCAAAACCGACCCCAAAACCGACCCCAAAACCGACCCCAAAACCGACCCCAAACTGTAGGGGCCGACGCCCCCGGCGGCCCGCGACCCAAAAACCGACCTATATTGTAGGGGCGATTCATGAATCGCCCGCAGCGCGGAATTGCCGTGTTTTTGATCACGGGCGATTCATGCAATCGCCCCTACAGGATTAGAACAATTATTTGACGGTTTTACAGTCATGGTATATGATATAAAAATGTTAAATTCGGAAGGATTGTGTTTACAAATGAAAAAACTGCTCTGTATCGTTTTGACTATGGCGCTGGCGCTGTCGTTCGCGGCGTGCGCGCCCGCCGCCGCTCCGGCTCCCGCCGCTCCCGCCGCGGAACTAGCCCCGGCCGCGCCCGCGGAACCCGCGATTACGACCGTTAAGCCCAACACGCTGATTTTGGCGATGAGCCCCGACTATCCGCCGTACGAGTTCGTCATCATCGGCGAGGACGGCTCCCAGGAGTTCGCGGGCTTCGATATCGAAATCGCGAAGATCATCGCCGCCGATTTGGGCTACGAGCTGGAAATCGTCAGCATCGACTTCGACGGCCTATTGCCCGCGATGCAGGCTGGCCAGGCGGACATGGTGCTCTCGGGCATGAACCCGACCGAAGAGCGTATGCAGGCGGTGGACTTCTCGATGGTCTACTATACCGCCGACCACGCGATGGTCACGCGCGCCGCTGACGCGGCCGCGCTGACCGGCGACGAAGCATTCGCGGGCAAAGCTGTCGGCGCGCAAACGGGCACGACGCAGGAGGACATCGCGAACGAGATGAACGCGTCCTACGGCTGCAACGTCGTCTCCCTAAAGCAGGTGCCCACGCTCATAATGGAGCTCAAGACGGGGAACGTGGACGGCGTCATCATGGAGAAGCCCGTCGCGGACAGCTACGTCGGCCAGAATCCCGACCTCGCCGTCGCGTATACGGTCGATAATCCCGAGGGCGGCGTCGCGGTCGCGGTACAGAAGAACTCGCCCGCGCTTATAGCGGCTATCAACGCGACGCTCGAGCGCATCATCGCCGACGGTACGATCGACAGGCTGTTCAACGAGGCGTTCACGCTTCAGGATCAGGCGGCGGAATAACCTCAATTCATTATTAAAATTTCAGCCGCGAATGGAATCATTCGCGGCTGTGTGGTATTATAAGTTAATATAATTAAGGGGGTATATCCCTTGAACTTCACCTGGTTACCCAAATATTCCACGATGCTGCTGCAAGGCGCTGGGGTCACGCTGATACTGGCGTCGTTTACCGTCATTTTCGGTACGATCCTGGGTACGTTCATCGCATTGGGCAAGCTCTCGCGGCACAAGATTTTGGGCAGGCCGCTGCGCTTTCTCGCGACGGCCTACATCGAATTCTTCCGAGGCACGCCGCTGATGGTACAGATATTTATCATCTTCTACGGCTTACCCATGATCGGCGTAAAGATGCCGCAGGCGGATTGGATCAGCCCGGATTTCAACCGCTACTTCGCGGGTATTCTGGCGCTCTCCATCAACAGCGCGGCCTACGTCGCGGAGATCATCCGCTCGGGCATTCAGGCCGTGGATTCCGGCCAGATGGAAGCCGCGCGCTCGCTGGGCATGAGGCACTCCCTCGCGATGACGAAGATCGTCCTGCCGCAGGCCGTGCGCAACATATTGCCCGCGCTGGGCAACGAGTTCGTCGTAGTTGTAAAGGAATCGTGCATGGTGTCGCTCATCGGCATCGCGGAGATAACGCGCTCGTCCGATATCATCCGCGCCAATACATACGTCCAGTTCGAGCCGCTTATATTTATCGCCATCATGTATTTCATCATCACCTTTACGCTCAGCAAGCTGCTCGGCGGGGTCGAAAGGAAGATGCGCCACAGTGATTTGGGTTGAAAGGAGTATGCTCCACAGTGATTGACGTATTCGATTTAGAAAAGCACTTCGGGCCGCACAAAGCGCTCAGCGGCATAACCACGCGCATCGAGCGGGGCGAAATCGTGGCGGTCATAGGGCCTTCCGGCTCCGGCAAGAGCACGTTCCTGCGCTGCCTCAACCTATTGGAAACGCCCACGGCCGGGAAGATCGTCTTCGAGGGCGTCGATATAACGGATAAAAAGTGCGACATCAACCTGCACCGCCAGCGCATGGGCATGGTGTTCCAGCAGTTCAACCTCTTCCCGCACCTGTCCGTCATGGAGAACATCACCATCGCGCCCACGCGCGTAAAAAAGGAATCCAAGTCGGACGCCGAGGCGCGCGCGATGCAGCTTTTAGAGCGCGTCGGCCTGGGCGATAGGGCCAACAGCTACCCGCGCCAGCTCTCGGGCGGGCAGAAGCAGCGCATCGCGATCGTGCGGGCGCTGGCGATGCAGCCGGACGTGATGCTCTTCGACGAGCCGACGAGCGCGCTCGACCCGGAGATGGTCGGCGAGGTGCTCGACGTCATGCGCACGCTCGCGCAGGAGGGGATGACGATGGTCGTCGTCACGCACGAGATGGGCTTCGCGCGGGAGGTCGCGCGCAGAGTCTTATTCATGGACGAGGGCCGCGTTTTGGAGGACGGCGCGCCGAAGGATATCTTCGATACGCCCAAATTCGAGCGTACGCGCGTCTTCCTCGATAAAGTCCTGTGACGAGCGCGGACGCAATCGCCCAGCGCCTTTCGGAGGCGATTCGCTGCAAGACCATAACGCCGGACGCCGACGGCAACGCGGATTTTGCCGAATTCGACAAGCTCCGCAGCTTTCTTGAAGCGGCGTATCCGCGCGTACACGCTTCGCTCAGCCGCGAAACCGCGGACGGAGGCTATAGCCTGCTCTATCATTGGCGGGGCAAAAGCCCTGAACATGGCCGCGCCATCGCGCTGCTGGCGCATCAGGACGTCGTCCCGGCGAGCGAAAGCGGCTGGAAGTATCCGCCGTTTGAGGGGTGTATCGCGGAAGGGTACGTCTTCGGGCGCGGCGCTATCGACATGAAGTGCCAGCTCATATGTATATTGGAGGCCTGCGAAGCGCTGCTGGCCGAGGGCTTTACGCCCGCAAACGACGTCTATCTGGTCTTTGGGCACAACGAGGAGAGCGTACGCGATACGGGCGCGCAGTCCATAGCGCGCCTGCTGAAAGAGCGGGGGGTAAAGCTCTCGCTCGTGCTGGACGAGGGCTCGCACTACACCGCGTTCGGCGAAAAGCGCGCCGCGTTCATCTCCGTCTGCGAAAAGGGCTACGCCGATATCCGCTTGAGCTGCGTTTCATCCGGCGGCCACGCGTCAATTCCCGGCAAGCACACCGCGCTCGGGCGCGTGTGCGCGGCGGTCGCCGCGCTCGAAAGACATCCCATGCCCGCGCGGTTGAAGGAACCCGCCGCCGGAATGTTAAAAGCCGCGCCGTGGCTTTTGCCGGAGCCGTACCGCGCGTTTGCGAGGCTCGGACTCTTTCCCGGACTTTGCGCGCGCGCCTTAGCGAAAACGGATCGCGGCGCGGCGCTCGTGCGCACGACGATGGCCGCGACGATGGCAAATGGTAGTGAACTGCCCAACGTGCTGCCGGATACGGCGGAGGCCGTGCTGAATTGCCGCATCGCGCCGTGGGATACGCTGGACGCTCTTCTTTCGCACATGCGCGGCGTAGTCCGCGATCCTGCCGTAAAAATCGAAGCGATTAAGTCCAACCCGCCGACGCCGGTTTCCGATATCAACGCCCCCGCCTTCGCGCTCGTCGCGCGCGAGGCAAAGAAGCTGTACCCCGACGCCGACGCCGCGCCGTATATCATGCTCGCCGCGACGGATTCGCGCTTTTTTCACGATATCTGCCCCTCGGTAATCCGCTTTTCGCCGTTTAAGTCCATGTCCGAGGACGCGGGCGCGATGCACGCGGCGAACGAACGGGTTTCCATAGAAAGCCTCGCGGAGGCCGCCGGGTTTTTCAGGGGGATTATCGCGGGGAACTGATGACCAAAAATTGTAGGGGCGAACTGTGTTCGCCCGCTAAACAGATGTTGTAGGGGCGAACTGTGTTCGCCCGCGACCCCAAATAGGACCCCTTATTGTAGGGCGGGGGCTCTGCTCCCGCCGTGGTATTCATTGTGCAGGATACGGCAGGAGTAGAACCCCTGCCCTACAAACGGATGCTGTGTTTTTATGGTCACGGACGCGATATATCGCGTCCCTACAGGATTAGAATTATTTTTTATGGAGGTTACAATGCCTAAAAAAGCCGCCACAAAACCCGCCGCGAAGAGCGGAGCGAAGGCATCGGCGAAGAAAGCGCCCGCAAGAAAGACGCCGCTGACGCTAAAGGTTGAGGACTTCGACTTTGCGCTCGCCGATATCAACGCCGGGCTCATCCCCGAGGACATGCCGCTGCCCGATTGCCTGTACTGGGCGAGCTGCTGCTGGCTGCCTTGTGATGAGGCGGGCAAGCGCGTCGCCGGTATGACGGTGAACACGCGCCTGGACTGGGAGGAAGGGCTGCTGGTGAGCCTGAAATATATCGTGGAGTTTGCGGCCGGCTCAGACGTAACGCTTAAGCAGCTCGAAAACGCAATTCACGAAATTATGGTCCCCGTCTGGAACGACGCGACGTACGTCACGAGCTTCATCACCGAGCGCTTCATCGGCGTACCGATCATCATGCCGCCAAAAGTCGAGATGGTCGAATTCGAGGATCTCGAGGAGGCGCAGGAGGATGAAGAGTAAACGCAAAAGCGCGCGGGAAGCGATCGCGCAAATCAAGGACGGCTCCTCCGTTATGTGGGGCGGCTTTTTCCACGGCGGCCGCCCGCAGACGCTGCTCAAGGCGCTGCACGAATCGGACGTGAAGAATCTGCGCGGCGTCTCGCTGGATTCCGGCATGTCGAATTGCCCGGGCTACGCGCTGCTTGGGACGGATAAAATAACAGACTACACGGCGTCGCACGTCGGCCGCAATCCTCATATCACGCGCCGCGCGAACGCCGGAGAGCTGAAGCTTACGCTCGTACCGATGGGTACGCTTGTCGAATGCATACGCGCGGCGGGCTTTGGCTTGGGCGGCATCCTTACGCCGACGGGCGTGGGGACGCTCGTGGAGGAGGGCAAGCAGGTTATCGAGGTTAATGGCAGGAAGTATCTGCTCGAACTGCCCATCTCCGCCGATTTCGCGCTTATCAAGGCCACGCGCGCGGACGAAGCGGGCAATTTATACCTTCATGGCACAACGCGCAACTACAACCTTAGCATGGCGTTCGCGGGCAGGCACGTTATCGCCGAAGCGGACGAAATCGTGCCCGTCGGCGAGATAGACCCGGATATGGTGCATGTGCCCGGCGTCGTTGTGAACGATTTGGTTTTAGCGGAGGTGCATTGTCATGGATAATCGTGAAATAATCGCCCGGCGCGTATCGAAGGAGCTCCACGACGGAGACGTCGTAAACCTGGGCATCGGCATACCGACGCTCGTAGCAAACTATATCCCCGAAGGCGTGCATATCTTCTTACAGGCGGAGTGCGGAATGCTCGGCGTCGGCCCCGCGCAGGATCCCGTATTCGATTGGGACGTACATGACGCGGGCGGCGTGCCCGTTACGGCGCTTTCGGGCGCAAGCTTTTTCGACAGCGCGGTTTCGTTCGGCCTGATTCGCGGCGGGCACGTAGACGCGACGGTTTTGGGCGCGTTCGAGGTGGACGAAAAGGGCAATATGGCCAACTATCTTATACCCGGCGGCAGAATAGCCGGAATGGGCGGCGCTATGGACCTTGTATCGGGCGCCAGGCGCGTGATAATCGCTATGGAGCACACAAAAAAGGACGGTGAGGCAAAGATTCTAAAGCGCTGCACGCTTCCGCTGACGGGCGCGGGCGTCGTGCATACTATCATTACCGAGCTCGCGGTGATCGACGTAACGCCCGACGGCCTCGTCCTGCGGGAAACCGCCGAGGGCGTTTCGGCGGAGGAGGTTGTGCAAAAGACTGAAGCGAATTTAGTCGTAAAGCTTTAACAGTAGGGGCGAACTGTGTTCGCCCGTGACTACCGCGGGCGAACACAGTTCGCCCCTACATCAAACGCACTCATTTATTTTATTTTTTGGAGGTCTATGCTATGGATTACATCATTATGGTGGATACGGATTCCGAAATCCCCTACACCTGGGAGGACGAATACAATATTAAGGTGCTGAAAATGCCCTACACCGTGAACGACGAGGAGTTCGAATACGACCTCGGGCGCGATACCGATATCGTCGAATTCTTCAACAAGATGCGCGCGGGCGCGAAGGTGACGACCGCGCAGCGCAACCCGCAGGACTTCATCGCCATGTGGAAGCCGATGCTCGAAGAGGGCAACGACATCCTCTACATCGGCTTTTCATCGCAGCTTTCAGGCACGTTCCATTGCTCCGAGCTCGCGCGCGACGAAATTTTGCCCTCATACCCGGGGCGCAAGATCCTGCTCGTGGATACGCTTACGATCTCGATGCCCCTCGGACTATTGATCAAGAAGGCTGTCGAGCTGAAGGCGGCGGGAAAGACCATCGAAGAGACGGCCCAGTGGCTGGAGGAGAACAAGCAGCGCACGCAGGCGATCTTCACCGTGGACGACTTGGTATACCTGAAGCGCGGCGGGCGCGTATCGGGCGCGCAGGCGTTCTTCGGGACGCTGCTGGAGGTCAAGCCCGTGCTGCATGTGAGCACCGAGGGAAAGCTCGTGCCGATCTGCAAGGTCAAGGGGCGCAAAAAGGCGCTGAAGTATCTGGTCGATCAGCTCGAGGCGCGCGGCAAGGACCTCGAAAACGAGCTCGTGTCTATCATCCACGCGGACTGCATGAGCGACGCCGAGTATTTAAAGGCGCAGATCGAAAACCGCATGAAGGTAAAAGAAATAATAATCTCCCCCGTCGGCCCGGTCATCGGCTCGCACGCGGGCCCCGGGACGATCGCGGTCTGCTTTATGGGGGAAAACCGGGAGTTTACTGCGTAGAATATAAGTGTTTAAAAGTAAGTAGAGGCGGCCTTTTGGCCGCCTCTCCCCCAAAGAAAACGCGATTGTATTGTAGACAAGCAAACTCCGTCTTTCAAACTGCTACTATTTGGAAGGAGCTAAGAATGGAAATGAGCAACACAGATGAGAAACGAGCCGCACAGTATGTAAATTATTTCACAATCGCGCTTGCGGAAAACGGACAAGTATTGTCCCTCAAAATGTTTGCACGAATGCCTGATTTCGATGTAAGTGGAAAATCACAAGGCGAACATTGTATAGAGGTGGCGAACGTGGTTATGACTGCTCATAATGCCTCAGAATTAGTGGAAACAATACATGAGGTGCAGAGCAAATTTGCGATGCAAACTAACATGGAAAAACAGCATGGATAGAAATGTGTTTACCGTAGTAGATCCATTAGGGTATACTGTGGTATGTAGCGAAGCTGGCTGGAAACACGTTGTAAGCGGGCATGACGAACTTGAAGGGCGTCAAGATGAAGTCGCCAATGTAATTGTGTCTCCAGAAGTTATTTATGCCTCAAAATCGAGGCCGGACGATAGTTACATCGCATGTGGTGTAAATGGCGGTGCTGGGCAAAATTATATAAAAGCAATTGTTGCGGTATCCAAGGATCAGGGAACTGGCTTCCTGAAAACAGCATATACTGCAATGAATATGGGAGGTGAAAACATTGACGCTTCAAAAAAACTCTATCCCAAAGATAATCTATGACGAATGCGCTGATGTTCTGTACCTTAAATACGCTTCTAACGCTCATGCCACAGTCAAAGAAATTGGTGGCAATATTATCGCTTATTTCGACGATATAACGGGCGCGCCTACAACTATAACAATAGTCGATTTCAAATGGCTGGAAGAAAAGAGCCGCTCTTGGCGAAATATGTTGCCTGTATTCATCGATATCGATAAAGATGTAATCCCATATTTATAGTCTATAATGCCGAGCACAAGCGTCGCATGTGTGTCTTTTTAAAATGTAAGAATACATTAGCATATCGAAAGGAGCGCATATGAAACTCAACTTCTTTGGCGCGGCCCGAACCGTAACGGGTTCATGCTATCTGCTGCAATCCGAACGGGGGAACCTGCTCGTAGACTGCGGTATGCGGCAGGGCGCGGACGTCGATTCGCAGTATGGCGAGGCCGATTTCCCGTTTGACCCCGCGGACGTCGATTTCGCCCTCCTTTCACACGCGCATATCGACCATTCCGGCCTGCTGCCGCTCCTGGTCAAGCGCGGCTTTCAGGGGCGCATCTTTTGTACGGAGGCCACGGCCGACCTCTGCTCGATCATGCTGCCCGACAGCGGCCATATCCAGGAGATGGAGGCAGAATGGCGCAACCGCAAGCTCGCGCGCGCCGGAAAGCAGCCGGAGCCGCCGCTGTATACCGTCGAGGACGCGAAGGAGACGCTCCGGCATTTTCAGCCGGTAAAGTACGATGAGCGCATAAAGCTCAACGATTCGATCAGCGTACGCTTTCTGGACGCGGGGCACATGCTCGGCTCGTCCACTATCGAGGTCTGGGCGATGGAGCAGGGCGAGGAGGCCAAGATCGCCTTTTCCGGCGACATCGGGCACGGCGACCGGCCGATCGTCAAGCAGCCGACGCTCCTCGAAAGCGCGGACTATATCGTCATGGAGGCCACGTACGGCGACCGGCTGCACGGCCCGGCAAAAGGCACGGAGCCGGAGCTGATCCGCGTTTTAAGCGACACGTTCGCGCGCGGGGGCAACGTCGTCGTCCCGTCGTTCGCCGTCGGGCGCACGCAGGAGCTGCTCTACTTCCTCAGCACGATCATGCGCGAAAAGAAGATGCCGCTCTTCCCCGTCTATATCGACAGCCCGCTAGGCATCGAGGCTACGCGCATCTTCGAAAAAAACTCGCGCGGCTACTACGACGACTCGCTGATGGAGCTGATTAAGCAGGGCGTCAACCCCTTCGAGTTCGAGATGCTGCGCGTGGCGCGTACGGTCGAGGAATCCAAGCGCATCAACGACGACCGTATGCCCAAGGTCATCATCTCCTCGAGCGGCATGTGCGAGGCGGGGCGCATAAAGCACCACCTAAAGCATAACCTCTGGCGCACGGATTCGACTATACTCTTCTCCGGCTTCCAAGCCGTGGGGACGCTCGGGCGCAGCCTCTTGGAGGGCGCGCGGCGCGTACGCATACTGGGCGAGGACGTTTCCGTCAACGCGCGCATCGAAAGGCTTGAAGGCCTCTCCGGGCACGCCGACCGCGACGAGCTGCTCGCGTGGGTGGAGCATGTCGTTCCGCAGCCCAAAAAGGTATTCCTGGTGCACGGTGAAAACGACGTGCTGCATTCCTTCGGGCGACTCCTGCGCGATTCGCTGCAGCTCGACGTCTCGATCCCGAGCATGTACGAAGGGTTCGACCTCGAGCGTGAACAGATCGAGCTTTCCGAGCTCGCCATTCGCGCCGCCGATACGAGCGGCTTCGGTCAGGAGGGCTTCGACCGGCTCTTCGCCGAATCGGACCGCATCGCGGGAATCCTGCGCAGCGCGTACGCCGTATCGAAGCGCCTCCCAGACGCCGCGCGCGACGTGCGCCTCGGCGTGATGATGGAGGATATACGCATGTTCGCGGATAAGTGGGAGGGGTTGCTGAGGTAGGGTATAAAACAGTAATAATAATATCACATCTGACTATAATGTAAAATTTCGCATTAATAGTTCGGCTTAAAGCTTAATTATATATTTTGCGTGTATTCGTTTTGTAACTGCGTGTATATGTTTTGTAAAACGGCTTGACCGCGCAATTGGCGCGTGCTTAGATGCTAATATTAAATATTTCTTGGCAGTATGCAATATCTAAATGCGCGAATAAGCGGACGATATGTTAGGTATATAAAATTTTTATGCTAATAGAATTTTATATATGTAACAGACGCCCAAATATGTATTAATCAGGCTTTAATGGCATTTGCTGCGACAATGACTGAAATGGAGGCTGTGTAAATGAGAAACTGGAAAGTGAGGACGAAGATAGTCGGCGGGCTGAGCGCCGTGCTCGTGATGATGCTCGCGCTGGCGATCGTATTTTTTCTGCTTTTTTTGAATGTAAGCAACGCGAACGTCGCCCTGCTTACCTCCACGACGGGCGCGGAGGAGATGCTGCTCAGAATCAACAACGAGGTCGTGAACATGCGCCGGCTTTCCGGCATGATTCACGCTTTCCACGGCGACGTGGAGCGCATAGACGGCTACCAGAGCGAATTCAACGCTTCGTACGACGCCGCCAACAATTATCTTGCGTCTGTTGCCGCCGCCGCAGCGTCTGCGGCCATCCCGGCGGAGGAGAGCGCAAACGTTGCAGCATCCACGGCGGCGGTGTCGGATCTGTTATATCAGTACAAGACGCTGCTGTTTGACCTCAATGTCGAGCGCGCGAAGCGCTCGGAAATCGAGGCGCTGATCACATCGCCTGCGGAGTACGCCGCGCTGATCCAGTCGGTAGGCGACAGCATAGACGTAATGCTCGAGGACGCGAAGCTCTCCAAGGCGGCGGGACTCGCGAGCGCGGATAGCGCGACCAGATCCCTATTGATCACATTTATAATAGCCATCGCCGTTATAACGCCCCTGTCATTCTTGCTGGCGCTGTATGTGGCTCGTATGATCTGCAAGCCGTTGGAGATGATGATCGACTTCATGAAGAAGGCGGGCGACAGCGGCGACATTTCGCCGACCGCGACGGATACGGCTGCTATCCAAAAATATGGCCAGGCCAGGGATGAAATCGGCCAGACGGTCGCGTCAACCGCCGCCTTCGTCCTGCGCGTGAACGATGTAAGCGCGGCGCTGCAAACCATCGCCTCGGGGGATTTGACGGCCGGGATAGAGCCGCTGTCCGACAAGGACGTACTGGGGCTTTCGCTGCAAAAGCTGACGCACAATCTGAATACGATGTTCGGGGAGATCAACAGCTCTTCCTCGCAGGTCTCGGCGGGTTCGCATCAGGTTGCGGACGGCGCGCAGGCGCTCGCGGCGGGTTCGACGGAGCAGGCGGCGTCCATTGAGCAGCTGTCGGGTTCCATTTCCGAGGTTGCCGAACGCACGAAGGACAACTCCGTAAAGGCCGACCAGGCCGCGAAGCTGGCGCACGTGATCAAGGGCAACGCGGAAAAGGGCAGCGAGCAGATGGACGATATGATGAGGTCCGTCCGGGATATCAACGAGGCGAGCCAGTCGATCAGTAAGGTCATAAAGACGATCGACGACATCGCGTTCCAGACGAACATCCTCGCGCTGAACGCGGCGGTGGAGGCGGCGCGCGCGGGGCAGCACGGCAAGGGCTTCGCGGTCGTCGCGGAGGAGGTGCGCAACCTCTCCGCGAAGAGCGCGCAGGCGGCGAAGGATACGGAGACCTTGATCGAAGACTCGATGCAAAAGGCGGAGATCGGCGTTAAAATCGCGGGAGAGACGGCGGCAAGCCTGTCGGATATCGTGAGCGGCATCAACGAATCGAGCGCGCTGATCACTGAGATTGCGCGGGCGTCCGAGGAGCAGTCCGCGAGCATTTCGCAGATAAATTCGGGTATAGATCAGGTCGCGAAGGTCGTGCAGCAGAACAGCGCGACGGCGCAGCAATCCGCCGCCGCCTCGGAGGAGATGTCCAGCCAGTCGGCGGCGTTGCGGGAGCTGATCTCGCGGTTTAAGCTGAAGGACGAGCCCCTCGCGCCCCTGGGCCTTGCGCGCGGCGCGCAGCGCCTGCTTCCGGGCTCTGAATATACAAGCCTTGTAAGCCCGGATGATTATATAGAGATAAGCTTGGCGTAAGGCTATGAATGCGCCAAAAAAGCGGCGTTCCCGCCGCTTTTTTGCTGTAGGCCGTTACTTGCTCATCAACACGTTGAACTCGATGGTCACCCTCGTGAACGAGGAATCGATACCCCAGAGATAGAACGACACGATCTGCTTGCCGTAGGATTTTGGCGTAGCGGTCAGTATGCCGGTAAGCGGATCAAACGTGAATTCGACCTTGTGCTTTTCCTCGTTGCCCTTGGCGTCCACAGGATAGGCCGGCAGGATCAGCGCGTTCGGGATTATCTCCGTCAGGCCGAAGGTCACGCCGTCGTTCGTCGCGCGGCGCAGGAGCCTGAACTGCGCGCCCGCGCTGCCGATTTCCGCGTTTACGGGAACCAGCGCGCCGGTCTGGTCGTACATATCCATCTTATACTGCGGGAAATACTTCGTCGAGGTGATCTGACGGAGTCCCAGCGAGAGGTCGTTCGGATCCAGCACGTTGATGTAGTTGTTCGCGAGGCCGAGCGTCGTCGGAGCCGCATATGTGGACGGCGTGGCTATGTACTGCGCCATGCGGAGCGCGCCGAGCCTGTTGCCCGAAAGGTCGAGGTTCGCCATATAGTGGTTTCTAAGCGCGTCGGCGGACGTAATCTGGTTGTTCGCGACGCCGAGCGAATGCAGCTTGCCTAATCCGGCCAATACGGTGATATCCGCGACCTGATTGTTGTTGACATACAGCTCGAGCAGCTCCGTCGAGCGTACCAGCGGCGCGATATCCTTGATCTGATTCGTGTTGGCGTTCAGGTACACGAGGTTCGGAATGCCGAGCGGCGCAATGTCCGTCACCGCGTTGGTATTGAGGTTGACGGCGATTTTCGTGCCGGATATCTGGCCGAGCACCTCGAGTCCCGCCAGATTCGTAATCTGCTGGCCGCTCAGATCGAGATACTTCGCGGTCACCTCAACCGGCGAGCCCGAGCTGATATCGTTGAGCTTTGCGCCCGTACCCGTCGCGTAATCCGGCAGGTTGTTTATAACCTGCTCCATTTCCGCCTGCGTGATCGTCCCCGAGGCTTTGCCGAGCTTGCCGTTGAACCACGCGAGCAGCTTCGCGTCCGGCATGGCGACCTGCGTCTGCGGCAGCGCCTGCATGGACTGCGCCGACAGCGACGAGGCCTCCAGATCGGACTCCGCCACGTCGATTTGCGAGGGCGGCGGGATCACCGTCACGGTGTCGATGGTTTCCTCCTTGGGCGTAATCAGCAGCACCAAGGCGACTATCGCAACAACCAGGGCGGCGAGCAGCACCCAATCTTTCATCTGCATAACTTCTTTAAGCGATCTTTTCATCTTTTTTTCACTCCCCCTTAATAACGACCTATGCAAGCCTATGAGTGCAAGCTTTCGGACATTCGCCAGGGACAGGCCCAAAATATTTTTTGGCGTATTTTGGGACATGTCGGCGAGCGCTTGCGCATCCTTCGTATCTATCTCTATGCAGGGGGGGAAGGGGTTTAAGACTAAAAATAATACTCCGCCGGCGAAGCCGGCAGGGTATTTACTCAACGTGATCAATCATGAATATACGCAAAAAAAGCGGCGCATCCGCCGCTTTTTTGTGTTCGTGGGCTCAAAACGAGGTTAGGTTACCTGTGAGCTTGGAAGCACGCGCTGCAGTAAATCGGCCTGTCATTCTTAGGAATGAACGGGATCTTCGTCGGCGCGCCGCACTGCGCGCAGACCGCATCGTACATTTCGCGTTCGCCGCTGTTGCGCGCGCTCTTGCGCTGGCCACGGCAATTTTTGCAGCGGACCGGTTCGTTCTGGAAGCCCTTTTCAGCGTAGAATTCCTGCTCACCGACGGTGAAGATGAATTCCGCGCCACAGTCCTTGCAAATCAACGCTTTGTCTTGATACATGTTTTCTTTTCCCTCGTTTCG
>QMCE01001444.1_pt1 | contig 15579 bp, 14 predicted proteins | sample 1821851 | NCBI WGS metagenome assembly QMCE01 (sample SAMN09453174, study PRJNA476694) | Termite gut metagenome, whole genome shotgun sequencing project. | isolation source: worker | host: Odontotermes sp. | place: South Africa:Pretoria | collected 2016-01-28
AGGTAGTTGAACCCCCTGAGGAAGAAATTCCCCTCGTCGGCGGCGCGGCGGTAATTGCCCATCTCCAGCGTTTTGTTGCGCCGGACGACGGAGACGATGTCCACGGGGAGAAAATGGGAGAGGAGGATGTTGAAGAGCTCGAACCCGATCGGGTAAAAGCCCTTCCCCTTCACGAACGAATCCGACACGTACAGCCCCATATGCCGCCCCGGAGCGAGGATGCGATCGATTTCGGAAATGACCGCCGCCATCGCTTCGTAATACGCCGGCGTCGCGGCGTCCAGCTTCCCGATGCAGCGCGGATCGTCCGAATACGACACGTGCGTCGAATAGGGCGGATCGATGAAGACGAAATCCGCCCCGCCGTCCGCCATGGGAATCGTCCGCGAATCGGCCTGGACAATGTCCGGCCGGACGGGATTGACGTCGAAGCCCGCGGCGCGCCTGCCGAGTTCGGCCGCGACGTCCAGGGTCGTCCCGCTGCCCGCCATCGGATCGACGACCAGCTCCCCCTCGCGCGTGTAGCGCATGAGGAGGTTCCAGATCACATGGGCCGGCGTCGCCCCCGTATAGGCCGAGCTTCCCTGTTTGCCGCCGCCGTAGTTCCGGGACGGGAAATCCCACAGCGTGGTGACTTCCACCCGGGGCGGCGTTTGATCCGGGCGGGAGGGACGGGGCGGACGGGACGCCGGGGTTGGTTTTTTGGGGAATTTGCGCATGGAATCCATCGGAGCGTCTAGTGAGGCGACAGCGCCATCGTCGCCAGAAGGGCCTTGAAGCGCGGGTCCTCGCGGAGCGACAGCAGGTCCCTGTCCCCCGCCATATGTCTGCGATCCCGGTACCCGTACCGGACAGCCCGCATCAGGGTGAGAATGGCGTCGTCCGCCTTGCCGACCAGCGCGAAACTGCACCCGAGATTGTACAGTATGCCCGGATCGCGGGGCTTGAGCATTGCCAGGCGCTGATCCAGAAGAAGGCCGTCCGTGTAATAGCCCAGCGCGGTGAAATGATCCGCCGCCAGCTCCAGCGCCTCAAGCTGCACAGGCCGCATGCACAGAATGTCGGAACAGAACTCCAGGCAGAACAGCGAATACTCCCGATCCTCGCGCTTCACCGAATGGAAACGCGTTTCGTCCCGGGGGCCGTTCGGCGGGAATATGGAGGTCATCGTCGCTCCTGGCGCGTCCGCGGCTACAAGTCGCTGAGCGTCCCCTCCACCTCAAGCTCGTCGTCGCCGTCGAATATTTTGTTGTCCTTCGGCGGGGCTGTCAGGGTCAGCGCCTCCGGATCGGCCGCGGAGCCGTGCGGGAAGGAGCCTGCTTCGCCGAACATGTCCAGCATCTCCAGGAATGCGCCCGATTCCCCGTGGACGCGGATGTTGAACTCCGCCGTCGCGACAAGCCCCCCTCCGGGGATCGTTTTCAGCCTCGCGTGGATGCGGCGCAGAATGTTGAACGGAAGGCGCTCGCATTCGCCGTAGGTGAATTCGATTGTCGCCCTGTATGTGCCGCCGCCCTGGTCGTTGATCCTGATGCTGCTCATGCGCTCTCCCCCGATGCGGCGCTGTCCGGGCGCCGTTCGACAAATTGACAGGGCTGCATTATACACATACCGGCGGGCCATTTCCAGTTCGCGTCGAAAATTTGCTTCAATACAGACCAAAAATGTGTACCATGCACCATAATGCGATTTTTTGCGAAATTAAAGAAAGCGGAGCGCCGGCGTGACCATTCTCAAAATCAGAGCCTATCCCGACCCGGTTTTGCGCGAACCCGCGAAACCGGTTGCTGTTATCGATTCCGAACTGCGGCGGCTCGCCGCCGACATGATGGAGACGATGGAACACGCCGAAGGCCTCGGCCTCGCCGCGCCGCAGGTCGGCCGGGGCGTCCGCATGGTCATCGTCGATTTCAATCCGGAGGAGCGCGACCCCAGAGTCCTCATCAACCCCGTCATCATCAGGCGATCCGGCAAAAAGGAATTGCGCAGGGAAGGCTGCCTCTCCTTCCCCGGACTCCACGCCCACATCAAGCGCAGCCCCGTCGTCGTCTGCGAAGCGCAGAATCTGGACGGGGAAATCGTCGAATACCGGGCGGAAGGACTGCCCGCGCGCGCCGTGCAGCATGAACTGGATCACTTGGACGGCCTCCTGTTCGTCGACAAGGCCGGGCCGTCGGACAGGCAAAGCATCCAGCCCGATCTGGAGGAAATGGAACGGGCCTACGGGGAGCTTCGCGGAACGGACGGAGGCTGATCGCTATGGAACTTCTGGCGCCCGCGGGCGATCTTCCCTGCCTGGAAGCCGCTATCGAGGCGGGAGCCGACGCCGTGTACCTGGGCCTCTCCCTGATGAACGCCCGGCGCGGCGCGAAAAACTTCACCCCGGCGGAGCTGGAAACAGCCGCCGGACTCGCGCGCGCGCGCGACGTCCGCACCCACCTCACCATGAACATCGACATCTCGCGGAGGGAGACGGGCGCGGCAGCCCGCATCCTCTCCCTCGCCCGCGACATCGGCATAGACGCCGTCATCGCGCGGGACTGGGCCGTGGTCGGCCTGTGGCAGGCGCTGAACAGGGATTCGATCGAGCGCGGCCTTTCCTGCCCCGCGCTCCACCTCTCCACACAGACCGCCCTCACCAACCCCGAGGGCGCGCGCCTCGCCCGCGACATCGGCGCGAGCCGCGTCGTCCTCGCCCGCGAGCTCTCCCTCCGCGAAATCGCCCAGATCGCCCGGAACTGCGGCCTGGAAATCGAGGTCTTCGCCCAGGGCGCGCTCTGCTATTCCATTTCGGGCCGCTGCCTCATGTCCAGCTGGGGCGGCGGGCGGAGCGGCAACAGGGGCCTCTGCGCCAGCCCCTGCCGCGTCCCGTGGGCGGTGGACGGCGAGGCCGTGGGCACAGCCATGTCCATGCGCGATCTGGTGACGGTGGACAGGCTGGCCGACCTCGCGGCGGCGGGCGTCGCCTCCATCAAGATAGAGGGGCGGCTCAAAAAACCCGAATGGGTCGGCGAAGCCGTCGCCCTCTACCGCCAGGCTCTGGGGCCGCGCCGGGAAAACCCGCGCCCCGCGAACCCGGACGCGGACGCCGTCGCCCGCGCCCGGAAGCTGGCGGCCTATGCCGGGAGGGAGACCACCTCGGCGTATCTGGACGGGAGCTTTTCCGGGCTCACCGGCGTGGCCGCCAGGAAAACGTCCCGCGCGGCGGACGACGCCATCGGCGATTTTCTCGGGGACGGCCGCCGGAGCAGGCACGCCCGCCGCCCGCCGCCCGGCGGGGAGCAGGACGAAACAGGCTACGCCCTCGAAGTCAGCGTCACCGACAAGGGCATCTCCTGCCGCTGCCGCTACAACGGCAGGAGCGAAAACTGGCGCATGCCCAAGACCCGCATCAGGCGGGAGAAAAAGGCGGTGCGCGTCGACGAGCTCTTCAGCCAGCTGCGTGACGAGCCCATCGGCGACGCCCGGCTGGCGGAGAGCTGGTCGAACGAGCCCGAGTTCATGCTCCCGCCCCGGAACGTCAAGGCGGTTTTCGCCGCGATCTCGTCCTTCATCAACCGCGTCGCGGGCAGCGGGGACGGCGGCATGGACGCCCTGCTCAAGGCGCCGCTCCCGGACGCCATGCGGGCGGCCGTCGCCGCGCCCCCGGTCGATCCGGCGAACAGCCGCATTCTGGGCGAACGCCCCAATCAGGCCCGCGTCTCTGTCCGCCAGCTCAATTCAAGCCTCCTGCCCGTCCTGCGCGGCGTCGATCTGGTGCTCCAGAACGCGACCATCCACGACATGGAATTCGTCGCCAAATTCGTCGATCCCCACGAATTCGCGGTGGCGTTCCCCGACGTCTATTTTCCGGGCGAGAGCTGGGAGGCGATAGCCCTCGCCGAATACTGCCGCGACAAGGGCATCCGCGTCGAAGCCAACTGCTGGGGCTCTGTGTGGCTGTGCCGGGAGATGGGGGTGGATTTCGTCACCGGCCCCGGCATTCCCATCCTCAACCATCTGGCGGTGAAGTGCCTCCGCGATCTGGGCGCGAAAGGCGTCGCCATGTCGATGGAGGCGGACAGGCGGCAGATAGAGGACGTCAGCCAGTCTGCCGCGCTGCCGCTCACCCTTGTCGTCTACGCCCGCCCCATTTTGGCCTACACCCGCATCCCCCGGGAGAATCTTCTCCCGGAGGGCGCTCCGAAGGCGGGCCTGGAAACCGGAGGCGCGTGGACCGATCGCAGGGGCATCAGCCTGCAGCCCGAGGAGGCCAGCGCCATAACCGTCTTCCGGAGCCTCACCGCCTTCGACTGGAAAGGCGTCCACAACGACAAAATCCGCGTCGCCAACCTCTCCATCGATCTCTCGGGCGAATCCTTTCCCGTCGACGTGTGGAAGAAGTTCATCCGCCCAGGGGCGCGGCCCGGCTTTCTGTTCAATTACGACAGGGGGCTCAGATGAGCCCCCTGTTCCGTTTCCGGCGCGGGCTGGCGGAGACGCTGGCGTCTGCGTCCCGCGCGTACCGCAGCCGGGACGACGGCGCGTTCAGGGCCTGCCTCCTCAAGGCTGTGGAGCTGGCTCCCGAGCGGCTGGACATCCGCGCGTGCCTTGCGAACCATCATATCCAGACCCAACGCCCTGACGCGGCCCTCGCCGTCTACGAGGACATTTTCCGTTTCTTTCCGACCGATGCGGCCAACCTGTTCCGCCTCGCCCACTGGCGGCGTTTCGGCGGCGACGGAGCGGGGGCGGAGGCGGCTCGCCGGACGCTTCAGGCGGTCCGCCCTTCTCTCGCGGACGATCTTGCGTTTATCTGGGAGCGCCTCGACGCCTGGTTTTCCGCTCCGGTGACGGACGCCCTGCCCTGTTTTCCCGAATCGGCGCGGCGGCCCGCCATTCTCGTCCTCGGGTATGCGCTCTCCATGGACGGGACGATGCGGCCCGAGCTGCGCGCCCGCCTCGAAAAAGCCCTGCTGGCGGCGCACAACAGCCCCGGCGCGATCCTTGTCGCGTCCGGCGGCGTGCCGCGCGCCGGACGCGCGGAGGCGGTTCTGATGCGGGAATGGCTGGAAGAGCGTGGCGTCGCGCCGGAGCGGATCGCCGAGGAGGGCTATTCCCGCGACGTTGTGGAAAATCTGGTCTATTCGCGGCATATGCTGGGCCGCGACAGACGCGACGCCGTTCTCGTCGTCACATCGGCTCCCGACGTCCGGCGCGCGGGCGCGGGTCTGGAGATCATGGCCCGCGTCCACGGCGACGCCTGGACGGCGCAGGCTGTCGCGTCGTCCCTCGACGGTTTCCGGGACGACGGAAGGGATCGCCTCAAGGCCTACCGCGACGCGCTCCGCGCCTTCGGCATGCCGATGATGAGCGCGTATCCCGAACTCGCCGAACGGTGAAAAGCGATTTTTCCCGAGAAAAGAATTTGACAAATCAGGGATGATGCGATATAGATAGTTAAACGATTAGATAATCGATTACGTAATCGATTGCAGCGTGTTCCGAAATGCTTTTCATCACCGCGAAACGCCGCTTTCACCCCATTGCCTCCGTACCCATAGCCTGTATCAACATAAATCGCTCATACCGCTCTACCGCGCTCGATTGGAAAACCGTGACGCCAACCATAAAGGATGTCGCCAGACTGGCCGGGGTATCGACAGCCACCGTCTCCTACGTCATCAACAACACGCGTTTCGTGTCGGAGGAGACGCGCGCAAAAGTCGACAAGGCCATGGAGATGCTGGAGTACGCCCCCAGCGCCCTTGCCCGCGGCCTCAGGATGCGGCGCACGAAAACGGTGGGCCTCATCGTGCCCCAGCTCAGCAACCAGTATTTCACCAACGCCGCCCACGGCATTGAGGAGGTGCTGCAGAGGAACGGGTACAGCCTGATCATCAGCAAATCGGGCGAGGACTGGGAGGTCGAGAAAAAGCTCGTCGAGGTCTTCACCTCGCTCCTTGTCGACGGGCTGATCATGGTTCCCTGCTCTGAACGGAAAAACGATCTGCAAAAGGTTCTCCGGGGAAAATACCCCATCGTGTTTCTTGATCGCCGCCCCACCGGCTTCGAGGGGGACGTGGTGGCTCTCGACAATCGCAGCGCCACCCGGGAGGCTGTCAGCCTGTTCGCCAAAGCGGGCCACAGGAAGATCGCCCTGCTCGTGGGCGTCGAGTGGTATTCGACCACGGCGGACAGGATCGCCGGCTACCGGCAGGCCCTGGCCGATGCGGGCATCGGGTTCGACTCCGGACTGATCCGCCACGGCGACTACAGCCTGGAATCCGGCCTCGCTCTGGCGGAGGACGTTTTCCGGAAACGGAAGCCGACCGCGCTTCTGGCCGCCAGTTCGGACATGACGCTGGGCGCGTTCCGCAAGGCCCGGGAGATGGGCCTGAAAATACCGGATCAACTTGCCATCATCGGCTGCGACGACATGCCATGGGCCAACGCGATAGATCCGCCGCTCTCCATGATCTGGCAGCCGTCCGTGGAGCTGGGCGGCAGGGCGGCCGAGCTGCTGCTGAAGCGCATCGCAACGCCGTCCGAGGAGCGCGAGACCATTTTTCTGCCGACCAGGCTGAATGTCAGAAATTCGAGTTGAAATGCGTCGCGCCGAGGCGGAGCGGGGGAACCAGGTTCCGAGGGGGGAGGCGCTGGGCGCCTCCGCAACAAGATTCTCCGTTCCGCCGAAGCTGTTTTGCAGACCCCGGTCTCCAAAAGGATGCGCGATCATGAGCACGACGCCCGTGTTGAGCATGAAGGGAATAGTCAAGTCGTTCAGCGGCGTGGTCGTCCTTGATCATGTCGACTTCTCGGTGCGGCGCGGCGAGGTGCACGCCCTGATGGGCGAGAACGGCGCGGGCAAGAGCACGCTCATGAAAATCCTCGCCGGCATCTACGCGAAGGACGCGGGCGAAATCGCCATGGACGGCAGGGAAATCGCCATCAAATCCCCGAATGACCCGACGCGCGCCGGCATCGCATTCGTCCACCAGCGCCCCGGCCTCGTCCCCATGTTCGACGTGGCCCGGAACATCTTCCTCGGGCGGGAGCCGCTCGCCGGCGGCGCTGTCGACCGGAAGAAAATGTATTCCGAAACAGAACGCCTTCTCGACGGAATGGGCGCGTCCATACCTGTCCGCGCGCAGGCCGCCTCCCTGACCGTCGCCGAGCGCCAGATGGTCTCGATCGCGCGGGCGCTCTCGCTCTCGCCCCGGGTCATCGCCTTCGACGAGCCGACCGCGCCCCTCTCGTTCAGGGAGGTCGACCGCCTCTTCGAGTGCATCGCCTCGCTGACGGCGAGGCAGGTGACCGTCATCTACATTTCGCACCGCATGGACGAGATATTCAACATCTCCGAGCGCATCACCGTGCTCCGGAACGGCAAAACCGTCGATTCGGTCAGGACGGCGGACAGCACCCCGTCCGACATCATCCGCGCCATGCTCGGCGCCGACGTTTCCTTCACCCCCAAGACCCTGCACGGCGGCAGGACGGAGCCTGTTCTCGAAACCTCGAACCTGACCACGGAACAGCTTCCCGAGCCGCTCGACATCTCCCTCGGGAAGGGCGAGGTTCTGGGCCTGTTCGGGCTGGTGGGGGCGGGCAGAACAGAGGTCGCGCGCGCGCTCTTCGGCGTGGACAGGCCGCTTTCGGGGAGCATCAGGATGAACGGCGGGGACGTCGCCTCGCCGACGCCCGCCGCGATGATGAAACAGGGCTGCGCGCTGGTTCCGGAGGACAGGCATTCGCAGGGTCTTGTCATGGACATGACGATCCGGGAGAACATCGGCCTCGCCAACATGGGCCGCTTCAGCCTGGGCCCGTTCATCCGAAAGGCGCTGGAGCGGAGCGCCGTCCTCGGCCTCGCGAAGCGGCTGGCGGTGAAGACCCGCTCCATAGACGCCCCGGCATCGCACCTGAGCGGCGGCAACCAGCAGAAGGTGGCGCTTGCCAAATGGCTGTGCCGCGAGCCGAAGGTTCTCATCCTCGACGAGCCGACGGTCGGAATCGACGTCGGTGCCAAGAGCGAGATTTACAGGCTTGTGAACGATCTCGCCGCGTCCGGCCTCGGCGTCATCTTCATTTCCTCGGAGCCCGAGGAGATATTCCGCGTCGCCGACCGCATCCTCGTCATGTACAGAAGGAGGGTGGTCGCGGAATTCCTGGCCGGCGACACCGACATCAACGAACTCATGGCCCACGCCACCGGCGCGAAGTCGGCGGTCTGAGAAGCATCCGGACAACAGGGCGGAGAACAAGCATGCCGAACATTCCCGATCCTCTTCTTCGTTTCGCCGGGCGGTATGTCGTGGCGGCGGTGATGATCCTCACCGTCCTCGTCTTCATCCTCACCTGCCCGAACTACTTCTCCCTGTCGAATTTCATGGACATCACGCGGCAGGGCGGCATTCTCGCGCTTCTGGCGCTGGCCATGACCATGGCCCTCATCGTCGGCGGCATGGACATGTCGGTGGGGGCGGTGGCCGACCTCTCCACCAACCTGTGCGCCGGCATGGTCGCGGCCGGATTCGGCGCGGCCGCCTCTGTCGCCCTGTCGGTCTGCGCGGGAATCGGCTTCGGGCTGTTCAATCTCGTCATGATCGTCTTTGTCGGGATTCCCGCCTTCATCGCGACGGTCGGCACCATGTTCGTCGTGACCGGACTGTCCTTCGCCTACAACAGGGGGCAGTCCATCCTCCTCCGGGATCAGCCCGCCTTCTTCGCCCTCGCGCAGGGATCGACCCTCGGCATCCCCAACATGGCCTGGATCGTGGCTGTCATCACCGCCGTCACCTACTGGTGGATCCGTCGCTTCCGCCTCGGAACCTACATGTACGCGGTCGGCGGCAACGCGGCCGCAGCGCGGGCGGCCGGCATCAACACGGTCTGGCCGCGGCTCGCAGCCTACGGCGCGTCCGGCCTGTTCAGCGGCCTCGCGGGCGCGCTCGCCGCCTCCTACATCTCCGGTTCCTTCGCCCTCGGCTCCCCCTTCCAGTTCCTCATCACCGCCTTCGCGGCTGCCTTTCTCGGCAGCACGCTCATCCGCCAGGGCGAGCTCAACCCCCTGGGCACCATCATCGCGGCGCTGTTCATCACCTCGCTCACAAACGCCCTCACCCTCTACGGCGTGTCGCACCTCATCCTTCCCGGAATGCAGGGCGTCGTCCTCATCCTCGCGCTGATCGCGGGCACCTGGGGCAAAAAAGAAATCGGGCAGATGACCATATTCTGAGGGCATGTTGTTCAAAAGGAAGCACCGGCATGACAGCCAACAATTCAGCGGCGGACAGGCGCGGCGCGTTCTTCGCCCCCGGATGGTTCGACCGGAGCGTCGTCCGCTTCGGCACCCTCGCCGGGATCGCCGCCGTCGCCCTTGTCTTTTCCGCCCTCTCGCCCGCGTTCCGCACCTTCGCCAACGGCATGAACATCGTGCTCCAGAGCATGCCCCTGCTCATGCTGTCGCTTGCGATGACGCTGGTTCTGATCATGCGGGGCGTCGATCTCTCCATCGCGTACGTCGCCGATGTCGCCGGCCTCGCCGCGGTCGCCCTCCTCATCCGGGGGAACGACGCGGCGGTCTGCGTCGCCGCCGCCCTCGCCATAGGCGTGGCCATCGGGCTGGTGAACGGGCTGCTCGTCGTCAACGGCGTCTCGGCGCTGGTCGCCACCCTCGGCATGATGTTCATCGTCAAGAGCCTGGAGCTCATGACCACCGGCGGCGGCAACCCGCTTCTGCTCATCAGCGTCCCCCGCCCCCGGACGAGAACGTTCCTGTTCCTCGGGCAGGGAAAGATCGCGGGCGTGCCCATGCAGGTTCTGATCGGGCTCTGCGTCCTGCTCCTTGTCTACATTCTGATCTACCACACGCGCGTCGGCCGCTACATGCACGCCATCGGCGGCAACGCCCGGGTCGCCTTCCTGTCCGGCATCGGCGTCAAGGTGTATTTCGCGGCGGGCTTTGTCCTGAGCGGCCTTCTCTCCGCCTGCGGCGGCGTGATGAACGCCACCCGGACGGCGATGGCCCAGCCGGAGGGGAATTCATATCTCCTTCTCGACGCCTTCGTGGCCTCCTATATCGGCAGCATCACCTTCCACAAGGGCAGGATGAACGTTCTGGGCACGGTTGCGGGCGTCCTGTTCGTCAGCATTCTTTCAAACGGCGTCACGGTTCTCGGTCTCGGCGTCGTGTACCAGTATCTGTTCAAGGGCTGCCTGATCTTCCTGGCCGTGGCCCTGGCCAGGGCCGGAGCGGGCAGGGATTGACCATTGGCGCGGCGCGTTTCCTTGGAGGAGTCCGACATGAAAATGAGCTTCCATCCCTTCTCGTCCGGAACCCTGATCGTGGACAGGGGCACGCTGAACAACCGCGACTGGGGAATCCGTTACGAGCACCCCAATCCCATGTTCGCCATCCGCCATCCGAAGGGCGTCGTCGTCTACGACGCCGGCATGAACGGGCAGGGCGCGGCCGATCCCGGCGGCTGGTGGGGCGAATCCGTCGCCTCCATCACGGTGAAGCTCACGGAGGAGGACTGCCTTCCCGCCCAGCTCCGGCGGGCCGGCATCGAGCCGGAGGAGGTCGAGTACGCGATCATGTCGCATCTGCACATGGATCACGCGGGCGAGCTCCATTCCCTTCCCAACGCGCTGTGCATCGTGCGCGCGGCCGAGCTTCCCTACGCCTGGTGGCCGGGCCGCAACCAGTGGAACACCTACAGCTTCCGCGATCTCCTCGGCGTGCGCGACATGAACTACCTTGAGGTTCCCGACGCGGTGGATTTCGATCTCTTCGGCGACGGCTCCCTCGTGGCAGTCCACACGCCGGGCCACACGCCGGGCCACCAGTCGCTTCTCGTCACCCTGCCGGACTACGACAGGCCGATCTTCCTCTGCCAGGACGCCTGCTACGGGGCGGAGAATCTGGAGGGCGCCAGCTACGGCGCGGGGCTGCTGTGGAATGTCCAGCAGCATTACAGGACGATCGAGACTATCCGCTTCCATCAAAAGCTGGGCCGCGAAATCTGGTTCGGCCACGAAATGGAATCCTGGGTCGAAAACGTGAGGAAATTTTCGTAGGGTCTGTCGTCCGGTCTCCATGTCGGGGATCGGCGTGTTCGGGACTGTTCACCGCATGCATATGAGGAGGCGACAATGAGGCATCAACCGGGGTGGCTGGGAACGGCGTTTCTGGCGGCCGTGTTCGCGTCGGTCCTCGCCGCGCCCGCCTGGGCGGGCGAGAAGAAGCCTGTCATCGGCGTGGCGTCGCGTGAAATCGTCAACGACTTCAACCGCACCATCATCGAGGGCGTCCGGAGGGTGGTCGAGGCCGCGGGCGGCGAGATCATCGTCACCGACGGCAACGCGGACATCCGCCAGCATATCGACAACATATCGAATCTCATCAACCGCAAGGTCGACGGCATCGTCATCCAGCTTGGCGATCCGGCGCAGCTCGAATCGGTCGTCGCCCGTGCGAGCGGGGCGGGGATACCGGTTTCGACCGCTGTCATCGGCCAGAGAATCGCCGGCGCGATCACCGACGTCAACGGGGACGAGGAGATGTCCGGCATGCTTCTCGGCCGCCAGCTCCTGAACGACATCGACGCGAAGGGCAGGGTTTTCATGATCTCGGTTCCGGGCGCGCCGGTTCTTGAGAAAAAGCTCCGCATCTTCCGTTCTCTTCTGAGCGGGTACGACGGCGTCTGGATGTCCGATGTCTACCCGACGCAGCACAGCGTTCCCTATACGCTCAACGTCATGCAGAACATCCTGACCGCGAATCCGAATCCCGGCGACATCACCGCCGTCTTCGTGACCTACGATCTTCTCGCCTCGGGCGCCATCCAGGCGATCGTCAACGCCGGCCGCGAGAAGGACATCAAGGTCTATTCCGCCGACGGCGATCAGCTCGGCCTCCAGATGCTTTTCGAAAAGGACAACCCCCTCGTCGCCACGGCCTCGCAGGACACCTTCCAGATCGGCGTCATGGCGGCTGAAGCGCTCATCGACGTCATCAACGGCGGCGATCCCTCAGCCTATCCGGCATCCCTGTACACCGAGGGCACGGCTCTGGCGTCGAAAGCCAATATCGACAGGGCGATACAGATCGCCAAGTCCAAATGGGGCGCGAACTGCCTTGAGGAATGGGGCATCGACGAGGCGGAACTGCGCAGGGAATTCGAAAAATAGCGGATTGTCCGGCCGGCGGCCGGGTTCCTGTTCGATCCAGCCCGCGACGCCGGAAAGGCGTCGCGGGCTTTTTATGCTCCCGCTGACAAGCCAAAGAGCGAAATGCTGCATCCGCTCTTTCCATACAGTCGATAAACACATCGGCGTGTCTCTTCACGGTCCCGCTCCGTGCGCGGGATCACGGGAAAATCGATGCAGCAGCAGAGACCACTTCGAAAACAGCATCGCGCAGGGCTCTCCCCCGTCGGCGGCATGCCGGCCGCGGGCGCGATCGCGCTGTCCGCCGCGCTGGTTTTCCAGGGCTGTTTCGCTCCCGCGCAGCCGAATCTGGATCGCGAGGCGCGGGTGATGGAGGCGCTGGACGACGCGGCGGCGCGCGACGCGCTGCCCAACCCTCTCACGCCGACGCGGGCCGTCGCCTACGCCCTTGCCCACAACCTCGACGCGAAAGTCGCGGAAATCGAGGCAGCCTACCAGAACGAATCCCTGGTCGCGGCCCGCCGCAAGCTGCTTCCCGGCCTGACCCTGCGGTATTCGCCCAATTACACGAACCACCCGGCGGCCCGCTGGTCGGAAAGCACCGAGAGCAAGACGGAATCGCTCGAATCGTCCTATTCCTCCGAGCAGTACACGCGGCAGAGCGAAGTGGGGATGGTGTGGAACCTGATCGATTTCGGCGTCGGCTATCTCCGAGCCCGCCAGCAGGGCGAGCGGATTCTCCACGCCGATCAGCAGCGCCGCCGGGTGCGGCAGCAGGTGGTGTTGAACGTCCTTTCGCACTACTGGCGGGCCGCCGCCGCCGAGCGGATCGCGGCCGAGGCGGAAAGCCTCAGGGCGCGGCTGTCCGCGATTCTGTCGAATTGCGGATTCTGTCCGGCGCGGAAGGGGCCAGGCGCGAACTGGCTGTCCACGGCAGTCTGGCCGAGCTGGAGCAGTACCGCAGGGCTGCGGCGCAAACGCGACTGGAGCTGGCGGGCGTTCTCGGCTGCGGCGGGAGTTCGGAGCTGTCCCTGTCCGATTTCTCCCTCGCGCCTGTCCGCCTCCCCGCCCTCAGGGACAACGACCCCTGGGTGTTGCAGGCAGCCGCATTGAAACGCCGCCCCGAACTGTTCCAGCAGGACGCGCAGGAGCGGATAGCGGTGGACGAGGCGCGTCTCGCGCTCCTGCAAATCGCCCCGAACGCGAACCTGTCCCTGAGCCTGTACGACGATCCGGACAAATTCCTTGAATGGAACAACTGGATGACCGCGGGCGTGCGGATAAGCTGGAATCTCCTCAACATCCCCGCCCGCCTCGCCGAGCGCCGCATGGCGAACACCCGGAAGGAAATGGCGAAGCAGAAGGGCCTCGCCCTCGCGGCCGCCGTGATGTCGCAGGTGGGCATCGCGTACAGCGACTGGCGTCTGACAAGGGAATACGCAGACTCGCTGGAGCGCCGCGCCGCGTCCAGGGAGCGTCTTGTCGAGGCGCTTGCGGCGGGCGAGAGCGACGGCCAGACGCGCCCCGGAGAAGTGCTTCAGGAGCGGGTGCGGCTGCTGTCGGAGAAGGCCGCGTCGCTTCGCGCAGAGGCTGAGGTGCGGGTCGCCGGAGCGCGGCTCGCAAACGCCATAGGGCTGGACGTCGACGACGACGGGCTGTTTGTCTGGCGCGCCGCCGAAGAGGGAATGGAGGAGGACGAGGCCATCGATGAGAAGCGGGCCAGGCTGTTTTTCGCCGATTTCGAAGCGGAACAGGCATTCCCCGACGCCGTATCCGGCCTGCGGGTGCTGAAGTCGATTGCCTCCCCGGCTGCGGACGAGCCGCCCGGCGACGAGCCTCGCGCCGACGCGCCTTCTGATGACGCGTCTCCCGATGACGAGCCTTCCAATGACGAGCCGCCCGGCGAACCGCTGATCGACAAAACGCCGGACGAAGCCGCGTCGGAGGAAGAATCTCCATTCGCAGAGGAGAATGCTCCCGATCCAATCGACGCGGCAGACGCGTCCGATAACAAACCCGATGCAGGGGAGGCTGAGCCGGCGCAGACGCTGCAGCCTCCCGACGACGCGCCGGCCGGGGAGTCTGTTGCGCCGGCGATTGAGGAGCGTGTCGAGGAGGTGATTGAGGAGGCGGTTGAGAACCCTGTCTCGAAACCTGTCGCGGCGGCATTGCCGAAAACCGTGATTGAGGATACGTTCGTTTCGATCCCGGCCCTGCGCGCGTTTTCCGCTTCGGTCGGATCGACAGCCGTCAGCGTCGCGGGCTTGTTGCCGTTCGCGCTCGACGACGGGGACGGAGACGGAGACGGGGATGCGCACGGGGAACGCGCCGAGCGCATCGGCCGGAACAGGGAGCGCGACAGAATGAAGGCCCTCGAATCGATCTCCCCTCTTGGCGACAGGGAGCGGGCAAAGGCGCTTCAGCCGCTTGCCTCCCTCGCCGTGCCGCATAGAGATTAATTCCAAGCCTTCGGCGGGCGAAGTATGTATACTGGGATGGATCGGTTCCCTCGCCGCTCCGCAAAACTTCGGACGGAGACACCTGATGAGAGTCGCGGCATTCCTGCCCCTGCTGTTCGCGTTCGCGGCGTCTGTCGCGGGCGAAACAGGCCTTTCCCCGGCATTCCCGCCCCGGCGGGGCGTTTTCGAACCGCGCGCCGAGGCGGTCATCCCCGCCGAAATCGCCATGACGGTCAAGGCAATGCCCAAAAAGGCGGGCGACCGCTGCGAAAAGGGCGATCTGCTGGTGGAGTTCGATTCCTCCCTTCCCGACGCAGCCGTCGAGGCCACGCGATCGAAAGTCGCAGCAGAGGAAAAAAATCACGACGGCATACGGAATCTCTACGAACGGAATCAGGCCACGATCATGGAACTGGCGCGGGCGGAGAGCGAACTCGCGAAGGCGCGGCTGGAAGCGGCTGTCGCCCTGCGCGAGGCTGAAGCCTGCCGCGTGTACGCCCCGTTCTCCGGCACAATCGTCGAGGAAAAAGTCGGGGAATTCGAATGGGCGGACAAGGGCGCGCCCCTCCTTCTCCTGGTGGACGATTCCGTCGTGCGCGCGCGCTTCTTTCTCCCCGAGGAGCAGTATTCGCGCATCCGGCGGGGCGATCGCGTGACGATCCGCGTCCCGGCCGCGTCGAGGGAGGTGTCCGGCGTGGTGAGCCGCCTCGGGGCGCTGTTCGATCCGGTGAGCCGGACCTTCGACGTGTGGGCCGATGTGGACAATGCCGACGACGCGCTCAGGGCGGGCATGACCGCCGAGGCGCTGTGGTCTCCGGGAGGGGATTCGTGAGCGCGACGACCGCGGCCGATCCGTCCCTCGATCTCCTGATCCGCGCCGGAGAGGCGGACGGCAGGGACGAATGGCTGTTCCATATCGTCAACCGATCCGTTCTGCTCGTCCCCTACGACCGCGCGTCGGCGT
>QMCE01000959.1_pt1 | contig 15566 bp, 18 predicted proteins | sample 1821851 | NCBI WGS metagenome assembly QMCE01 (sample SAMN09453174, study PRJNA476694) | Termite gut metagenome, whole genome shotgun sequencing project. | isolation source: worker | host: Odontotermes sp. | place: South Africa:Pretoria | collected 2016-01-28
TGATCTATTGTATATGTCTTTGGCATTTTTTTCGCCTCCGACTTTAGTCTATCATGTTTCTTCATATTTGTCGACCAATAATATTGAGATCAGTATAAGCGCGCCGCGGTCTATTGTCGTTCGGACTCTCGCGATCTCGGTGCGGGCGGTCATGGCCTCGTTGAAGAGCGGTGTCAGACCGAAGCAGACGAGCAGCGAAAGGAGGATGACCGCGATGCCGGCAAGCGTTCGGTTTTTCAGCAGTTTTCTCATAGACAGTCTCCTTATATGGGCGGTTTCTTTTTTGTTGCGGAAAGATGTAATATCCTGTAGAATAAGATGTCGTCGGGAATTTCACGGATGGGCGGGAAGTACATATGACACATCCTTTTCAGGACAAGCTCATCGTCTTTATCGGTACGCCGCTGCGTTGCAGCAGGCAGGAGGCGGTGAATGCCGTAATAGCGGTGGGCGGCATCCCGGACGATGCCGTTACGGCCCATACCGATTTCGCCGTCGCGTTAAACCGATCCGACAGCACAAAGGTGTACGCGAAGGCTGTGAAAAACGCCCGGTACGGCCTGTTGCGTATCCTTGGTGAAGAGCAGTTCTTTAATATTCTGGAAAACAGAGCGCAGCCGCCCGCGCCAACGCCGCCCGACAGCGGCATATTTGTGATACCCGCTACGGACAAGGCGGCAAGTGAGGGCCAATCTGCGCAGGCAATGGACGATGTGCGTACCCGTAAGCGTATCCGCAATATGGAGCGATACGGCATTGAGCTGCCCGAAGACCATCCGATGGCAGGGCATGTGACGATAGATATGAAGCCGCTAAAAATAATGGGCATCATGGCAAAGGAACAGAAGAGAAGGAAAGAACGGCCGGAGTAGCAGCAAAAGAATACGCGGCGCCGCGCTGTATCTCTCTCTGCTGTTCACCCTTACAAAAGATGGCACAGCAGATACGCAAGAATCCCGCCTGCCCCGAGGAAGGGGGCCAGCGGGAGGGCGACAAGGCGGGTTTTCCGGCGGATGAGCGCGAACAGCACAGCGAGGGACAGGCCGATGATGATTTGCAGGACGCCGCCCGCTATGCCCAGCGCGAATCCGCTGGCGGCCATCAGCCGGATATCCCCGCCGCCCATGCCGCCCGCCATGGCGGCGATAAGGAAGGGGAGGCCGGTAACCAGCATCCCCAATAGGGCGTCCAAGGGGGATAAGCAAATGAACCCTGCCAACAGGATAACGAGGGGAACGGCGTCGGGGATCTCCCGTGTTCGGATATCCCGGTAAGCGCCGTAGGCAAAGGCTGCCGCGAGCAGCAGGGCCTTGACCGCGGGCCACATCACGGCTCCAACCCGGCGTCTATCTCGGTTTCATCATCAGGAGGGGTCGCACCGTAAAACTCCAGATATTCGCTGACATACCGCTCATCCACAGCATCCTCCGGCAGATGGCCTTCCGCAAGGTTTTCCCGTTGGAGCTGCGCGATATCCATTGCGACGTCAAATACATCGCTCATATGGCTCGATAGATCCCGTTGCAGAAATTCTTCGTAGACGGCTTCCAGCGGAGAACGCAGCGTCAACAGAGCGTCGATGGCGCGCGTTTCTATCTCTTCCTCCTCAAGCTGCATGTGTATGTCGCTGTAACAGCATATTTTCCATGCGTTCTCAATGATTTCGTCCGGTGTTTTCAGGCGTATCGCCTCGATGAATGCTGTATGCTCGGCAGCGACGCGCTCAACAAGCAGCCCCTGCCGGTATTCGTTTCGCACCTCCGCCAGCCAAAGCCGGGCGCACTCCATAGCCAAGCCGGTCTTATCCATAGCAGTGTCCCCGCGCGCCGCCAGTTCCGTCCAGAAGAGGTATCCCTCCTGTAGGATATACCCGCGCCGGCAGGCTGTACCAAGCAGTTCATCCGGTATGGGCATATTGTATAGCGCGTCGCGGATATACCCATTGCTCTCCTTACGGTAGGCAAAGAGTGCGGCGTCCTCGTTTAATCCCTTCTGTAAACCGTTGTATTCGTCGTCAATGCTTTCAATGAGCATTTCCCGTGTGGCTTTTTGCGCGCCTTCGCTCATTCGCCATCCCCTCCGTTCTCTGCCGCCAACAGCTTTCTGGCAATTTCAAAGACTACATTGACCGTCACGCCGTTCCCGGCCTGCTTGTAGAGCTGGCTGTCACTGCACACCAGCGCAGCGCGCCCGAATAGCTCGTCGGGCACGCCCTGTAACCTCCAGCACTCTCGCGGCGTCAGACGCCTGATGCGGCAGCCGTCCAATACGCCCTGATTGCAACCCGTGTCGAGGGTATTCGCGACTCCTTTCCCGACGCGCCCGCGCCGCGACAGGGAGCCCGCGAAGGAAAGGTTGATGCTGTCGCCCGCGCCGGCCTCAGCATACCCCCGCTTTGTGCCCTGCGCGACCCGCACACAAGGTCCCGGTCCAATGGCAACCTTTACTCCCTCACCCTTGTTCGTTGTAAGGGACGGCGAAAGGCCGTTTTCGCTGTACACATTCCCGTTGAGACCGTTCCCGCTGGGATCAATGTTGCCAACGCGGAGGATGCCTTGCGGAAAATACAGGGCGGCGTTTTGGTTCTGGTTGCGGTTGATACCCCGATAATCGCCGGCACAAAGGGCATAGGCGGTGTCCAGAGAGCCCGTAACGCCCTCTTTGCGGTTGAAGCCCACAGCATACAGCCCGCTATGCCCGCCGTCTCCGCCGCCTTCCGCGGTCAGGGAGACGCCGATGCCTGCCGGGTCGTAGATCCTCCGGCCTTTCCGTCCGTTGATAAGCCGTATAAGAGCCTTGTTGTCTGCTCCGATGAGAGGAAATATTTTTCCGGCACTTCGTTCTCTAATATGTCCGACAATGAATATCCGCTCCCTGTTTTGGGGAATACCGAAGTTTTAGTGTTGAGAACCTCATACTCGACGTCGTACCCGCTTTCGGCCAGCGAATGGAGAACGGTCGCAAGATCGCGGCCTCTGTTAATTGACAGCAAATTTTTAACATTCTCAAGGACCACCCAGCGGGGTCTATCGCCGGGGTCCTTGCCCTGGATAATTCTAATGACCTCAAAAAAGAGAGAAGATCGTGCGCCCCGAAGCCCTGTTCCCCGCCCGCTGCTAACGCTGATATCCTGACAAGGAAAGCCTGCGGTGAAACAATCGCACGGGGGTACATCGCTGGGTCGAACAGCGGTAATGTCATTTGCGAACCACGCCCCTTCCCTGACGCCGTGGATGGCGTCATAGCTTCGCTGAGCATAGCGGTCGATCTCGCAATGCCCGATACAGGTGAACCCGGCTGCCTCAAAGCCGAGCGTAAAGCCACCGATGCCGGCGAAGAAATCAATCAGGGCGTATGCCATAAGCTCCCTCCTGACTGTCCCGGCCCATCGTTTGAGAATTTAAGAACATGCTGTCAGTCACCCCATTCAAAATAGTAATGATACGGATAAAGCTTCTGGCTGCGCGCAAAGCGGAGCATATGCGCGCACTGGTCCACAACGGAGAGGTTGGTCTGGTCCTTCACCGTCATCATCACCGACCCGGCAATGCCCGCCAGCACGGCAACAACGGTGCCCGACACGCTCCCGGTGCTCAGCCAGATGACAAAGGCCACCAACCCGCAACTGAGGGAACCGATGACCGCTTGCAACAGCTGTTTTTTGCCGAAGCCGGGGAAGAGCTCCGCTTCGGTCTTCACCGCCAGCGGGATATAAAGGGCGCCTTTGCTTTCTTCCATTTATGCTCCTTTGCCGGGACTTCCGAACATAAAAAACGCCGGGCGCGTTGCCTGGCGTTTCGTATTCTATTTCCCGGAATGTTGTGTTGTTTTGTGAAAGTTCCGCCTCGGCCTTGCGTCAAGGGCTTTCGGCAAAGATGTTTTTGATGGTCAGACGGCCTTCTATTACTTGCCCGTCCGCCATATCCTCCGACAGAAGATACGCACAGTCGCTTTCCAGCGCGGAGGCGAGCATCAGGCTGTCATAATAGGAAAACCCGTATTTCTCATGAAAGCTGAGCGCCGATATGACGGTCTCGTCGTCCACAACGACTAGATTGCAGCTTCTCTTAATTTCGGCGGCGGCCTCACGGACAGCTGGAACAGGCAGCTTGAGCTTTCGCAAGCACACATTGCAGAATTCATTGAGCACCTGTGTGCTCACAAAGCGCTCATACCGGTTGACTGCCCGAACGACCTGTTCTTTCTTCGCCTGGTCTGAATCGGAATAGAGGTACACGAACAGATTTGTGTCCAAAAACGCTTTATCTTCGTTCATTCGCTTCCTCCCGGTCAAACCTGAAACCCCGCGTATCAATTTTGAGCGCAGAGAAATCGCCGACAGAAAGCGCGCCGGCTTGCGATTTGCTCCCCCTCTTGATACGGGGATCGCCCGCTGGGGCCAACGTTACCCGCACCGCGGCGGGTAGCGCTTTGATATATTGGTCAGGAATACGAATCACCCCGCGCTCTACGACGGTTTCAAACTGGATGGCGTGCTGCATGGAATCCCCCCTGTCTGCAACGTTCCCTTATATTATACACACAAATCACCGACATTACAACGCTGTGCTCAGTTTATTGATAGTAATGCAATATCAAATCCCTTATCTGCCACACGCTCTCGGCGATGATATAAAAGACAACGGCATTCCGCGCCCTCTTTTTGTATTTCACCACCTCTTCCTCCGCCGCCGAGAGCCGCAGCAGGCAATAGATGAACCGCGCGACACAGCCAACGCGGATGAGCAGGATAACGGCCTGGGCAATCTCCTCGACGATACTCATGCCGCCACCCCCTTACCTTATGAGGTGGCGCGCCATCTGCACCAACCGTACCGAATGGTAGACGTTGTTGACGACACCGCCACCACCGCCTGTGGAAATGAGGAAATCGCCGAGGAATTTCGGCGTCTTGATGGCAAGCATCATGCAGGCGGCGCCCCAAAAGAGGTGCATGTTGAGCATCAGCCCCACCCCCAGCTTGGCGAGGGATATCTGGATAACGACGGCGAGTGTAGACTGGACAAACTTCTGACTGTATGCCCGAAAGACCCCTTTGTCGTTATCCAGCAGACCGGCGCAGGCAATCGGGACGCCCACACGGAGGATCATGATCTCCATGCCCCGCATGAGGAACTGAAAGTACAGCATGAAGTAGCAGATGATAAATACCAGCCCGAAGATGGCCGTAACAATGCCGACCGTGCTCATGCCGTCCACCCATGCCGCCCAATTGTAATCGGTGGCCGCGCCGACAGTGACCAGCAACTGTTCGGTGAGCGCCTCCACCATCTGCCCGAGCCAGCCGTATATAGTTGGGAAGGAGACGGCCACCGCCATTGCCTTAAAAAAGTTGGTCAGCAGGGAAAGCGGTTCCTCGTCGGCGTCGCCGTCTGTCCAGAGCACGTAGGTTTCAAAGCCCTTTTTGAGAAACTTGAGGATGATGAGCGACACGCCGAAGCCGAAGATGATATCGAAGAGCGTCTGCGCCAAATCGACGCCGGCCAGCTCGGTCATGTATTGCTCGGCGTAGAGCGTCAGCGGCACGATGCCCTCCAGCATCCCGTCGATGTAGGCGATTGCCCCGTTGAGCAGGGCTACGATAAGCGCGGCGATGATGAATTCCAAATAGCCTTCCCCTCCTCTCAGGCGGGGAGCACAGCCCCGCCCAGGGATATCTTAATCAACTTCCGTTATAATTGAACATCTCATTGATGCGCCGTGTGAGCTCTGGCAGAATAGTATCCTTAAAGAGCAGGTACAGCCCGGCCAGCACCAGCGCGCCGATGACGACCGCCATCAGCACTTTCACTGCCGTATCCACGAACCCTTCGCCACGACGGTTGCCCACCGCCTGTCGCACCCGTTTTACACTGGCGGGCAACAATATGCCGACAGCCATCACAATCAGAGCGGGGACAATGTACCTGATACGGTTCCAGCAGGAACGCACGCCGTCAGAGAGCAGCTTGTTGGCAAACACCACAATACCTCCATTGTTTTATATTTGTATATGAAAAACAGGCGGCACGATGCTCGCCTGCCAATCATAGGAACTTCTGCGGAATTCCGCAGAAGTTGGCCGGGTCACTTGTAGTAACCCAATATCAGGTTGAGGGTGGCCGAACCGAGCACCGCGCCGATGCAGGATACAATGGCCACGACGATGCGATTGTTCCACTTCTTCTGGTCCATCTCATCGGCGGCGCTGCGCCGGATACAGAAATAGATGATGAGCAGCCCCGCCACGACGGGAGCGAGTACCATCAGCCATGTCGTGACGTCCCGGATGAGGTTTTCGGTGCCGGTCACCAGCTTACTGCCGCTCACGCTCGCCAATACCGGAACAGGCGAAAAAAACATCGCCGCTATGACGGCAATGACCGCGGCTAGGCTGCGACAAATGTTAGGCCGTGAATGCTTGCATCTTTTCATAGGTACGCGATTCCTCCTCAATCATCGTCGGGAATGCCACGCGGCAACAGTGCCTGCGGTATCCCCGGCTTTTTCTGTTCCGCCGCCTGCCGCACCAAATCCTTTTGATAATACACCCAAACGTTCCACAGTATGATGTCGCTGCCGGTATCCGAGAGGGTGGGGCGGCTGGCCTCCCGTCTTTCACGAAGGGCTCGGTTGTGCTCTTTATCGCCCAATCCCATCATGCGGTTGAAGGCCCACGCGGAAAGGTCGGGCGCGTACATCATGGCCGGGTGAGTGCGGGAGGTGACGATCTGGTAAGGCCGGCTCACCCGCCGTACCTCGTCGGAGGTGAGCAGCTTCCGCTCGATGAGACTGACGCTCTGCGATGAGCTGGGCGTCGTATATCTGGCGTGGCTGGCCGACAACTGATAGCTGGATGTGGTGTAGCTGCCCAGCTTGCCGGAAATTTCATCGAGGGTCTTTTCATCGTCGGCCTGCAAGTATACCCAAATCTGGCAGTTGGATTTTACGGTGTTGGCAACGTGCTCGTCGTATTTCTCGATGAACTGCTCGAAGGATTGCATAAAAAGATTGAACCGGATGCCGCGCCCGCCCGCTACCGTCAGCTTGGTCGTCAGGTCGCTGATGGGGGAGAAATTCCCGAACTCCTCGAGGATAAAATTAACGCGTCGCTCTAGCCGCCCGCCGCGCCGGTCAGCCATCTGTGTTAAAAGCTCGTATTGCTGCGATACGATGAGGCTGGCGATTGGGTAGAATGTGGTCTTCTCATCGGGCAGAATGATGAACATGGCCTGCTTCTTGCAGCCTACATCGGAGAGCGCAAAATCGCTTTTGCAGGTGATGGCGTTGATGCTTCTTGAGGTGAAGAGCCGCAGCGTCGTGAGGGCGCTTGTGTAAAAGGAGCCCCTCGTGCGGGTGGGGGCCACATCCGAAATGGAGAGAAGGGCCCGTGCCGGGTGCGGCTGCGGCAGTTTTTTGATGTACTCGACAATGGGCATTTTGCCGCCAATCGTTTTGCACATCTCGGCCATGAACCAGTAGACGTTGGTAAGGTTCTGGTATTCGTACCGTTTGCCGTTGTCGCAGACGACGCAGAGGATAGCCGCCGCGATGACCGACATCTCGCCGTTGTGCCAGATCCGCTCGCTGTTGCCGGATTCTTTGCCCACGAGAATGCTTGTCATATCCCACGCGAGCATCTCGGCCCGCTCGATATTCCCCGCTTTTGCCGCTTCGATGATGGGCTGCAAAAAGTTATAGTGCCAGCTTTTTTCGGGGTTGCGCAAGTCCAGTACCGGTATCTCGTAGCCGAGCCACTCCAGAAGCGGCGCGGTATAATGGTAGAGCTCCGACTTGGGGTCGCAGATCACCATGCTTTCCCCGGCCAGGGCGAGAGCGCAGATGGATTGCAGCACGACGCTGCGGGTCTTGCCGCTGCGGGTGGCGCCGATGGTGAGGGTGTGGATGTCGTCGCCGGCATAATAGATGCGCTCCCTGCCGCCCTCCTTCCGCATGCCCAGCACCACCCCGCCTTTGGGGATGGAGAGGAAAGGGACATCGGGGCTTGTGCCCTCGCTCTTGCCCTCGGCCACGCCCTCGCCTACCTCGCCCGCCGTGTCGGCGGCCACGCACTCACCCCCGTCCCCGTCCACCGCTTCCGCCGTTTCAACCGGCGCATCCGTTTGGCCGGCGATAAACTGCCTGACGGCGGGATGCTCCGGGTCAAGGAGGAAGCTGTCGAACTGCTTCTCCTTTTCGGCATCGGAGAGCCAGCGCGCCGAGCCGTGCTGATGCTGGCCCACCGGAACAGGCGTTTCGATATCAGGCGTAATTTTCACAAGGTCGCTCTGGTAAGGGCGCAGATTAGAGAGGAAGAACAGCAGGCACAGGACAACGACAAAGCCCTGCAAGCATACAAACATCAGGAGATGTTGCCGGTTGGAGAAGATGCTTTCCAAGCATTCTGTAAGGGAATAAAGTCGCAGCACCTGACTTTGGCGCGACAATACCGAATGTACTGCGCTGGAAAAAAAGAGGTTGACGGTCATCCCCACAAGGAACAACAGTGAGGATAGCAACAGCTTTTCTTTGGGCTTCACGTCTTTGCGCCTCCTTCCGCTGTGAGAGATATTGTATCAAACATGCTTACGCCTCCGCCTCCATTTCCATCGCATCCTGGTGCTGCTCCCAATCGAGATCCTGCTCGAACTCTTGCGCATAGTCCAGCATAATCTCCCGCTCCCTTAGCGCCGGGACAAGCTCTTCCACCCGCTCAATGGCAGCACAAACCGTCTGGAATTCCTCAACCGTTTTATCATTGTTGGGGCTTATCTGGAATCGTACAAGCTGGTCGTGTATCAGGATGAGCTCGCTTTCGGTAAACAGCTTGCGCGCGTCCACCAGACCGGCGCGAAAGGAAAACTGCTCCAGCGCTTCGGCCTTGTTGTAGTAATACTGCGTTTGTATCGGCCGCACGCCGTCCGGGGAGAGCCGATAGGTGCGGAAGACATAATCGAACAGCGGATGCTGCTTCGCCGCCAGCACCACATCCCGAAACTGTGAGAGCAGGTAAGCACCGTCCGGCAGCTTGGGGTTCTGCCCGGTATAGGGCTTTTCGGTGCAGATACCGCAGCGTAGGGCGGTGGCGCGGGCAAGCCCGGTGATTTCATCCATTATCTTATCGGCGACCACGACAAAAGGGTTTCGCTCAATCGTGTCGTTGGTGAGATAAAACGCGACGAGGCGGTCTTTTTGATAGATGTCGGCATAATAGTCCGCCGAAGTAGATTTCCTGACGTCGTAACCGAGCCGGGCCAGAGCCTCGAAAAATGCTTTGTAGAATTCGTTTTTGTCTTTCATTGCCCCTTCCTTTCACCGGAATATCTCAACTCTCACAGTTCCAGAGCTTCCTCATCCTCATAAATATCTTCGTCCTCCTCCGGTTCGTCTTCGCTGTTTTCGCTGCGCCAGTGAAGGTCCAACTGCTCGTTTTCGGGAGGTCCTAACTCCCGCACCTGTTTGGCGCAGGAGGCAAACGAGGGCAGATACTGCTCGGCGTTCCCGTGCCGGCGCATGGTAACAAGGTCGTCTTCTTTGATGGCACGCTCCAACCCGACCGCATAGTGGATAACATTGTAGACACAAAGCTTTTTCGCCTGCTTCGGATCCAGCGAATCCACGCGGCTGCAAAGAAACAGATAGTCCGGGTCGGCCTGATACCGGGCAAGGGATACCCTAGCGGCGGCGCGGATCTCATCCGGCCTCGCCATATAGCCTCGGGGCACAAGCGGGGGTGTGCCCCAGTGATAGGCTTCGGGGTAGCCCTCCAGCGTCAGGTCTTCCTCCAGCCTGTGCTTATAAAAGGTGATGTGGTTGCGCACGAGATTCAAATTCGTGCCGTCCGGCCAGTTCGGGTCGTGACCGCCGTATTCGTATAGCTGCCGCCACTGTTCGTAGGAGGCCAGCAGCGATTTCCCGTAATCCTCCTTCGCCTTTTTCCTCGCCATGCCTGTCCTCCCATCACGTTGTGCGTTTAGCGCTTATTGCGGTTGTGCATGTACGCCGCAATTAGAATGACCAGAAGCAGGATAAGGCAGAGTATCAGAATAGCATTGCCCGAGATTGGGCTCTTTTGCGAACTATCGCTCCGCACGGTTTCTTCTTCATTAGGTTGACTTTGCGTGATGATTTGCACGCTTTCAACCCCGGTTTCTTCTGTATCATCATCTTCTACATCACTGTGTTCAGTGTTGTCGGGCTCATCGACATGACTATAGGTGTCTCTGCCAGTACTATCGCTGCTGGTATCATCCCCGCCATCCGTCGTCCCGCTTCCCGCACCGCCGCCAGCATAAGAAGGAGCGCCTTGTCCCGTTTGCGCCGGGGCCTCGGGCACCGCCTGTGGTTGTGTCTGCGGGGCTTGCGCCTCCACAGGCGGCGAACCCTCCGGCGCAAGGTTGCCGCCGCTGTCACCACGGCTACTGCCCCTATCGCTCTCCCGTTCATTATCCCGGTCGTGCCCGCCGTGGTTGTTGCCGCTGTTGCCACCACTGCTTTCATTGCCGGTCACCTTACCCCCACCGGGCACGATGACCGTCACATCATCGCGGGTACCGGGGATGCCGTCCCTGCCCGGCGTTGTCACGCTCGCCGTGCCGTTGCCGTTATCCCTGACGGTGCAGCCGCCCGGTACCGTGACAATTACATCGTCGCCTGTACCGGGGATACCGTCCCTGCCCGGCATGATAACGGTAACGCTGCCATCCCGGTTATCCTCTACCGCCGAACCCTTCGGTATGGTGACCGTAACATCGTCACCGGTGCCGGGAACGCCGTCTTTACCGGGCACCGTCACCATCACGGTGCCGTCGCCATTGTCCGTGACGGTGGAGCCGTCGGGATACAGGGGCCGAATGTCGCTGATGATCACCTGATACCGCGCCTCGTTGCCGGCAGCGTCCACGGCTTTGATGACATTTTCACCATTTGCGCGAATCGTATATTGCGCCGCCGCGCCGTTCACAGTTGAACCATCAGGCAGCGTTATTCCCGTTACTCCACTATCGGAATCCGTAGCGCGGATATGAACGGTGTAGGGCAGATAGACGCTCACCCGCTCCGCGAAGGTAAAATCTATCGTCGGCGCGGCGGTATCGTGACGGATTTCTGTCCGCAACGATTGCGCATACACGCTGAACGCACGGCTATCACTGGCCCGAACGCGCAGCAGCATCGATTCGTCGGCATCGGCAATGGTATGCTGATAGGCGGTAGCCGATGTGGTGCCCAGCGGCTGCCACGCGCCATTGTTGACACGGCCCTCGATGTTGTAGGCAATGGCATCGCCGTCGTTGTCGATGGCGGTGGCCCAAGTGAAAGCAACCGCGCTGCGCTGCCACGCGTTGACGGTTGTATCCGCGATGGGCACACCCGGCGCGGTGGGCGCGGTGTTGTTGATGACCGTTGCCGCCTCGCCGGTGGTATAGCCCGATTCCAAGCCCGTCACGCTATAGGCAAGGTAGCGGTAATTGACCGCCTCCGCTTCATCGCGCGCCAAACTATCCTGATAGCTGGTAGATGCTCCGTTATAAATCTGTGTCCACGTGCCGCCGTCAAGCTGTCGCTCCAGCCGGTACCCGGCCAGTGTGTCATTATCTGAAATAGCAGCAGCCCAAAAGACCGTGTAATCCGTGCCGTAGGGGATGCTGGCCGGGAAGCTGATGAAAGCAGCCGCCGAAGGGGGCCGGTCGTGGATGATAGCGGTTTCCCCGGAATTGACATACGCGCTGAACCCTCTGCTATCCGAAGCCCGTACGCGGATTTGCACTGCCTCATCGGTGGGGGAAATGAAATGTTGCCATGAAGGGACTGTCGTGGTGCCGACGCTTTCCCATTCACCATCGTTTAGTTTGCGCTCGATATGATAGACAACCGGGTCGCCGTCCGCATCGGTGGAAGCCCCCCACGTATAGACAACAGAGCTATCCAGCCACGACCGAACCGTTGCCGGCGCGGTAGGGCTGACCGGCGCGGTGGGCAAGCGGTTGTTGGTAACGCTGGCCGCCGTGCCGGTGGTGTAGCCCGATTCCAGCCCGGTAACGCTGTACGCCTTCACCCTGTAGTTGACAGTGTCGGCGGTGTCGCGGGTGAGGGTATCCTCGTAGGTAAGGGCGGAACCGTTATATAGCTCAGTCCATTCGCCGCCGTCAAGCTGGCGTTCCAGAACATAGCCGATAACGGTATCGGTGGAAGAGGTCGCTGCCTGCCACGAGATGATGTAGGCAATCCCGTAGGTGACCGTGCTCGGGAAGGTAATACCGGCAGGCGCGGCGGGGGCAGCGTCATGAACGATGGCGGTTTCCCCTGATTCCGCGTAGGCACTGTACTCCCTGCCGTCATATGCCCGCACCCGAAGCTGTACTGTCTCGTCGCCGGGGTCGATGCTATGTTGCCATGAGGGGGTAGCCGTTGTACCGACTGCCTCCCACTCTCCGCCGTTGCGCTTCCGCTCGACGCTGTAGGTAACAGAATCGCCGTCCGCATCGGTCGAAACGCCCCACGTATAGGAAACGGCGCTTTCCAGCCAAGAGGAAACCGATGCTTCCGCGCTGGGGCTGATTGGCGCAGTGGGGAGGCGGTTATTGGTTATGCTGGCCGCTGTACCCGTGGTGTAGCCCGATTCCAGTGCGGTAATGCTGTAGGCTTTCACGCGATAGTTGACTGTGTTGGCGGCGTCACGGGTAAGGGTATCCTCGTAGATAAGCGCGGAGCCGTCATATATCTCAACCCATTCGCCGCCGTTAAGCTGGCGCTCCAGAATGTAACCGGTCACGGTATCGGTTACCGATGTTGCCGCGCTCCACGATACCGTATATTCTACTCCGTATGTAATACTGGCGGGAAACGAAACAGTGGTGACCGCCGTTGGCGCGGCGTCGTGGGTGATAGCCGTTTGCGCCGATGTGGCATAGCCGCTGTACTCGCGGCCGTCGTATGCCCGTACGCGTATCTGCACGGTGTTGTCCGTCGCCGTGATGTTGTGCGTATAAGTCCGGTTGGCACTGGTAGCCACCACTGCCCAGCCGCCGCCGTTGACATTGCGCTCTACCTCGTAGGTAATATCGTCGCTGTCGGCATCTGTTGCGGCGGCCCATGTGTAGGTGATGGCACTGTTTTCCCACGCGTTAACGTTATCCTCCCCCGCTGCCGGTGTACCCAGCGAGATGGGCGCAACGTTGTTGCTCACTGTCCGAGCCGGCCCGGTCTGATAGGCGCTTTCCGCGCCGAGGGCGTCATACGCTTTGACGCGGTAATTGACGCTGGCGGCCTCGTCCCGCGTGAGGGTATCGGTATATGTAGTCTCTGTTCCTTGGTATATCTGTGCCCAAGCGCCGCCATTCATCTGCCGCTCCAGCCTGTAACCGGAGAGGTTGCCGTCCGCATCGTTGGCCTCACCCCACGAAACCGAAAAGGCGGCTGCGTATTTGATGCTGCTTGGTATCGTGATGCTGCCCGGTACCGCCGGGGCGGTGTTGTTGACTACCGTTCGCGTGAGGGATGTCCGGTAGGCGCTCTCCGCTCCTGCCGCGTCGTAGGCTTTCACACGGTAGGCCACGGTGCTTATCCCCGCCGCGATGGTGTTGGTGGTGCTTGTGGCGGAACCTTGATAGATTTGCGACCACGCGCCGCCGTTGACGCTGCGCTCGAGACGGTATCCGGCAAGGTTGCTGTCGGGGTCGGTGGAGGCATTCCAAGAAATCGTAATAGTATCCCCGCCGTTGACTGTAGCCGGTACGGTGATGTTGCCGGGGGTAGTGGGCGGCTGATTTGTGATGATGGAGCCGCCAGCATCTATCTCAAGATTGGACGGCAAAACGAGCGCGGGGCGGATACCTGTCTCCGCATCGGCGGAGGTGCCATGGTGCGCGCCGTTTTCGGAAACCAGGTAGCAGGTGACGGTCGCGCCGTAGCGGCTCACATAGGGGGAGCGGAGCCACCAGCTATTGGCGGCTCCATTCAGATAGCCAATGCGCTTACTATCCGGGTCTGCCGTGCCAGCGAAGTAGGCGAGGGTCGCGCCGTCCTCCGTCATGAGGGTGTTGAAGTCGGAGGGGTTGTTGGCCCAATTCAGCTCATAACAGCTCAGAAGGAAGAGCTTGCAGGCCAGCCCGTTCGCGCCGGTGTTGACTGTCATCGACGCCGTGCCGGAACCGGGGCGGTAGGGGATTTTGACTGTTCGTATCTGGTCGCGGACGCCCGATTCGATGAGGTTGTAGAAGTCGCCGTTGAGGTAGCTGTGGATGTTGCTGTTTTCGTAATCGCTCATGCGGGTATCGTGCCACTGCCGCTGTTCGTAAAGGTCTTTCATGAGCAGCATCGTGCCGCCGTTGAAGCTGTCGTCGTAAAAGGAGGCCGGTTTCCCGTGCTGTACGACGATAAACTCCCATGTGGAGCCGTTTATCTTGATATTGACGGTAGCGCCGATGGCCTGTGAGCCGAGGGTGCCCGCGACGGCGGAGGCCATGCGCATTGGGTGAATCGCGGTGGTGGGGGTGGCGGTCGTCGGCGTGGCGAAGGGCGGCTCCGGCACGGGAGCTGATCCCCCGGTATCTGGTGCAGGAGGCCGCGCGTCGGTATCCGTTGCGACGGCATCATTATTATCGCCAATGAAGTCGGGAACAGCGGGGACAGCGCTTGTGGGTGTGGCTTCAAACCGCTCTGTCAACGTATGCTCTTGCTCTGTCGCCTCGATATCTGTGTCTCTGTCAGTGACAAAATCAGATTCGTTTGCGACAGCGCTTGTCAGATTGGCGTCCCATATGCCGTCAGGTGCCTTCTCCTGCCTTGCCCATACGGCACCGGTGAACGAACTGAACAGTATCGCGACCGCAAGAAGCATGGATAAAAGTGCTTTGTTCATTTTGATACTCCCCTCAATAATAAAAATAACCGGGCTATTGCTCCGGTTCGGGTTCGTGTGATTGTGCGGGCAACGCCGTTCCTTTCAGATGCGGGTCGATATACTCCAGTCTGGCAATGACGCCCCGCAGCTCCTGTTCCTGCTCAAAGAGCAGGTCGTCATCATGTTTCCCCTGAAAAAGAAGAGCCGCGTGCATCTGCCGGATCTCATCTTCGGTGAAAAACATCTTCTCGGGGAAGAGGCCCGAGCGGGTGGCGAAGTCCATTTTGACCTTCGCGTAATCGGTGCCGTAATGTCCGTGACTGACGCCGGTGCGGTCGTAGCTGTATTCCCATGTAACAAAATGCAGGCCGCGCCCCCCGTCGTCCCGCGCGGCAAACACAAATTTGCCGTATTCCGACAGCAGGCGATACTCCTTCAAATCACGAATCGTCAATGGTCGCGCATGGCGCCACGCGTAGGTCATTTCCTCGACGTTAGCGACAAGGGGGCGAAGGACGGTATAGACAAAATCTCTTTGGCGCTGCTCTGCCTCCTCATCTAAGCGCGGCATCCAGATTTTGTTTTCGCGTAGCTGGATGCCGGAGAACTCTGAAGAGAGCGCGCCGGAATGGACCTTGAAAATCAGACAATATTATGCTTGAAAAGACCCTTTAGAACCGGAAGTTTCCGCAAGACGGAGACGGAAGGGGAGAAACGGACGTAG
>QMCE01862339.1_pt1 | contig 15561 bp, 9 predicted proteins | sample 1821851 | NCBI WGS metagenome assembly QMCE01 (sample SAMN09453174, study PRJNA476694) | Termite gut metagenome, whole genome shotgun sequencing project. | isolation source: worker | host: Odontotermes sp. | place: South Africa:Pretoria | collected 2016-01-28
TTCCAGACTTTGGGCTATTTCCCCAAAGAGGTTACGGTGGGTGAAGACATCTACCTCGAAGTTCCGCTCGACCCGGACATCGCCACCCTCGACGAGATCGTCGTGACGGGCTATGGCGACCAGCGCCGTCTGTCGATCATCGGAGCCGTCGCGACGCTGCCTCCGAGCGATCTGCAGATCGGTTCGTCGCGCACCATGTCCAACATTCTCGGCGGCCAGGTGGCGGGTATCATCACCTCCCGTTCGCGTGGCGGTGAACCCGGTTACGACGAGAGCGACTTCTGGATTCGCGGTATCGCCACTCTGAATTCCGCCAATTCCAAGCCTTTGGTGCTTATCGACGGTATCGAGCGCGACCTGAATGTGATCAATCCTGCCGAGATCGAAAGTTTTTCGGTGTTGAAAGATGCTTCGGCAAGTGCGATGTACGGTGTGAGAGGAGCGAACGGTGTGATCGTCATCACCACCAAGCGCGGTCAGATAGGCCCTCCGAAGGTCGACATCAGGGTCGAACACTCCATTTTGACACCCACCCAGCTTCCGAAGTTCGTGGGTGCGGCCGAACACATGACCCTGCTTAACGAACTCGCCCCGGGAACCTTCTCCGATCTGCAGATCGAGAGAACCCGCACCGGCTACGACCCCGACATCTATCCCGACGTGAACTGGATAGATGTGATCTCAAAAGACTTTGCCTCGACGACACAGGCCAATGTCACCGTGAGCGGCGGCTCCAACTTTTTGCGTTACGCACTGGTCGCCTCCTACTTTAACGAGCAGGGTATCGTCGAGAGAGACTGGTCTCTGCCATACACCACCAGCATCGGGCAAAATCAATATAACATGCGTGCCAATGTCGACCTTGACCTCACCAAAACCACCACGTTGCGCATGAATATTGGTGGATATCTGCGTCAGAGGCGTTCGCCCACAGCCAGTATAGACGATGTGTTCGCCTACGCTTTCGAAGCCACCTCGTTCTCCCATCCCGCCCGCTACTCCGACGGAACCATTCCGGTGGTTGCCGGACGTGCCAATGCGTGGGCAGCAGCGACCCAATCCGGCCACAAAACCGACTCCTACTCGGAGATACAATCTCTGTTCTCGCTTGAACAGGATCTGAAAATGATAACCAAGGGGCTGAAAGCCAAGGCCGTTTTCTCGTTCGACTCCTATTCGGAAGGAACCGTCGCCAGAGGCAGAACCCCTCAATATTGGGGTGTAGCCACCGCGCGTGACCTCTATGGCAATTTGCAGCACGGCATCATCTCTGCGAGCGATGAAGCTCTGGGCAGACACCATGAAGGCAGGTACGGCAACAAGAGGGTCTATTTCGAAGGAACCCTCAATTACGACCGCAGCTTCGGTGCGCACGATGTGAGCGCCTTGTTCCTCTACAACCAGCAGAGCTACGAAGAGCCGGGTAAAGACGGCGGTTACGGTGCCCTTCAGCCTTATCGCAAACAGGGTATCGCGGGACGATTGTCCTATACTTACGACAGCCGCTATGTGGCCGAGTTCAACTTCGGTTACAACGGCTCCGAGAACTTTGCCAAGGGGCAGCGCTTCGGCTTCTTCCCCTCGGTCGCCATGGGTTGGCTGCTGTCGGAAGAGCCGTTCATGAAGAATGCCAAGCATATACTCTCAAAGTTCAAACTCCGCGCTTCGGCGGGTATGGCGGGCAACGACAACATCGGGTACAACCGCCGTTTCGCCTACCTCACCACTATTAATTATGACGGGGAATACGGCTGGGGTGGATCCAACCGCGGCGGCATCACTGAAGGCGACATAGGTGTATCGAACCTGACATGGGAAACAACCTGGAAATACGACGCAGGGTTGGAGATCTCGTTGTGGAACGCTCTCGACCTCCAGGTCGACATTTTTCAGGAAGATCGCAGCAACATCTTCATACAGCGCCAGCTTATCCCCAACCAGGCGGGTTTCGCGACCCGGCCTTTCGCCAACTACGGCAAGGTACAGAACAAGGGCTTCGAGTTCTCGCTGGAATATCGCAAGAGTTTTAATAAGGATTGGATGGTCTCTCTTCGCGGTAACTTCACATACGCCAGAAACAAGGTGATCGAAAAGGACGAACCGGAATCGTACAAGGGCACATATCGCAGCTACACGGGACGTTCCGCGACCGCCGCGGCAGCCCTCATCGCCGAACGCCTCTTCACGGAGGACGATTTTATCGGAGTGGACGGTAACGGCATATGGACTCTGAAACCGGAAATTCCCCGCCACGACGTGGGTACGTCCAATGTCATGCCGGGCGACATAAAATATGCCGACATGAACGGCGACGGAGTGATCACCATGAATGACGTGGCCGTTCTCGACGATGTGAATCTCGACGATGCCAACAGGAAAGCCATCCCCAGAGCGGTTTACGGTTTCGGCGGTTCGTTGAAATATAAAAATGTGGATTTCAGCTTCTTCTTCTATGGTGTGGGCGATGTCAACCGCATCATCGGCCTCTCCTCGACTTTTATCCCTGGCAGCGGCAAGCTGGTGCAGGGTAACGTCTACTCGAATTACCAGGATCGCTGGACGGCGGAAAATCCTTCGCAGGATGTATTCTGGCCCAATTTGGCACATTCGAGCAACGTCCACAACGCCCAGGCCTCGACATGGTGGAAAAAAGACATGAGCTTCGTGCGCCTGAAATCCATCGAGATCGGATATTCTTTCAATCCGAATTGGATAAAGAAGGCCGGAATGTCGGGACTTCGCATCTATGTCAGCGGCAACGACCTGTTCCAGTTCTCCAAGTTCAAACTGTGGGATCCAGAGGTGCAGTCTGCCACAGGGCTGAGGTATCCGACCATGAAATCGGTGCTGTTCGGTCTGAATCTGAGTTTTTAATCTAAAACCACAACGACAATGAAAATAGTAAATAAGATCATATTTGCATTGATAGGTGTCGCGACACTCGGCTCGTGTACCTATCTCGACAAGGAACCCGATACCGAAAGGACGCTCGAAGCGGTGTTCGGCAGTCGAAATTCCACCCTCGACTGGTTGTCGGGTGTCTATTCGGGTATTTCCAATCCCACGCAGGGCTGGCTGCGCGACGGCAATGAAATTTATGCCGACGATGTATATATATCGCCCGGATACGATCCGTGGTGGCCGCTTCTCAAACAGATATACGGTTCATGGTCATCTGCCAGCGCAAATGAAGGAGCGAATCTTTGGCTGCGTATGCCGCGATATATTCGCCGGGCCTATATCTTCATCGAAAATGCCCATCCTTTGAAAGACACTCCCGAAAGTGAAGTGGAAACCATGAAGGCCGAGTGCCGTTTCCTTGCCTGCTACTACTACTATGTACTGCTCAGCAATTACGGTGCGATACCGTTCAAACCAAACTGGATCGCTCCCACGGAGGCGGAAGTTTCCGAACTCCAATCAGGACAGGTACCCTTCGACGAAGTGGTCGCATGGCTCGACAAGGAGTTGCAGGATGTCGCAAAACTGCTGCCCGACAAGCGCACTACGGCTGAATACGGCCGCGCAACCTCCGTCATGTGCCACACGGTTCGCAGCAAGATGCTGCTCTTTGCCGCAAGCCCCCTCGTGAACGGCAACCCCGTCTACGAAGGCCATGTGAACAACGAAGGCGAAGAGTTATTCAACTCGACATACGATGTCGAAAAGTGGGCAAAAGCCCGCGATGCCATCAAAACGTTGTTGGATTTAGCACACGCAACCGGACACCAACTTTATGTAGAACGCAACGGTGCTTCCATCGACCCCTTCATGTCGCTGCTCAACTTGTGGTTTACCTCCAACACGGCCGGTAATACCGAAGCCCTCTTCCCCTACACGAGAAGAACCGAAGACCATTTCGATTACATACGCCTCGGCCAGTCGCACGCCGACGATGTCGGTGGAAACGGCGGTCTGGGTGTCTATCAGGGTCTTGTCGACGCTTTCTTCATGGCCAACGGCCTGCCCATAGACCATCCCGACAGCGGATACAGCGAAACAGGGTTTACAACGGGTGTGGATCGCCGCAATACAACGTGGATAGGCGGAGGCCCCGAACCCGGCGATATTACGATGGATCATACGTTCAATATGTACGCAGGACGCGAACCGCGTTTCTACGTCACCGTCGCTTATCACGGCTCCTGGAATGCCTCCGTCCGCCGCAGACTCGACCTCACCAACGGATCGACCGGTACCGACTGGTCTGTGGTGAACGGAACGAGATACGTCGACAACAACCACACGCACGATGCTCCGAACAACGGCTATCTGATCCGCAAGAAGATCGACCCGAGCGACAATGCGGTGCTGAACCAATACCGTGCAAGGCAAAATTACAATCTGACACTCTACCGTCTGGCGGCAAGCTATCTTGACTACGCCGAGGCACTCAACGAAGCCGAAGACTCGGGAGCGGCCCGTGCGGAGGCGCTTACAGATTTTCCGATGAGGGTGCGGACTACATCACCATCGCCGATAATCAGGACGAATTCCGCAAGATCATCCGCATGGAGCGCCGCGTGGAACTTTGCGCCGAAGGCTCGCGCTGGGATGACATCCGCCGCTGGATGATCGCCGAGGCCAATCCCGAAATGACGGGTTGGGTGCGGGGTATGGACTTTGACGCGACCACCGAAGAGGATTTCCTGAAACGTGTGAACGCAGGTAGCCAACCCCGCGTATGGCGTGAGCGCTACTACTGGCAGCCCATCAGCCGCGAAGACATCGATGAAAATCCGAATCTGGTACAGAACTTTGGTTGGTAATAAATAATTTAAAGATAAACAGATGAAAAAAATTGCAAAATACGCAGGCATACTCGCCTCGGTGATGGCGGCGGTGATGGGTTGCAACAGGGAACCCGACCTGTACAACCCCCAGGCACCGGAGGATCAGATGCACGTCAGGGCATCCGTCGCATCCGTCGTGCTGCTCGAAGAGAATGCAGACCAAACGGCGGTTACATTTACCTGGGATGCGGCATACAACCACGGCCCGGGCTACACCGTCGAGTATAATATCACTTTCCGCCACGCGGATATGCCCGATCGCTTCTTCACCGAGCCGGTCGTGGTCGCGGGCGACCGTTCCTACTCCTTAACCGTGGACGAACTGAACCGGCTGTTGGCTCGCTGGGAAGTCGTTCCCGGGATTTCGGCACCCGTAGAGGTCGAGATTTTAGCTGCCGTCGATGGCCCAAAATTCCAGATGCCCGAAATTTCGAAGACCACTTTCACCGCCACAGGCTACAGCATCGCCTACTATCTGTCGATGGTCGTCACGAGCGGCGGAGGTGAGCCGCGCGTCATTCCCATGACGGAAACCATCCCCGGCACCGACAAGTTCAAGTGGGAAGGCACGTTGCAAGCCGGCGACAGGGTACGTTTCATACGAAATGCCGAAGATGGCGTATGGCCCGCCTGGGTCAGAGGCGACGAGCCTGGCACACTGATTATGAAAGAAGACGAGACCGAAGGCGATGCCGCCCAGATCGAGATTCCCCGCTGGAGCCTGACAGGCCCCTCCACCGACATAATATTGGTGGACATGGTCGAATCGAAGTGGCTGCACAAGACCTTCTACTCTCTGCCCAACGGTCTTATCTATCCCGTCGGCGACGGGGCCGGTGTTCCATGGGATCCGGGAGTGGCTTATCCCATAACTGCATTGAGCCAGCCCGACCCGGTCAATGAGCCGTGGATATGGACCTATACGGGACGCTTCGTGAACGACGGTGCCGAAGAAGACGCTTTCAAATTGCTGTTTGCAGAAAACGCCTGGGCTCCGGGTGGATTTTCCGCCGCTGCCGACACCGACCCGTTCGTCAAAAGCATTATCAGATACCCGAACGATCCGGGTGGCGACACCAAATGGAAGATCCCCGCAGGTATCGACGGAACTTACACCCTGAGGATAGACCTCAGCGAAATGTCGCTGGTACTGCTCCCCGTGGGAGAACAAGACACCTCCAAACGCCTCCTTGCCGTAGTTACGAGAGAATCCGAAGCTCCGGCGATCTATCCCATGACCGAAACGTCTTCGGGAACCGACAGCTTCGTATGGAAAACTTCCGCTCTGAGGGCCGGAGACAAACTGCGTTTCGTGCGCGATGCCTCCACCGGCACATGGCCCGCTTACGTCAAAGGCGAAACGGCCGGTTCTCTTGCTCTGAAAACCGAAGCCGAAGGCGCTGCCTCCCAGATCGAAATTACCACCGATTTCGTAAACGAGGAAGAGATCACCGTGAATATGAACACCATGACCTACACCATTCCGGAAGGTGTCAACTACTTCATACCGCCTTTCGGCATGATCTCCGTTGTCGGCGGTGCAGTCGAAGCCGGTTGGGATCCCAACCGTGCCCGTGAACTGTGCCAGATGACACAAAACACGAACGAGCCGTGGCTCTGGACGTACAACGGCCAATTTAACCGTAACGGCAGTGGAGATGAGGGTGCTTTCGTACTTATCATGGCCAAAGACCTGAATGCGTGGGATCCGCGCTTGAAACCCTCTCATGAGTGGGCCAATCCGTTTACAGACGAAGGTCGCGTTATCGTTAACGATGACCCTCGGGACATAAAGTGGGAACTTCCCGAAGGCTTTGTCAACGGCCGGTATACTCTGACAGCCGACCTCAAAGAGATGAAGCTCAGCCTGACCATGATCGAGGAGGTGCCCAATTACTTCAAACCACCTTTCGGCATGATCTCCGTCGTCGGCGGTGCAGTCGAAGCCGGCTGGGATCCCAACCGTGCCCGTGAACTGTGCCCGATGACACAAGACTCCGGCAAACCGTGGCTCTGGACATATACCGGACAATTTAACCGTAACGGCAGTGGAGATAACGGCGCTTTCGTACTTATCATGGCCAAAGACCGGGACGTATGGGATCCGCGTCTGAAACCCTCGCACGAGTGGGCAAATCCGTTTACCGACGAAGGCCGCGTTATTGTTACCGACGACGGTCGGGACATAAAGTGGGAACTTCCCGAAGGCTTTGTCAACGGCAGATATACTCTGACCGTAGACCTTCGTGACAGCGAGATGAAGCTCAGCCTGACCCCGGCAGCCGCTCCCGTAGAAGCTCTGTGGGCCGTCGTTACACGAGGCGGAGGCGACACCGCCTACGAAATGGGGAAAGTGGCCGGCTCCGACAAGTTCTCGTGGAAAGGCGACCTGCAAGCAGGGGACAAGGTACGTTTCGCAAAGAGCGGAACTGCCACATGGCCCGCCTTAGTCAGGGATACCGACGGTAAACTGGTCGAGAAAAGCCAGGCCGAAGGTGCCTCATCCCTCATCGAGATCACCAACACGTTCAACGGTGACGACACCCATTTCCTGATGGCCGATCTGTCCGCCATGACCTATGTCGAAAAGAATTACCGTCTGCTGCCCGAAAATGGAGCTATCTATGTCGTCGGCGGTGCCGCCGGTCCTTTGACACCGGGCGGAACTTGGGATTCGGAGTATGCCAGAGCTAATTGCGCCCTGACGCAACCCGATGCGGTTAACCGGCCGTGGATATGGACATACACCGGCCCGTTCGGATATAAAAGCGCAGGAGACGGCTCTACTTTCAGAATTTTGCTCTCTTCTGTCAACTGGGATCCTTCATTACGTCCCACGAGCGATATGGCCGATCCGTTCACAAAGACATCATGCTATCTGGGTAACGATCCGGGCGGCGACTACAGATGGCGTATGCCCGAAGGCAGGGATGGAACCTATACTCTGACGGTAGATCTTTCCGAAGTATCGGCGGTATTGCAGTAACTATAACTGAAAATCCAGGTAAAATTAAATTGACAAAAAAATGAAAAAGATTATATATGCAATACTCATGGTGTGCCTGTGTACACCATGGGTGGGCTGCGACGAGATGCCCATAGTGCCTCTCGACTCTACGACTACGGGAGGTCCCGATCCTTCGAATATAAGAATGGAGAAAACGGACGAAACTTCGGTGAGAATAATGTGGAGGGACAACAGCGACGACGAGACGGGATTCGCGGTGTGGGTTCGCAACGCCACCGATGTCCACGACAGCGAGATAGCCGAAACGGTCGGTGCAAATGTGACCGAATACACCGTCAGGAATCTGTCGGATGGAAAACTCTACTATTTCGGCGTGCAGCGCAAACTCGCAGAAGGGGGCACCAAAATAATCTGGTCGGACTTGCTGGATATGGGCAACGAAGCACCCGGTGTGAGAATTATCGGAGAACCCGTCGTCACACCGGCCTCCATCGCACTCTCGTACAGGGCCGTCCTCAATATGGCCGGCGACAAGTATGGCCTCTGTTGGAGCGAAACGGGCACTCCGTCCATAGAAACGGATGCTTTCCTCTACGGGCCGGACATAGTCCCTGCTCCGACCTCGGCACCCGACGGCCCCTTTACCGCCGCCGATCCAAGCGCCATAAAACAGGTGATCCCCAACATAATGCTCGACTATGGAAAGACCTACAAGGTCAGGGCATTCGTGACCACCGCGCTAGGAACTCTCTACAGCGAAGAGAAAGAGGTTTCGCTCGCAGCCGCTCCCGACGAGATCACTCTGACTTGGAACCAACTCGACAAGGGTTTGCCGACGGGTGTCGAACTCTATGAGACGACCTCTCAGTTAAACGGCGACAATTTCCATGCGTGGTATGCCGTGGCCGATCTGTCCGGCAACGTTGAAGTGAGGGTCAGCAGTCCGGCACAATGGACACCCGCCGTATCCATCGAAGATCAGGCCGCCGCTTTGGGAGCCGACTGCCATGTCCTTGTCAACGGTACCTATTTTGCCGGAACAGGGGCTACGGGGTATACCCTCATCGATGGAGCGGAACTCGAAGCGTCGCACATTTGGTGGGTTGCAGGTTCCATGGGTAGAGTTGCAACCGATCCGAAATACAGTGCCGATGAAGGAGCAAAGTCATACAGGGTAACGCGCGCGACGTTCGGTGTCGATGCCGCCGGCACGGCTGGCATTTACTGGACGGGGACGTTCCCGGAAAACAACGTTGCCGCAACACGTTACTACGATCGTCCAATGCCGCAGATAGTTGGAGAATCCGCAGTCTACGGAGTTCCGGGCACCACCAACCCCTGTCCGCCCGTATCGTGGACTCCGCGTTACGCACTGGGTGCGGGACCGATGCTGGTCTACGACGGAAAGATCCCGTTCGACTTTACCCCTTCCGGTAACGGTATGCAGGATTCTTTCCTCAACAATTACGAGCTTATCGCCTATGACATCTTCGATCCCGCCGCCAAAGCCGACCGCACGGCAATCGGTATCAGGGAAGACGGCAAAGTGATCCTGTTCGTCTGCGACGGCCGCATAGCTTCGAGCCCCGGCCCGAACATTCTGGAACTCGCCCGGATAATGAAGGGTCTGGGATGCGTGAAAGCCATCAACCTCGACGGCGGAAATTCGACAGGAATGATAGTCAAAGGCGAGCGTATCAACGATGCCACGCCCGAATTGTCGAGAGCGATACGCACTACGATAGGCTTCTTTAAGAAGCAGTAGAAGCTCCAATAGGTTGTTTGTATTTTTCGACCCCTGGTCGAAAAATACAAACAACCTCTAATAATCGGATGGGTTCCGACGTGGATCTGCCTCATTTGGAAGGTTGGTAGGCAGATTTTACGGGGAGCCTGTCCGATTTTATAAAAACAGATTTAACATGAAAAATCCGGCCAAAATTTTGCCGTTAGCGGCGCTGTTTATTTCTATAATATCCTGCTCGACGGGAAAAATGACGGGGAAAAATCTCGAAGAAGGTTTCCTGACGATTCCCGACTCGGTGCAAACGAGTGTCTATTGGTATTGGATTTCGGGAAACATATCCGAGCAAGGAGTCGTCGAAGACCTCCGCTCCATGAAACAGGCGGGTATCGACCGCGCCTTCATAGGCAATATCGGCCTTCCGGCTAACGAAGCCCCCGAAGGACCGGTGAAACTATTTTCCGACGAGTGGTGGCACATAACCCGCACTGCCCTGCGCACGGCCTCGGAGCTCGGCATCGAGATAGGGATATTCAACTGCCCCGGTTGGAGCCAAGCGGGAGGTCCCTGGATAGAACCACAGCAGTCGATGCGCCGTCTGGCATCGACCCGGACAGTCGTCGACGGGGGGGGCAGGGTAGAGCTGGAACTGCCCGTGCCGAAAGCGAATGCGGAAGTAGATTTTCAGGATGTGAAGGTCATCGCCTTTCCGGGGAAGGAGTACGTCGAAGCCTGGATCTCCGCCGAAATAATTCTTCCGGCAGACAGGCCGCTGACAGTAGATATAACGTCGTCCGAACCTCTCGATCTGCGCAGTATAACGGTGCAGGTCTCACCGGCACCCATGACGGCACAGGCCGAAGTGCAAGTTAAAACGGATTCAGGTTATAAAACCGTCTCCTCTTTCGCGATAGACCGCAGTAACACGATGCCGGAGGTCGGTTTCGACACCTGGGCACCGGTGGTCGTGTCGGTACCTAACAGTACGGCAAGGGAATTCCGCGTGATATTCTCGAACGCGACACCCGATGCAGGCATCTCCCGGATCGTTCTCTCGTCCGAACCCCGCGTGGAACGCTATGCCGAGAAGACCTTCGCAAAGATGTTCCAGACCCCGCTTCCCTATTGGCATGAATATATGTGGGCGCCGCAACCCGCCCTCGACGCCCCCTTGCTTGCCATCGCGGAAAATGAGGTTATAGACCTTACGCCCTTTATGAACGGCAACACACTCTCATGGGATGCCCCCGAAGGACGGTGGACGGTAATGCGCACGGGAATGCTCCCCACGGGCGTGAAAAACGACCCGGCGGCAGTCGAAGGGCGCGGCCTCGAAGTCGATAAAATGACCTCGAAGTATTTGCAGCACCATTTCGATTCGTTTCTCGGAGCCATCATGGAACGGATTCCCGCCGAGGAGCGCAAAACATTCACGACTGTCGTTGCCGACAGTTACGAAAAGGGCGGACAGAACTTCTCCGACACATTCATCGACGATTTCACCGCCGCTTACGGTTACGATCCCGTCCCGTTCCTGCCCGTCTACGAGGGTTTCGTGGTCGGAAGTCCCGACAAGTCCGACAGGTTCCTGTGGGACATGAGGCGATTGGCTGCCGACAAACTCTCCTACGAACACATCGGCGGCCTGCGCGAGATCGCCAACCGGCACGGCCTGTCGCTGTGGGTCGAAAATTACGGCCATTGGGGATTCCCAGGCGAGTTCCTGCAATACGGCGGACAGGCCGACGAGGTGGCCGGAGAGTTCTGGAGCGAAGGCTCGCTCGGCGATCTGGAAAACCGTGCCGCATCGTCGTGTGGACACATTTACGGAATGCAGAAGATCTCCTCCGAGTCGTTCACCTGTGGCGGGGTGCATTACAGCCGTCATCCGGCCGACATGAAACAGCGCGGCGACAGATTTTTCGCCGAAGGGATAAACAGCACGCTGCTCCACCTCTACATCTCGCAGTACGCCGACGACGTGTTTCCGGGAACGAACGCCCCATTCGGCAACGAATTCAATCGAAAGAACACATGGTTCACCCATCTCGACCTGTTTACTGAATATCTCAAACGGACAAACTATATGTTGCAGCAGGGGTTGAACGTAGCCGACGTAGCTTATTTCATCGGGGAGGACACTCCTAAAATGACAGGGATTACCGATCCCGCCCTCCCAGCGGGCTATCAGTTCGATTACATCAACGCCGAAGTGCTTCTGCGAGATGCGTTCGTCGAAGACGGGATGCTGACCCTGCCGCACGGAACCCGCTACCGTATACTCGTGCTGCCACGGCAGGAGACCATGCGTCCCGAACTTCTGGACAAAATAGCCGCCCTTGTGAGCAACGGCGCGGTGGTACTGGGGCCTGCGCCGTCGCGCTCGCCGAGCCTCGAAGGGTGGCCGTCGGCCGACGAGAGGGTTCGCCGAACGGCCGCGTCGCTGTGGGGAGAGATCCCGGCGGGTGAAAAATATGCCCGTATCGGAGCCGGAATGATAATGGAGGGTATGACGATGGAAGAGGCCTTTGCTCTCATCGAGTGCGTACCCGATCTCGTCGTTACCAAAGGAGCGCCGGTGCTTTACGCCCACCGCGAGGTCGCAGGAATGCACATCTATTTTGTCACCAACCAATCGGGCGAAAGGGTTGAGTTCGATGCAGGATTCCGCACTGTGGGCATGACACCCGAGTTGTGGCTTCCGGTCGACGGCTCTACCAGGGCATTGTCCGAATACTCCGTGTCGGGAGCACACACCTCGGTTCCGCTTCGACTGGAGCCTTTCGAAAGCTGTTTCGTGGTGTTCAGAGATAAACTCGCCGAAAGCAACGGAGACGGGGGCAGGAATTTTACCGACGCAACAGTCGTGAAAGAAATCGACAGCCCTTGGACTCTCCGTTTCGATTCTTCGGCCTCGAAACGCGGTCCTGCTGAAGCCGTGGTGCTTGAAAACCTCTCCGACCTGTCGACACACGCCGACGATGCCATAAAATACTACTCGGGCAACATCATATACGAAACATCCGTCATCATAGAGACGCTTCCCGAAGGCCGCCTGCTGTTGGATTTGGGCGATGTGGGCGCAATGGCCAAAGTCTACGTCGACAACAGATATGCCGGTGGCGTGTGGACACTGCCCTACACGGTCGATGTCACGGGATTGTTAAAAAAGGGCGAAAACAATATCAGAATAGATGTGGTAGGCACATGGGTGAACCGCCTCATAGGCGACAGCTCCCTGCCGGTGGAAACGAGGGGCACCTACACCCCGAACAACCCATGGGCTCCCGATTCGCCGCTTCAAAAGTCGGGGCTTGTCGGCCCGGTGTCGGTGATCGCCGTCCAGTGAATCTCATGATCGCGGCGGAACCATGTCAACTGACGTTTGGCATAGCGGCGCGAGTTGCGTTTGATGAGTTCAACGGCACGGGCAAGGTCATATTCACCGTCGAAAAAGGCGAACAACTCTCGATAGCCGACGGTTTGAAGCGCCGGAAGTTCTTTGAGAGGGTAGAGTGCACGCGCCTCGGCTTCGAGACCCGCTTCCATCATCGCATCCACCCGGCGGTCTATCCGTGCGTAGAGTTCGTCGCGGGGAATGTCGATGCCGATCTTGATTATGTCGAACGGACGGCGGCCATGGCTTCTGTCGTCGGAATTCCGGACATGAAGCGATGTAGAGGTGCGGAACGAACTGAACGGTTTTCCTGTTTGCAGGCTCACCTCCAAAGCGCGAAGAACACGCGCCGGATTTCGCCTGTCGACCACCTTGTAATAGTCGGGATCCATCACGCGCAACAGTTCAAGCAAAGGTTCAAGTCCCTCGCGTGAAAGCCTTTCGGTCAACTCTTTGCGCAATTCAATATCTGCATCGGGAAGAGTGTCGAGACCATTACACAGAGCGTCGATGTAAAGCCCCGAGCCGCCGACGGCAACGACATGGCGGTGTGTCTCGAAAAGTTTTTCCAACAGCGCCAGCGCCTCCCTCTCGAAGTCGGCGCAGGTAAAACGCTCCGTCGGCTCCCTGTCGGCGATAAAATAGTGGGGAACGGCATCGAGCTGCTCTTTAGAGGGTTGTGCGCTGCCGATGGCCATGCCGCGGTAGACTTGGCGCGAGTCGGTCGAAATGATCGGCGCACCGAGACGGGTGGCGACGGAAATAGCCAAATCGGTCTTGCCTGAGCCGGTCGGGCCGACTATTACAACGACAACGGGACGGTCGGACTCGCGCCCTTCGTTCAGGATAAAGCGGTCAAGATCTTGTTTGGATTTTTCCACCGGAGCTCTAATAATCGTCTCCGAAATCGTCGGTTTCATAGCTTTCGAAATCGTCGAAATCGTCCATCATGTCGTCGAAAATCCCGCTTTTTCCGCTGTCGAATTGTTTAGGAGAATCACCTCTGGAGAGTGCCGTGCATGGATATTTCCTCCCGTCGGCGGTCTGTTTTTTCTCCCCGATGAGTTCAAGGAAGAAGCACCGTTCGTCGAAGACATCGAACAGGAATATCAATCGGTCGCGGTTGCGGCGTACAATCCCGTTCAGAAGCACGTCGCCCATCGGAACCGGAAGAATGCCCTCGTCTTGTCCGTTACCGGGCGCGCCCATATCGAGCCGCGTGAACTCCCGCTCCTTTTCCCACAGTGCGTTCGACGTGAAGAACGACGTGACACTGTCCTTGTCGAAGCGCAGATCGTCGCATATAAAATCATTGAAATCAATGAGTTTAATATCACCGGGAACTTCATATTCCCTGACGAAATAGTCGTTTTCGTCACTCAACATCCGGAATTTAAAGATCGTCGACATAGAGGGTTCGTTTTACTGTTTGGACAAAGATAGTGAAAGCCGAGAGCAAACGCAAATATATTTGCAGTTTGCCGAGGCGCATCCTATCTAAAACGAGCGTAGCGAAGTTAAAGATAATAAAAATTTCATTGTGTCGCGCCCGTCGGGATAATCGGTTAGGCCGGGGCGCTGGGTTTTTCCTAATTGATAATTGATAATTGATAATTGATAATTATTTATGTTGGTGGCGATGCACTGGATTTCGTCGACGTGGCTGTTTATCCAATCTTCCACTTCATGTATAGTGTTGTAAAATGCGTAGTTTAAGATACTTATGTTTGCCGGAAAATATTTGTCTTCCACCAGCAGGCATGAACCGGCGTCGATGTGGGGAGTACCGTTCATCCGTAGCATTGCGTGCGCCTGGCGATAGTTATTGCGATACTTTAAGTTGAGTGTTGTTTCTCGTTGCAACAAAGCATTTTGCAGTTTTGCAAAATCATAGCCGCGCGGAACGAATAGCAGGCTGACATTGCGACATCCGAGACCCGAATAGGACAACACATCGTCGGCAAGGCCGGCAAGTTCTCCGGCGCTCTCAGTTCCGTCGAGCACCGCGAGCGACGAGCGGTTTCCGCGCAGTAGCATCGGCACTCCGGCATATTTTTCACGGATCGCCGCCACCGCCTCATTACCGCCCATTGCAATAGTTGCATCGGGGGTAGCAGAAAACTCCTGAATTATAGTCACCGGCAGGTCGGGAGCAATGTCGAGCAGTTGCGAAACGACCCACGACATCAGCACGGCATCTTTCGACGAGGGCTTCACCATGGCGCGGTGCCCTGCTGCAAGTACGCAGATCAGATCCTGCATCCCGACGAAAGGAATATTCCCGGCCATGATTATCAAGACATTCCAAGGATCGGCTACAGGAAGGGCAGGGTAGCGGGCAAGCCACTCCGTGAGCGCCTCGCGCGAAAGCATCGCGGAGGCTATATTCCTGGCGGCACGGCGAATGTCGGTGGTTGTGAACCAGGGATTAGTGGCCACGGCATACTCGATAACCGAATCGGGAAGTCCTTCCGCCCGGTTGTCCGACTCGCACAACTTCCTCCCAAATTCGGCCAATATGTCTATCATGGGAACGCACATATAACAAAGGTAATAAATTTTACCATGTATGTTATCCGAATTTTTGGCAATAATTTTGCAGTGAAACGAAATATTCATATATTTGTCACGCGAATCCATCTCTCAAAGGGCGCAAAAC
>QMCE01001027.1_pt1 | contig 15560 bp, 7 predicted proteins | sample 1821851 | NCBI WGS metagenome assembly QMCE01 (sample SAMN09453174, study PRJNA476694) | Termite gut metagenome, whole genome shotgun sequencing project. | isolation source: worker | host: Odontotermes sp. | place: South Africa:Pretoria | collected 2016-01-28
AGAGCGATATAGAGCAGTATGAACCCGGTCCGAAGCATGATCGGTGGATATATTCTTATTGCAAGCGATGCTTCGGAGCCGTTCCTCCGCCCATAGCTATCAGTGACGCTCACATGGAACTTGTATTTACCGGGATGTAAATTTGAATATATGGCCCTGTTCTGTCCGGGATCGGCATATATCCAGTCCTGATCTATGCCGTCCATTTTATAGTAATATCTGTTGCTTCCATTGGAGACGTATTGCATCGAGGCGAATCCCAGTGCCAGATTGTGTTGGTTGTATCGCAGTTTGATCTCGCTGACGAACGGCAGAGGTTTTGAAAAGAGTGCGCTTTGTTTCTCTACGGTCTGTATTTCGTTGTTTATCCAGAGCGTGGTTATGTAAACGGGCAGATCGGAATCCCGTATATCTATTTCGTCAGTATCGAAGAACATATAGCCGTTATCTCCTCCGCAATAGAGCGTTCCGTTGTCCGATATTATCATGCAGTTATAGCGCATATTCTTCATGGGGAACGTATTTCCCAAGCCGACGATAGCGGCATTGTCTTCGTTGTCGAGGACGAAGACCGTACTTTCGGTTCCGCCCCATATCCGTCCCGAACCGTCGATCACCATATTTATCACACCTTCCCGGTTCGTCATCGGAAGATCGATCAACGCATCATCGCCCGTCATCGTGTCGTATTTGATAATGCCGCCCCTAATCCCTACATACAATATCCTTTCGTCCACTAAACACAGACTCGTTGCCTTGTTGCCGTCGAGCATTCCGTTGAGTTTCTCTATTACGACCCTGTGGCCGTTGAGGATATTGATCGAAACTATTTCGTTGCGGTTGATGGTCCAGAGTTTATCGTCCTGCACCACGAAACGGTCGGTAGAGATGCCGGTAACCTGATGTATTTCCGTATCCGGATCGAGCCCAAGCCGCTCATTAATCCTGTAAATGCCGCTCCCCCATATGTTTATAAACATATCATCCGTACCGAAATTTTTAATGGCGGCTATATAATTTGTTTTGAATACAGGTATGTTATCGGTTGTATAGTTTCTCATGCTGCCATCTTTCGGATCGTAGATGTTCAACCCTCCGGTGGTGGCTATCCATAATCGTTCATAACTGTCAGTCAGCAGTTCGTATGAGTTCGACATCGAAAGTTTGTCGTTTATCTCGTGCGCCGGGATCGTTTCCTGCGTGGCCGTATTTATAGTGACGATGCCGTTGTCGGAAGATCCATACAGGATATCTCCGGACAGATAGAGGTTGCGAATATTGTTACTTATCCTGATGCCGTTATATTCATAGCTGACCGGCTTGAAGATGATCTTGCTGTTCGTTTCCGTCAGATAGCATGCTCCACCCTGTGTTGCGAACCAGATGGAGCCACCATTGTCCCTGAATATCGACCAAACCACGTTGCTCGAAAGCGATTGGGGCGACTGCGATTCGTGAAAATAATTCCGTATCGCCCCAGTCGTACAGTCGAGAACGTTCAATCCGAAGTCGGTGCCCATCCATATTTCGTCTCCCGACACGAAGATGCATTTTATTACCTCGTTGCTAAGGGCGCTGTTACGTTCGTGAATAATTTCCATTTCGCCGGTATCGCTTTCCAGTATCGTAAGGCCTGTTTCCGTTCCTATCAGCAACCAGGAATCGTCACCTTCTCCGTATGGCTCGATATCCAGGATCATGTTATTCGGAAGTTCGGATTTGTAATTTCCCTTCGTATTGAAATTATCGACTATCTTTCCGTCGTGCATTACGTTGAGTCCGTTGTAGGTCCCTATCCAAAGGTATCCGCGGGAATCTTTATACATGCAACGGATGGTGTTGTGGGTTATGCCGCAAGTGAAGGTGTTGTATTCGGTAATATCCCCGTTCCGGTCTATGGCGACGAGTCCGGTTTCCGTTCCCACCCACAGGCCTTCGTCGCCGTCGACCAATATGCTGCGAACAATGTCGTTGTTGTTGGTATTGATACGGGTCACCTCCAGAGTCACTTCGGACACGGAATAGAGTCCGTATCTTGTTCCGACCAGAATGCGATCATCGTCGGCAGCCATGGAAATGTCGTTGCCTGAAAGACCGATATCGGGCACCTCCACTTCGAGTATATTCACACCGTCGTATCTTATCAGTCCCGTGCCGGTGGCGAACCACAGAAATCCGTATTTATCCTGCAGGCCGCCGGTCGTCACAGAAGATTGGAAACTCCTGCCCATCGGTATACGGTTGAAGATCATGTTATCTGAAGCCGATACCGACGCCCATATCAGATGGTTGAAGAGTGCGAAAAATGTCAATAATAATAACTTTTTCATGATACAAATTTTTAGAACAATACAAATATACGACGATTCGTTATTAAGTCAAGCAATAATATTAACATTTATTTCGCTATTCCGGCAATAAATCCCTCATGTAATATTGGTGCTCTATTATGTAATATTTGTTTTCACAGCCGAAGGTTTAAGCTTGTATTTTTGTGATCGAATAAAACTATGGCCTATGTGAAAAAACCCCTTGCCGAAAACCAATTCGGCGTCCGAGTACTGTAAAAACCTAATAACCATTTTAAAAAATTATGAAGCAGAAAGACTCAAAATTAACACACGTGAAACGTAGAGTTGCGGGAAGCGTACTCCTGTTCCTCCTGTTGACGGTCAATTCTTTCGGACTTTATGCTCAACAAAACCCTCGCGGGAGCATCGAAGTGAAGGGGTTTGTGACTAATGTCGAAGGCAGCGGCTTGTCCGGTGCAACAGTGGCCGTAAAGGATGCTCCGACAGGAGCCGTTACCGGCGAAAACGGAGAATTTACCATTTCGGTTGCCCCCGACGCTACGTTAGTAGTCTCTTATCTCGGTTATGTTACTCGCGACGTCGGGGTAGACAATAACCCTTCACCGAACATCGCGCTGTCGCAGGATCCGAAAAGTATTGACGAGGTGGTGGTGATCGGCTACGGTATGGCGCGAAAAAGCGATCTTACCGGAGCGATATCCTCCGTAAGCGGCAGCGAACTATCGCAGTCAGGCAACTCGACCGTAGCACAGATGCTGAAGGGACAGATTCCCGGTCTCTCTTTTTCGCAGACGAGCAACCAGCCCGGAGGTGCGGTATGGATGAATATCCGTGGTACGGCGGCTGGTGCCAGTCCCCTTATTATAGTGGACGGTATTCCCGTGTCGACCATGTGGGAACCCAACGGGGACCTTTTCTACGGCAAGGGCGACAAGGAGAGCGTTCTCGATAACATCAATCCCGACGATATCAAAGATATTCAGGTTCTAAAAGATGCGAGTGCAACCTCTATCTACGGATCCCGCGCGGCAGGCGGCGTCATACTTATCACCACCAAACGCGGCCTCGAAGGCAGCAAGCCGATCGTCAGCCTGAAGTCTTCTTACACCGCCCAGTGGATCACCGAAAGTCCCGAAGTTATGGGAGCCCAGGATTACATGAGGCAGTCAAATAAGGCCAGACTCGAAAAATGGGTCAGGGAGCAGGGCTATTATCCATGGGGCATCAACGAATTGCCTTCGGGTGACGAGTTGATAAGGCTCTATGAGGAGGCGAACAGCGGTCTTCCGGGCAAGGGCTGGAACTATGACCCCGCAGCTATCGACCAATTTCCCGGCGGCACCGACTGGATGAGGGAGATCACTCGCATTGGAGGTATTCAGGAGTACGATCTGTCGGTAGCCGGCGGCGGAAATTCGAACGCCTATCTGATATCCGGCAGCCACATGATGAACAAGGGCGTGCTGAAAAAAAACAACTACGGTCGCACGACCGGCCGTGTGAATTTCGATCAGGAGTTCAACAGTTGGCTCAAAGCAGGGGTAACGGTAAACTACTCGCTCGTGCGCTCGAACGATCCCCCTCTCTCTTCGCGTGAACACGGAACGATCGACCTGTTCAGCCAGGCGCGGGGATTCGATCCGGTTGTTCCAGTCAGGGATTACAACGGCGAATACACTTACAGTGAGATAAAACGCAGCAACCGCAACCCTGTGGCGCAGTTGGATATAGAGATGCTTACAAAGAAGGAGAATCTGCTCTCTTCGGCCTACATCGACATCAAACCCATCGAGGAGCTGACAATAAAGACAACTGTCGGATACGACCGCAAGTTCGCTTCGCTTGAGTTTTACGCCCCCTCTTACACCCAGCGCGGAGACGCCTACGATGGGGTGGGTAGTATCACCAAACACGAGCAGGCGAATTATTACATCAACGTGATGGCAAGTTACAACAAGACTTTCGCCGAAAACCACGATCTGGGCGCCATGGTCGGTTGGGAATATCAGAACGAAAACTTTTCGGGAGTGAATGCCGAGAACAGAGGTTTTGCCTACGATGCGGTTAAATGGTATAACCTCGCGATGGGGACGTATGAAAAACCGATAGTGCGCTCGTTCAACAACACGAGCCAGAATGCCTCTCTGATAGCCCGTTTGAACTATTCGTTCAAAGACCGCTATCTGCTTACTGCGAACTTCCGGCGCGACGGTTCGTCGAACTTTGCACCCAACAAACAATGGGGTAACTTCGGCGGTGTGTCGGTCGCGTGGAGAATAAGCGAAGAAGAGTTCTTAAAAGATGTTTCGTGGATAACAAACCTGAAACTCAGGGCCGGTACCGGTGTGACGGGATATGCCGGAAGCCTGACCGGTACGGCGACATATTATACGGCCGGTTGGGACTATTATGTCAACAATACCCTCAACAGCGGGGTCGGTTTGGCCGTACTCGGCAATCCCAACCTCTCGTGGGAGTCGCAGCAGGACATAAACATCGGATTGGATTTCAGTTTCCTGAACAATCGTCTAGGCGGTAGCATCGACGTCTATGAGCGCACCATACGCGACAGGATCGGGCGAAAATCGTTGATGTCCTATCAGGAGGTGAACCAGATGCACTACAATACCCAGCGGATAGACAAAACCAGGGGTGTGGATTTCTCGATCTACGGATCGGTCAGCAAGAATAATTTCTCATGGGATTCCCAATTCTCCCTGACCTGGTACTCCGACTTCACCACAAGAAGAGATCCGTCCGAAGTGCTGACTATCTACCAGACCGACCGTTATAGATGGAACGACATGTGGTACTATCTATCCGACGGACTGGTACAACCCAACGAGGAGATTCCCCACATGCCGGGAGCACTGGCCGGTGCCGTGAAAATACGGGATGTCAACGGATTCATGCGGGACGAAAGCGGGAACAAGCATTTCGACGAGAATGGCCGTACGGTCTATTCGGGAGGACCCGACGGGATCATCGACGAGGCCGACATGGTCAACATCGGAAACAATACCCCCATACCTTTCAGTTGGACGAACTCTTTCAGGTACAAGGGTTTCGACCTCAATATCGGTATCTACGGGAAATTCAACGCCTATAAGAGCAACGACAAGATAGGCAACATATCTTTTTCGGGAATGGACGAGGGATCCAACAATCTGATCTACTACAAAGACCACTATACCTTCGACAACCTCGATTCCAGGATTCCCGGATTTGCGGTATATGAAACGACATTCTGGATGGGCGACTATATCATGGAAAAAGCATGGTTTGTTCGCCTTGAAAACGTCACCCTGGGCTACACTCTGCCCAAGAGCGTAACCAAAAACTGGCTCAATTCGGTGAGATTTTATGCTTCTATGAAGAATCTCTGCACCATCACCCCTTACAAGGGATACGATCCTGAGTACGATGTATTCGGATATCCGCTAACGAGTGCCTTCACTTTCGGCGTTGACCTTAAATTTTAAGAAACCATGAGAACGAGACATATTATATTTTCATTACTGTCGGCACTCGTCGCATTGACCGGGTGCACGCTTCAGCGGGAATCTTTCGAAGAGATATACCCCGAAAACTTTTTCAGGAATCAGAGCGACATCGACAAAGCCCTCATTGCACTTTACACACCCTTCAATACGGGATGGGGTAAATTCTACTGCTGCGACCAATACAGCTATCTCGTCGTGTCCGACATGACCGCAGGAGTCATGGCGAGCCGTTGGACGGGACAGGACTACCGGCAATACTATGAACATTGGTGGGAAGAGGATATCCAGGGATGGGTTCGCACCTTTATGAACGATCATTACAAACAATACAACCACCTGTCGAGGATAATGAGCGTTATCAAAAAGATCGAGGAGAGTACCGCCTCTGACGAGGTCAAGCTCCGCTCCATTGCCGAAGCCAAATGTCTCTACGGATGGTTGGGCTATATCATGTACGATCTTTTCGGCCCGGTGCCTCTCATTACTGACGAAGCCATGGATGACCCCCAGGCGCAGATATTCATTCCGAGGTTGAGCGACGAGGATTATGTGGCGTTTATGATCGGCATGCTCGACGATGCGATCGAAAGCGGTACCCTTCCCGTGAGGGCGTCGGCGTGGGGCAGGATGAGCGAGAGTATGGCAATGATGCTCAAACTTAAATTTCTCATGGCGCGCAAAGACTATGTGGCAGCCGAGGAGGTTGCCAGAGACCTTTATGCTCTTCGCGGCAATCCGTTCGATCTGATGGATTCATATCAGTCGATATTCGACAAGGCGAACGTAAAGAACAAGGAGATCATTCATGCGATACCCTGCGGAATCGAGGAAGACTTCCCGAACTATTGGATGGTTCAGGTGCTTCCGTGGAGTTTCAAGGGTAAAGACGGCACCGGTTCGGAGGACGCACAGGGTTGGCAGACCTTCGCCATGACCTGGGATTTCTACGAATCGTTCGAACCGGGAGACGAGCGTCTCGAAACCATAATAGCCGAATACACCTATATCGACGGCAACGGAGCGAGCATCGTGTATAACCGCAACAACGATACCGCTCTGAAGGACGGAGGGCCCATACCTTTCAAATATGGCAACGATCCTCAACAAAACGGCGTCATCGGCACGACCGACCAGATCGTATTCCGTTTCTCGGATGTAATGCTCTCGCTTGCGGAGTGTATCAACATGAACGACGGTCCCACCGACGAGGCGAAAGCCCTTTTGAACGAGGTAAGAGACAGGGTAGGCCTGCTTCCGGTCGATCCAATGAGTAGAGATGCTTTCAACGAGGCACTGCTCAATGAACGTCTGCATGAATTCCATTGCGAAGGACTTGCCCGCACGGACAAGATCAGGTTCGGTACCTTTGTTTCCGACGCCATCGCACAATATCCCGACAGCAGGTCCGCGCCGCACAAGGTGCGCTTCCCGATACCTGGCAATTACATTGCCGAATCCGAAGGGGTGGTCAAACAGAACCCCGATTATTAATAGAAATAATAGATATAACATGAAACGGTTATTATATATATTATCAATTTTCGCATCGGTTGCCGCCGTGACGGCTTGTGTCGACGACAATGGCCGTACCGAAGTATTCGAGATCGCCGAAGAGACTACGGCTTTACCCGTCGAAAAGGAGGGAGGCATCGTATCGGTGATCGTAAGGAGCACACTCGACTACACGGTGGAAATCGAAAAGAATTGGTGCAGTATCGCAGAAAAGAAAGCCACGGGCTTCAGATTGAATGTTACGGAAAACGAGACCATCGTGGCGAGACAGAACACGGTGACTTTGAAGGCGCACGGTTTCGAGCCGATCACGCTGACGATAGATCAGGAGGCGGGAGAGTTGTTCTTCACGATAGCGGACGATCAGAAGATCAAAACATTTGATCAGGGCGGAGGAACGCAAACCGTCGAGATCCGAACGAATATCGACACCTATGAAGTGATCTCTTCCGAGACATGGTGTGGGATTTCCGACAAAACCACTTCCGGCTTCAAGATTACCCTGGGGGCTAACGACGGCTTCCGCCGCAGCGCTTCGTTGACGGTAACCGCTCCGGGTATGCCTTCCGTCAACGTCGAGGTGTCTCAGTCGGGTAATCCGCTGTTATCCAACACCACCTTCACCACCGGCTTGAATAATTGGACGACGATCGGAACCGAAGGAATGTTCGAACTCAACAGTTGGATGCCGGGAGGCCTGTCCGGTAATTCGGTGACGCTCGCCGGCAGTATGTGGGATTGGACCATTGAAGGCTCTTTGGTACAGAAAATAGTCGGTATTCCCGACGGTACCTACACTCTTTCCGTTCGCGTTGCAGGAGGCGGTACGACGGGCGAATTGGCTCTTATCGCTATCGACAAGGATGGCGTCGAGACCAAAACCGTCATCAGCGACGAATGGGGAGATTGGATCGTCAGGAGTACGACCATAGAGGTTACCGGTGGAGAATGTTCGGTGGGGCTCTATGTCAGCAGGTCGGCCACTCCGGACAGGCTCTGGTTCAATGCGACCGACATCAAACTCGAATAGTATGAACTGACGGGTCGGCTATTGTGCCGATATATGTGTACCTTTGACCCCCGGGAAGCATAACCGGACAATAGTCGGCCTTCTTATTTGCAATGTGCTTACACGCTTTAAAATTCAGCAAGCGATGAAAAAAAATATTATGTTACTGTTGACGGCAAGTCTGCTGTTGACGGCAGGATGCGATCCCTCGAATGGCACTAACGGCAAAACGCCCGATCCGTTGCCCGACGTGACGTACTCCGAAGTGTCCACACCCCCGACCATATCTGTCGTCGACGAGAGCGATTATACCGTATACTATGTCGACAGCGGTTCGGGCGACGACGATAACGACGGGTTGAGCGAAAACGCCCCGTTCAAGACCCTGGGAAAAGTGTCCGATATGCCCAAGGCTGCAAAGACCAAAGTGCTTTTCAAGAGCGGCGCCGAGTTCACGGGCAACATCACGCTAAAAAATCTGGGAGGTACTCCCGAAAAGCCGTTCATCGTCGACATTTACGGCGGAACGGAACGTCCCTTGTTTAGAGGCAACGGCGGCGATCAGGTAGTGCTCATACAGGACGGCAACATTCGTTTTCGCAACATACGCATAACCAATAAAGGAGGTGTGCGCGGAATCCGGGTACAGGCGACGGCTACGGGAGCATTGAAAAACATCGAGATCGCCGGATGCCGCGTCGAAGAGGTCAATTGGGCCGGTTCGACACCTTTTGTCGGGGTCGATCCCGCAACGCTCGATGTGCGGGCGATCGCTTCGGATTCGAGGTTCAACAAGGACTTCGGCGGAATAGTTTTCGAGGCATTCACTCCGAAAGAGATCGGAGCAAGCTGGTTCGAGAATCTGTTCGTTACCGACAACGAAATATATCAGGTGTGCCGCACCGGCATCATGCTCACCACAAGATGGGGCCAGCGCGATGCCCAGGGCAATGGATACAACGAGTACATAAGCGACACCGAGAACTGGTATCCTTCTAAAAACGTCGTTATTCAGAGCAACGACATCGCATATGCGGGTGGCGACGGTCTGATCCTCATTGGTTGCGACGGTGCATGGATCGACCATAACAGATGTTTCTATGCCAATTTCCTTGGTCGAACCGGACACGCCAGCGCCGGACTGTGGCCCTATTGCTGCACCAACGTGGTCATGCAGTACAACGAAGCCGCATATACCCAGATGGCCAACGGCAGCGCCGACGGCGAGGGACTCGATGTGGATGTCGCCTGCAAGAATACTATCGTACAGTTCAACTATCTCCATCACAATGTGGGTGGTGGTCTGCTTATATGCAACATCGCGGGTGCCAACCATGAAGGCACGGTCGTACGCAACAACATATTCGCCCGAAACAGCACCACGTGGAAAGGAAATATGGTCTCTATTTCGAGCGGTCCCGGCGATATCGAGCTGTACAACAATCTTGTGATCGTCGACAACCAACATTCCCAGGTGCTGTTCAGCGACGACTGGGCGGGTGCGGGTAAATCCAAAGATATATCATTCAGGAACAATATCTTCATGTCGACCAGTCCGGTAGTGGCAAAATTCGGCACCGAGAACATCGAGGATTGCCTGTTCGAAAACAACATCTATCATCAGATAGCGAATTACTCTATGGATAAGGAGGCGATCCTGATTGATCCGAAGATAACGCTTCCGGCCGATCTCGATGGGTTTGCCAAAGCGCTAATGATGCATCCGGCCGAACCCGGCGTGTTCAACAGTGGAATGTTGTTCGACGGAATGCTCGACGAGGATATTACAGGCAATCCGGCCGTGAAGATCAATTATGTAGGTCCCTTCGCGAAATAAGCAAGATATAGCCCTTATGATGAGGTTTGTAGGAATATTGCTATCCGTGTCGATCGCGATGGTCGGTTGTTTGCGGCGTGATGTCAAACAGGTCGATATCTGCATCTACGGAGGTACGTCGGCCGGAGTTATTGCCGCCTATACAGCTGCACGGTCGGGCAAGACCGTATTGCTGGTGGAACCGGGACAAAGACTCGGAGGAATGAGTTCGGGTGGCCTGGGTTTTACCGACATAGGCAATAAATATGTGGTACAGGGTCTTGCACTCGATTTTTACCGCCGAATAGGGCAGCATTACGGAAAACTCGAACAATGGATATTCACACCCGGTGTTGCAAAGAGCTGTTTCGACGATTATGTCAGTGAAGCCGACGTCGAGGTGTGGTTCGACAGCCGTATCGTTAAAGCCTCGAAACGGGGTTCTGTCGTCACGACCATAGAGCTTGAGAGTTCGGAAAAACCCTCGCGAGCGACAAATAGAAAGGTACATGCGAAGATGTTCATAGATTGCAGTTATGAGGGCGACCTTATGGCGCGGTCCGGAGTGGAATATTTTGTCGGACGGGAAGCCAACGCTCTTTATGGCGAGACCTATAACGGTGTGCAGATGATGGATCGGCATCAGGTTCCGGAGGGCATCGACCCCTATATTATCCAGGGTGACCCGTCGAGCGGAGTCGTGTGGGGTGTTAACACCGATCCGGTGCAACCCGATGGTACGGGCGACGGCAAGGTGCAGGCCTACAATTTCCGAATATGCCTGACCGACGATCCGGACAACATGATACCCATCGGCAAACCGGATAATTACGATCCGGCTCGATATGAACTTGCCCGGCGCATCAAGGCCAAATATCCGTGGAAACACCACACGGACCTTTTCATTTGGACGACGATGCCCGATCGAAAGACCGACATAAACAACATGGGCGGATTTTCGACCGACATGATAGGCATGAATTGGAGCTATCCCGAAGCCGACTATCGGGAGCGAGAGCAAATATGGAAACAGCATGAGGACTACACCAGGGGTTTGCTCTGGTTCGTGGGCAACGACCCTTCCGTGCCCGAACATATCCGTGCCGAGATGCGCAGGTGGGGCTATCCGCGCGACGAGTACACGGAAAACGATCATTGGACGCCGCAACTCTATGTGCGCGAGGCACGTCGCATGGTGGGTGATCTTGTAATGACCCAACATCACTGCGAAGGACGGGAAATAGTTTCCGATCCTGTCGGTTGGGCGGCATACACGATGGATTCGCACAATTGCGACCGACACGTGACGGGCGGTATGGTCCGTAACGAAGGGAATGTCGAGATTGGCGGTTTCGGGCCCTATCCCATCTCATACAGGGCCATTACCCCCAAGCGCGGAGAAGCCGATAACCTTCTGGTTCCGGTATGTCTGTCGGCCAGCCACATAGCCTATGGATCGATCCGCATGGAACCCGTATTCATGGTGCTCGGTCAGTCGGCGGCCATTGCGGCCGTTATGGCCATCGACGGCGCTGTTGCGGTACAGGACGTAGATGCGGCAAAAGTGCTTGCCAAGTTGCACACCGATCCGCTTGCCGACGGCTCCCTGCCCGAAATAGTGGTCGACAACGACGATCCGTACCGTGTCGAAATGGCTGGTTCATGGGAAAAGCAGCAATGGATGGGCTATGGGGCCGATTTCGTAACTTCCATCGGAAATGATGCCGGCTCTTCGGTGAGATACACGCCGCAGATCGCAACGACAGCGCAATACGACCTCTATACCTATGTTCCCAAGATAGACGATGCGACGCACAGCACTTTTGTGAAAGTGTTCGACGGCTCAAAGGAACACTCGATCGTTCTACGGAGCGGAGATATAGTGGTGACGGGGCAGACCTCAGGAGAATGGATCGGTTTGGGCAGATACGGTTTCCGGGAGGGTACGTCCGGCTACGTAGAAATATCGGGTAGGGGAGAGGGCGCCGTCGTTGCCGACGCGGTATTGCTGGTACCTGTAAAATAGGATCGAAAATGAAAGGATATCTCTTATCGGTATTATTGGCTATTTGCGGATTATATGGTTGCGGACAGAAAATTTCGGAATCTTCGGTGACCATGCTCGACGACGGATGGAAATTCACCGTCGTCGAAAACGGCGAGGACAGTTCGACATACGGCAGTGCGGGTTTCGACGACAGCCTTTGGGAAAGCGTGATCGTACCCCACACTCCACGCCTTGAATCCATCCCCGTTGCCGATCAATGGCAGGGTGAATGCTGGTATCGCCGCAACATCGGTATTCCCCATAAGGCCGGGCAGACTGTCTATCTTACAATCGGGGCCGCCATGAATATAGCCGATTTATGGGTCAACGGGATTCACATCTCGAAACATTATGGGGGCTATCTGCCATTCGTTGCCGACATTACCTCCGTGCTACATTCCGACCGGGACAATATGATCGCCGTTCGCCTCGACAATACCGATTCGCCTGTGACCGGTCCGCAGGCTCTTGACAGGCTCGATTTCAATACATATGGAGGTCTCTACCGCAATGTCTTCCTGAGCGTTAAGGATGCCCTTCACATAACCGACGCCATATGTGAGAATAAACCCGCTTCGGGAGGAATCCGTGTCGTGTGTACCCGTTCCGATTCCCTGTCGGGAGAACTTCGTGTGACCACCCATGTGAAGAACGGTCACGGAGAAGATAAAAGATTCCGTGTGGTCAACGAACTCTATCGCGAAGGTAAGCTGATCAAACGGGCGGCATCATCCGTCATCTCCCTTGCTGCGAATGCGGACACAGAGTCGGAAATCTCGTTATGTGTGGAAAATCCGGCTTTATGGTCCCATCTGACCCCCGATCTTTACGAACTTCGGACATCGATAAAAAGCGGCGACCGGACGATAGATGTGGAGAAGACGAACGTGGCTTTCCGCACGATCGCCCTTCGCGACAAAAAATTATATGTTAACGACTCTGAAACGTTCCTTTCCGGCGTAAACCGTCACCAGGAATACCCCTATATCGGCTATGCGCTGAGCGACAATGCACAGTGGCGCGATGCGTGGCTCATAAAACAAGCCGGTTTCGATTATGTGCGCGCCTCGCACTATCCTCCTTCGCCCGCTTTTCTCGACGCCTGCGACCATTATGGGATATGGGTGTTGGACGCTATTCCCGGTTGGCAGTATTTCAATGCCGATCCCGCCTTCACAGAAAACGCGATGCAAACAATACGCGACATGATCCGCCGCGATCGCAACCATCCCTGCATTTTGGCGTGGGAAGCTTCGCTCAACGAGACGAATATGCCGGAACCGTTCATCATCGAAGCCAACCGCGTGGCACGTCGGGAGGCACCGGAAGGCTTCACGGCAGGTTGGATGCCCATCGGGTATGACATCTATCTGCAGGCACGTCAGCATCGCAGCACGGGAGAGACCTACGACCGTCCCATGATCGTTTCCGAGTATGGCGATTGGGAATATTACGCTCAGAACGCCGGATTTAATCAGTACGATTGGCAGAACCTGCGCGAGGAGGAACGAACCAGCCGCCAGTTGCTCGAAGCGGGCGAAAAAAGGTTGCTTCAGCAGACTTTAAACATTCAGGAAGCCCATAACGATAACTACAACTATTCCGCATTTGCCGACGGATATTGGGCCATGTTCGACTATAACAGAGGTTATGCTCCCGACCTCGAAGCGTCGGGTGTCGCGAGTATTTTTCGTCAGCCGAAATTTTCATATATGTTCTTCGAAAGCCAGCGGAACGATCCCCCGATGGTCGGCATAGCGAGTCATTGGGATGAATCCTCATCGCCCCGTGTGAAAGTGTTTTCAAATTGCGACGAGGTCGAATTGCTGCTTAACGACCGTTCTATGGGCAAACAAAGGCCGGTGGTCGATGCTTCGAGCAACAATTTGGCACATCCCCCCATCGTTTTCGATGTCGGAAGATTCGAACCCGGCAATCTTCGTGCGGTGGGATTCCGCGACGGAGAGAAAGTCGCCGAACAAACCGTTTCCACTCCCGGCACCCCGGAGAGGATAAGGCTCGATGCCGCGATACACGGTACGGTTCCGGGCACCAACGATGTAATTATCATACACGCGGCGGCAGTAGGTTCCGACGGAACAATTTGTGTGTCCCACGCAGGATTCGCCGAATTTTCCGTCGCGGGAGATGCAACCCTCGTGGGCGATAATCCGGTTCGATTCAGGGCCGGTGTCGCGTCGATATTGCTTCGCACGGGACTTTCGGGTGGCCAGGTGGCGATCCGGTCGATCTCCGACGATCTGATAGAGGGCGATCTTTTACTCGATATGGAATAGGTGGCGTATGGAATGTGACAACCTCATGTGAAAAAAGGGCGGAAATCCGAAGTTTCCGCCCTTTTCGTTGAAATATCACGTCTTATTCGCCTAGCACCGTATCGATAGCCCACGCCCAGGTGTTGGCCATCAGCAGGTTGAGGTCGGTTGTGGAAGAGAGTGCTCCTCCGCTGTATGTAACGTCGGTGAGCAGGTTCGACTCGCCCACATACACTATTCTGTTTGCTACATCGACCCCCATCAACATTTCGTCTTGGCGTGTAGGGATAATAGTGAGATTCGGTACTTGTATCAGAACAGGAAATGTAGTGATCGTTTTCATTTCGATCCCGTTCCGATATGTCTGAACAAGCGGAGTCACACTTGCAGGCAGGGGTGTCGTACTGAAATCGACATAACCGCATTCACTGTCGGTGGCATCGAAATCGTTGTCGGTAGATACTGTCCCGAACTTTCCGGCAAGGATCGGAGAAGTTGCCGTTCCCGACGGGAAACTACATTGTAACCCTTCTATAAGAGCGGTTATATCCACAAGGTCTCCCAGTGGGCCGAACATATCCGTGAACTTTTCGAGATATCCATCGGGACTTTCGAACGTAGAGTTGTATGCCACACCGTCGATATTGTCGGTGCACACGAACATTACTGCTTCGGGATTCGTATTAAGCCACTGCGCGATGGCATAGGCACTCGCGGAGTTGATATTCGCCCCGTAGGTTATCATCAGAATGTCGTAATCCGGGAGAAGTGTAGATTGTCCCAATTAGTTGCTAACGGAATGAACATAGCTTTAAGTTTTTTGATTACCAATAGCGTTCATTCGTCCCGTAGAGCGCGATCACACGGTTTAGGTCGCCCTGTTCCTTTGCACGGATAAGGGAGACGGAGATGTTCTTGCGTGTGTAGTAGTTGGTGAGGTTGCGCATCCGAAGCGCATCCCTGTAAACGGTGTCCATCCGTTGCACTGCAACGGATTTATTAGCGTCAGCTAATAGCAAGATGTACCTTTGTCTGACAACCTGTTGTTTGTCCGACAAAGGTCGCCGCAAGCGGCGTCTTGCTCT
>QMCE01000960.1_pt1 | contig 15559 bp, 12 predicted proteins | sample 1821851 | NCBI WGS metagenome assembly QMCE01 (sample SAMN09453174, study PRJNA476694) | Termite gut metagenome, whole genome shotgun sequencing project. | isolation source: worker | host: Odontotermes sp. | place: South Africa:Pretoria | collected 2016-01-28
GGTCATCGACCAGGAGATGTCGATCACGACCACGACCGTCGCCCGTTCGCGCGGCACCTTCTCCTGCCCCATCGGTTGGGCCCAGGCCAGCCCCAGGGCCAGCAGGCTCAGGACCGACAGGGCGACGACGACGTGGCGCAGCCACTGGGACTGCTTGGGCAGGACCTCCCCCAGCACCGTCGTGTTGGTGTAACGCATCCCCTGATGCGACCGGCGGCGCACCACCAGGAGGTAGCAGACGATCAGGGCCGGGATGATCAGGAGCCACCAGAGCCGCCAGGGCGACTGGAAACCGTCGAAGGGGAGGTCCAGAGGGGTCATCGGCTCACCCCCTGGGGCGGGGTGTGCAACTGGCCGGCGATCCGCCGGTAGGCCAGGACGAAGCGGGCGATGTCCTGCACCCAGTCACGGTCGGTCCGCAACTGGATGTGGGCCGCCCCCGAACGCCGGATGGCGGCGCGGATCCGCTCCCGTTGGGCCCGGGTGGCCGCGTCGAGCCTGGCCCGGGCCGCCCGGTCGGAGGTGTCGACGTAGCGGTCGAAATGGGTCTCGGGATCCCGGATCAGGATCTCCCCCAGGTCGGGGAACTCGATCTCGCGCTGGTCCACCACCTCGACGCAGATCACCTGGTTGCGCACCGACAGCTTGCGCAGGGGCCGCTCCCAGCGGGTCTCCACGCTGGGGTCCAGCTCGGTGTCGCCGGTGGTCAGGAAGTCGGAGACCACCACCCTCAGGCCCCGGCGACGTTGGGTGCGGGCCATCTGCTCGATGCCCTCGGGCAGGTCCATCTCGCCGCTGGTGTTGTCAGGCACGATCGGGCTGGTCAGCATGGTCCGCAGCAGGGCGTAGAGGGCCATCCGGCCGGCCCGGGCCGGGATCCGTCTCAGACCGGTCGGACTCATGATCAGGCCGCCGAAGCGGTCGCCCAGTTTCTGGGAGAGGAAGCCGATGGTGGCGACGGCGGCGATGCCCAGGTCCCGTTTGGTGACCCCGGCCGTCCCCCAGTTCATCGAGGGGGTGACGTCCAGCAGGGCCCAGACCTCCAGTTCCCGGTCGGCGATGGTGTCGCGGACGTGGGGCACGGTGGTGCGGGCCGTCACCGCCCAGTCCATCCGCCGGATGTCGTCCTGGCCCGGGACGTAGACCCGGGCGTCGCTGGTGTCGGAACCGGCCCCCGGCAGCAGGCCGAGGTGGTCGCCCTGGAGGAAGCCCTCCAAGCGGCGGACGATGGTAAGTTCCAGCCGCCTCAGGGCGGCCTCCGGCGCCAGTTTGCTCAGGGGCAGGGTCGCGCCCGCCGGTTCGCGCAGGACCGTCGAGACGGCCGACTCGACCGGGGGGGGCGCGGCGAAGGCGATCTGGGACATCAGGGCCTCGGCTGGGCGACGCCTCGGGGTTGGTTGTTCCACACCGGGGTCGGCGGCGGCACCATGGCGATGATCCGCTCGACCACCTGCGAGGTGACGATGTTGTCGGCGACGGCGTCGAAACTGAGCACGATCCGGTGGGCCATCACGTCGACCGCCACCGCCTGGACGTCGGTCGGCAGGACGTAGTCGCGGCCGTGGATCAGCGCCAGGGCCCGGGAGGCGGCCACCAGGCCCAGGGTCGCCCGGGAGGAGCAGCCGATCGAGATGACATTGGCCAGGTCCGGCATCCCGAAGTCGGCCGGGTGACGGGTCGCCAGGACCAGACGGACGATGTACTCGGCCACCAGATTGTGGACGAAGACCTGGGCGGCCCGGTTCTGGAGCTGGATGACCAGGGCCGGGTTCAGCACCGGGCTCGGCTCGGGCGCCTTGACCGACATCCGGCGCAGGATCTCGAACTCCTCGTTGCCCCGGGGGTAGTCGACGTCCACCTTCAGCAGGAAGCGGTCGCGTTGGGCCTCGGGCAGGGGGTAGACGCCCTCGGACTCGATCGGGTTCTGGGTGGCGATGACGATGAAGGGGTCCTTGGCCGGGTAGGTCCGCCCGCCGATCGAGACCTGTTTCTCGGCCATGATCTCCAGCATGGCCGACTGGACCTTGGCCGGCGCCCGGTTGATCTCGTCGGCCAGGACGAAGTTGACGAAGACCGGCCCCAACTGGATGTCGAAGCTCTCCCGGCTGGCCGAGTAGATCCGGGTGCCGACGATGTCGGAGGGCACCAGGTCGGGCGTGAACTGGATGCGGGCGAACTCGCCGCCGACGACAGTGGCGAAGGAGCGGACCGCCAGAGTCTTGGCCGTGCCCGGCACGCCTTCCAGCAGGCAGTGGCCCTTGGCCAGCAACGCCACCATCAACTGCTCGACCATGTGTTCCTGGCCGACGATCACCCTTTGCACTTGGGCGATGGCGTCGGCCAAAAGCTGGGAGGCCGCTTGCGCAGATTGCGGAGCTGGCTGAACTGGCGACGAGGTCACATGTCCTCCTTGGCGACATTCGGTACCGTTCAACGATACCGGTCCATCAATGATTTTGCCTGTTCCGGCCGCAGAATGCTCTAAGAAACCCCTTCATGGGGCAGACTAGTGGGTGCCAGAAACACGCAGACCCACCGGAAAGACATCGCCCCCACCTGACCATGAGCACACCGACCCCGCCCCCCACCGGCCCCGAAGCCGCCGGCCCCGAACCCGCTGGTGACGTGGCCTCGGCCCAGCCAGCGGGTGGGTCTGGTCTCCCCCCGGCAGCCGGATCCAGCGGTGCCAACCCTGGCCTCCCCCCGGCAACCGGATCCAGCGACGTCGGCCCTGCCCTCCCGCCGCCCCTTCCTGGTTCGCTCCCACCGTCGTCTTCAGCTCTCCCGGAGCCGGCGACCTACCCCCTGGAGCCGATCGACCCGCCGAAGATCGGCGACTTCTGGCCGACGGCCCGCCTGACCGCCACCGAGGCCGGCGTCGCCTACCTGGCCCATGAGACCGGCGGCTCCGACGTCATGGTGGTCCTGCTCAGCCAGGGCGCCTCCCAGGACCCAGCCGCCCGTGACCGTCTGGCCGGACAGGTCGACCACATGGACATCGACACCGTCATCGCCCGCGGCGGCCTCGACCAGGCGGGAGGGCGCCTGAAGGAGAAGTTCCGCGACGAGGCCGACGCTCCCCGAGTCGAGGAGGCCTCGACCGTCCGACCCGCCCATGCCGAGGCGGCCCACGACCAGACAGGGGCTCAGAACGGGGCGGCTGACGGCGCGGCGATCGCCTCCTCCCCCTGGGTGGCACTGGCCTTCGACCACACCGATCGGGCAGTCGACGAGGCCAGACGGGTGTTGGAGGAGGTCGGTCTGGACCGGGTCCCCCAGCAGGGCCGGGTCGCCGGCCCCGATTACCGACTGCACTGGAGCGATCAGTCCAGCCCCGGCCTGGTCCGGGTCTGGCCGCTGCCCTGGCCCGGCCGCCACGACCGGGGGGGACGCCTGACCATCCTCGCCTCCTGGTTGCTGATGATCCTGCTGGCGGCCATCGCCATCCTGATCGCCATCCTGATCTTCTCCCAGGCGCCGCAGACCTCGCCGCCGCCGCCGATCCCGCCGACCGCGACCCCGACCGACCAGCAGTCCGGCGGTGGTTCTCCCCCGCCCTCGGGCAGCCCCTCAGAGTCACAGTCGCCGCCGCCCTCCTCCGGCAGCCCCTCTCCCTCCTCGGGCAGCCCGTCGCCTTCGTCGGGTTCGCCATCGCCCAGCTCCGGCTCACCCTCACCCAGTTCCGGGTCACCGTCGCCGTCGTCGGCCAGTCCTTCATCGTCGGGTGGAGGTGGCGGCTCCGGGCAGCCGAGTGGGTCCCAGGGGTCGCCATCGCCGATCTCCAGGCTGTGACTTGTGGCCGGAGCCGATCAGCAGCGACACCAACTGACCAAACGGGCCCAGCTACGCCCGGATCACAAGCCCAGGAGCCGTGACTTGGCGGCAGCGAACTCCTCATCAGTGAGAAGAGCCTGAGCACGGAGTTGATCCAGCCGGATCAACTCATCCGACATTGCAGGAGCCTGGGCTGGACCCTCGGCAACCGGTCTGATCTGTTCGACCAGCCATGAAGCCAACATGCCGGAGACAGTGCCAAGAAGACCAATGCCTCCGACCGTCAGGCAGACCGCGACAAGACGGCCCGTGAGGGTGACGGGCGCCAAGTCCCCGTATCCGAATGGTGATTGTGACAATTGCCCACCACAAGCCCTCACCGAACCCGTCGATGCTTGCTCCCGCCTGTCCTCGCTCAGCGTCCGTCACCGCCAGTGCTCCGCAGACCACCAGAAGAGTCGCCCCACCGGCGGCGTAGACAGCGACACGTTCCCGCAACCCCCACATGGACGCCCGATTGAGGACCGACAGCATTGTCACCAGACGCAGAAGCCGAAGCGGCCGGAAGACCGGAACGATGAGAACAGCAAGGCTCAAGAGGTTGTGCCGGAACCAGGCCCATCGCTGTGGCGCGAGCAGCAGACGGACGAAGTAGTCGACGCCGAAAGCCCCCCAGGCCACGGCGACAAGGACAGAACAGATGATCGAGACAGCTGGAGGCAAGGCTGATTGATGATGAGAATCGCATAGGCGGCGAGGAAGATGAAAGCGGCGATCTGCACGGGTCGCTCAGCGTAGGCGTCCCACGTCGAGGGCATAAATTTACGCATCTCTATATTATTGTAGAGCTATACTGGAAAAGCCACCCCGACCGCCCGATTACGCGCCCCGGAGGAGAATTGGGGCAGAGAGACCACGCCAGAGGCGACACGACCCCTGGAGAACGCCGTACTCATTCACAGGCCACACCCTCATTCACAGGCCACACCGTCGTCGTCGCGGTCGAGGGCCGATCGATACCCTGGGTCGCCTCGATGAAGCGGGGCGGCCCCGGCCGATCTGGCGGCGGCACAGTTCTCGTAATAGGCCCCAACCGGCTTCGCGGCCGGAATGTCGCCGGTGTTCACCTGTGGGGCCACTGGTGGCACCGGTTCCTGGGCAGGGACAGTGACGGTTGCCGTCGCGGTGACGGTCGCCGTCGCTGTGACCTCTACTGTCTCGGTTGCAGTCGCAGTCACCGTTCGGGTCGCGGTCGCTGTGGTGGTCACGGTCGCAGTAACGGTGGCAGTCGCTGCCGGCTGCGAAGCCTCGCTGGTTCCACCAATGATACTGATTCCACAAATTACCACCAGGCCGAGGCTGGCCCATGCCCACCACTTCTTCCACAGTGGCGAGCTCGCCAAGGCTGGCGCCAACGCCTCGCCATGCTGCGGATTGAAGCCAGTGTGCGGACGGGTGAGGCCGGTCCACTGGGTGCCATCCCACCATTGGTCGAGATTGTCGTTGGTCGGATCGGGATACCAATCCGCCGGAGTGTTCGTGTGTTGAGAGCCCATAAGAGAATCATATCTGGATATTCAGTCAGTTGCATGCCAAAAGACCACACTCAGGTCTGAATCCTTCGCACGGGCCAAGTGCCCAATCGACCGGTTTGATACACTCGACCCGGTAGCAGATGGGACGGTAGCTCAGCTGGTCAGAGCAGGGGACTCATAATCCCTGGGTCCCGGGTTCGAGCCCCGGCCGTCCCACATCAAACACCTGGTCAAACTCGAGAAGAAACCGGCACCACCTTGCTCAACCCGCCTGACGCACCCGGGTCGGCACCCTCAACCCCCGGCTGATCCCCCAGCAGGCGAGGGCGCAGAGGGCGAACATGACTACGTCGGAGGTCGCCGGCGCCCAACCGACCTCGGTCGTGGTCCTCACCTGGGTGAGGGTGCCAGTGAACAGGGCCAGGCCAAAGGCGCAGAGATTGTTCACCACATGGATGGCGACGCCGGCCTCCAGACCACCGGTCCACCAGACCAAGATCCCGGCGAACAAGCCGAAGAGCAGACGGGAACCGAACAGCCAGGGGTTCTGGACGCCGTGGAAGAGGGCGAAGATCACCGCCGTGCAGACGATCGGGAACCAGGGCCGGCGGATGATCGAGCCGAAGGCCTGCATCAAATAGCCCCGGAACATCACCTCCTCGGCCAGGGCCTGGAAGGGGGTGGTGACCACGATGACGAGGAGGTACCAGCCCCAACCGGCGGGCGGGTTCCACCCCGGACCGGTCAGACCCTGATAGGTGGTCATCGCCCCCATCAGGATGGCGGCGGCGATCAGGCTGAGGACGGCGTAGCGCCACCGTACCCCCGGCATGACCGACCAGAGCCAGGCCAGGGGCCGGTGGTGGACGCCATGGAAGAGGGCCCAGACCACCAGGACCATGGCGGCCAGGCCGAGATGGGCCGCCGCCACCCCCCACACCGTCGAGAAGTCGGTCGAGGCCTGGGAGTATTCACTCCAGCCGAGACCGCCCGAGTCCACGAGGAAGCCGAGACCGGTCACCGCCGCGGTGACGAGCGGGACGACGATCATGTAGGCCGCCAGCAGGACCACCACCATGACCACGCCCATGAAGCGGGCCGGTGACTGGCTGGGATCTTCGCCAGCCGGCGCCAGGCTGAGGGGGTAGGAGGAGCCCTCGATCGGCCGGGTTGACCAGGATGGAGCCGCTCCCCCGCCGCTCTGGCGCCCGGAGGGGCCCGGCCTGGGCGACCGGCTGACCGGGGTCTTCTGAGACCGACCGGCCGAAGCCGAGGGGGCGGACCGGACGACGGGCCGAGGGGTCCGATGGGCGGCCAGGGTGGTCTTCCTGACCGGCGGCCGGGCGGCCATCAGGCGCCGATCACAGGGTTGACCAGACTGCCGATCTCTTCGATCTCGATCGAGACCGTCTGACCCGGTTCGATCCGGGCGGCCCCGCCGGGCGCCGCTGTCAGGATGACGTCGCCGGGCAGCAGGGTCATGACAGAGGAGACAAAACTGACCAGGTCGGCGATGCCGTGGATCAGTCCTCTGGTCGTGCCCCGGGTGACGCCGACCTCGTCGATCCTGGCGTCGATCCTCAGGCTGGAGGCCTCTTCGATGCTGAGATGGGTCACGATCCAGGGGCCAAGGGGGGTGAAGCTGTCCCACGACTTGGCCGCTCCCCAGGGGCCGTCCGCGGTCTTGAGGTCCCGGGCGGTGACGTCGTTGGAGGCGGTGTAGCCGAAGATGACCTCCGGCACCCGCTCCACCGGCACCGAGCGGCAGATGCGGCCGATCACGACCGCGAGCTCGCCCTCCAGGGCGGTGTCGGCGCTGATCGCCGGGACCTGGATGGCCTCCCCCGGGCCGATCACCGAGGTGTTGGGCTTGATGAAGAGGGCTGGCGGCCCGCTCGGCGCCGGGGGGTCGTCCCGACCGGGCAGGCAGTTCTGGGCGATGCCGATCACCTTGGACCGGGGCAGGACCGGGGCCAACAGGCGGACGTCGGCCAGCCGGTGGCGCACCCCCGTCGCATGGACCGCCCCGGCGAAGGGGTCCCCCGCCACCTCGCTGACCGTGTCGGCGTCCTTGTTCCCATCGGCCTCCAACTCCACCACACCATAGTGGATGGCGTCATCCACTGTGTACCGCGCAACTCTCATACGACCAAGCCTAGACGATCGGCTCAGGCAGCCGTGTGACGAACAGGGTTCGGCTCCGCTTTGCCATCCTGAACTCACTCCATCGCCGTCGATGGCGCAGACGGCACCACCACTGTATGGCCCCGGGGGCGTTCGTCAGAAGTCTGGCCGAAAGTTAATGGTGCATCAGGAAACCAAACGGTATAATTGAATTATCTTGATGGATAGTCTTTCAAGATCTCAAGGAGGAGAATAAAGATGACTAGTTCACGGGGGGGTATTGTTCCCCTATCCCGCCCTTCAAAGGGTGGTAAGAGATTGCGATTAGTCGCGCTTTCGGTAGTTTCTGTCTTGGCCCTTGCCAGCAGCGGCATGGCTTCCGCGGCGGCCGCACCACAGGACGCCAAGTCGGCGCCCGCCTACATCATCGCCCATCCATCTGTCACAGTTCCTTCCACCGCCTCATCAACGGGTGTGGAGACCTTCTACCCCACTGGTGATGTGGGACCAGACACTGTGATCGTCCTGGCTGAAACCGACGGGACACTTCCCGGAGGCTTGAGTGAAGCTGAGATCGCCAACAAGATCGCTACTGGTGACACTCAGTTCACCGGGCAGACTGCTGCTGCCCCAATGAAAGCTTCAAGTAGTACTGCCTGGATCAGCGGCAAATGCGCTCTTGGTAACACCTACACACAGACGTCTCCAGGAATCTCCAGAGACATCGGAGGTGCTGTCACCTACACATGGTGGGTGACTGCCGGTTCAGCGACAGCTTCAATGAAGGGGTTCTACCGAGGCTACTTTGGTTCTGAGATGGGAGTATGGCAATCATGGTATGGGACTGGACTCGCCAGTGCCAGTGACGCTGCGCTTTCTACCAAGGTAGTTCCATGGGATAATGTGCTCGCTCTCGCGGAGATGCGTGCGCAGTCACCGAGTTGCACTCTTGCTGCGCTCGGGGCGTTCCGAGCCGCATGATTGCAGGATCTGCGCAATGACACAATGAATTCGCGCTCTCAAGGCGAACTGAATCGATTCCTCACCCTGAAGACAAGGAGGATATGCATGAGAAAAGAACTTTACGTCGGCTGCCTGATCGCGGCCCTCATGGTTGTCGGACTTAGCGGATGCGCTGCCGGCACCCCTGATTCAGCGACGCCCGCTCTTGGCGATTCGGCCCCCACTGACGCCTCCCTGGTGACCATCGCCCAGGACTACGTTGACTGCATGAACGGCGCGGGCATCCCGATGACGGTTGTCTCCAACGGCAGCCAGCTGGTTCAGGCCCAGTTCACCGGCTACGACTTCTGGTACGTCGCCCGTGAACCCAGCGGTGACACCTATGGGGGCGTCCAGCCAGACCTGACTCCGGACCAGGAGGCGCAGGAAGACCAGGCGTCAACGACCGACCAACCTGGACTGGTCATCGACGGGGTCGATCGCTCCGAGGTCTTCCTCAGTTGTCTGGACCGCTCCGGGTACACCGATCAAGGCGCCCGTTCTCGGACGACCGCACCAGGTGGTTCCAGCCGTTCTCAGATTGAGGCCAACCTCCGGTGGGAGAGGTGTGCTCAAGAAAACGGTTTCAAGGATATCCTGGTGATTGAGTCTGACACCGCTTTCGTCCCGTCCACCATGGACCCAGACGACTTGAGGGCCTTGCTCCAGGTCTGTCCCACCGTCGGCCTCACCAGCCAGGAGAGGCTGGACGGTGAAGCCAACCCCCTGGTTCCCGACTCTGTCTCCACCCCCAACGTCAGCCTCGATCGCTACAGTCTGGACGGCCTCAGCCAGGCCGACATTGATCGGATGACCGAACTCTATGAGATCCTCGGTCAATCACAGCAGCACCAGGCGACGGGCCAGGGCTGAGTCTGAACCAGACACAGGAATGACTCGGCCTTCGGTCGAACCGCCATGATGGGTCCCTCCACCTGGAGGGGCCCATCGTTCGCTCGAGACTACCCGATCAGGGCGTAGGTGTAGGCCTCAAGCAGGGCCTCCCAAGAGGCCTCGACCACGTTGGCGCCGACCCCGACGGTCGTCCAGGACCGGCCATTCAGCCGGGTGTCGATCAGGACCCGGGTGGTGGCGTCCGTGCCATGCCCGTTGTCGAGCAGGCGGACCCGGTAATCGGTCAACTCGATGCCCGACAGGTCCGGGTACCGCGGCACCAGGGCCTCCCGCAGCGCCTGGTCGAGGGCGTTGACCGGTCCATTGCCCTCCCCGACGTAGGGCTTGGGGGCCTCCTGGCCGAAGCCGACCCGCACCACCGCCTGGCTGGCCTCGTCCTGGTCGGTGAAGACCCGCCAGGAGGCCACCTCGAAACCGTCGAAGCGCTGGCCCAACTCAGAGCGGATCAACAGATCGAAGGAGGCGTCGGCCGCCTCGTAGGAGTAGCCGGCCGCCTCCCGCTGCTTGACGGTCTCGGCCAGACGGGGGGCCAGCGCCGGGTCCGTCAGGTCGTGGCCCAACTGCTCCGCCTTGATCTGGATGTTGGCCCGGCCGGACATGTCGGAGATCAACATCCGCATGCCGTTGCCGACCAGTTCGGGATCGATGTGCTGGTAGAGGTTGGCGTCGACCTTGATGGCCGAGGCGTGGAGGCCGGCCTTGTGGGCGAAGCTGGAGGTGCCGACGTAGGGCTGGCGGGCGGAGGGGTTCTGGCCGGCGATCTCGGCGATGGTCCGGGACAGACGGGTCAGGTCGTGCAGGACCTCGTCCGGCACCAGGTCCCAGTGGTACTTCAGCTGGAGGTTGGCGATCAGAGTCGTCAGGTCGGCGTTGCCCGTCCGCTCGCCATACCCGTTGACGGTCCCCTGGATCTGATGGACGCCGGCGTCGACTCCGGCCAGGGTGTTGGCCACGGCGCAACCGGTGTCGTTGTGGCAGTGGATGCCCAGGGGCACCCCCAGACGGGCGACCTCGGTCACGATCTGGTGGACCTGGGCGGGCAGCATGCCGCCGTTGGTGTCGCACAGGACCGCCAGCTCGGCGCCGGCCTCGGCCGCCGCCAACACCACCGACTGGGCGTAGTCGGGGTTGTCGACGTAACCGTCGAAGAAGTGCTCGCAGTCGACGAAGACCCGCCGGCCGTGAGAGCGCAGATGGGCCACCGTGTCGCGGACCATGGCCAGATTCTCGTCCAGGGTGGTGCGCAGGGCCTGGGTCACATGGCGGTCGTGCGACTTGGCCACCAGGCAGACCACCTCGGTCCCGGCGTCCAGCAGGGCCTGGGTCAGGGGGTCGGTCGCCGCCGTCAGCCCCACCCGCCGGGTCGCCCCGAAGGCCACCAGGGTGGCGTGTTCGAGGCGCAACTCGGTGGCCGCCTGGGCGAAGAACTGGGTGTCGTTCGGGTTCGCCCCCGGCCAGCCGCCCTCGATGAAGTCCACCTGGAGTTCGTCGAGCAGGCGGGCGATCCGTAGCTTGTCCGGCACGCTCAGGCGCAGGCCCTCCTGCTGGGCGCCGTCACGCAGACTGGTGTCGAAGACCTGGAAGGAGGCCGGACGGGGCGGCAAGATCACCTGGCTCATGGGGCCACCACCTGATGCATCCAGCCGTGGCTGTCCTCGGCCCGACCCCACTGGATGTCCACCAGGGCCCGCCGGATGGTCCGGGTGGCCTCCCCCAGGGGCGAAGCCAGAGACAGGGTCTCAGTCGTGCCCTCCCGGTCGTGGAGCAGACGTCCGATGGGGGTCACCACAGCGGCGGTCCCACAGGCGAAGGCCTCGGCGAAGCCGCCGTCGGCCACGCCGGCGAACAGTTCGGTCACCGACAGGGGCCGCACCTCCACCCTCAGCCCCAGCTCCGGGGCCAGGGTCAGGATCGAGTCACGGGTGATCCCCTCCAGGATGGTGCCCGAGGTCGGTGGCGTCACCAGGAGGCCGTCGGCGGTGACGGCGAAGAAGTTCATCCCGCCCAGTTCCTCCACCCACTGGTGGGCGGCGGCGTCGGTGAAGAGGACCTGGGAACAGCCATGCTCGGCCCCCTCGCGCTGGGCCAGGAGGGAGGAGGCGTAATTCCCGCCACATTTGACCGAGCCCGTCCCGCCCTCGCCGGACCGGGAGTAGGTCCTCGTCACCCAGATGTCCACCGGGGTCAGACCGTCGGCGATGTAGGGGGCGGCCGGCCCGCCGATCACCGCGTAGGTCGCCCGCTTGGCCGAGTGGACGCCGAGGAAGTCCTCGTCGGCGATCATGAAGGGGCGCAGGTAGTAGCTCATCTCGTCGCCGGAGGGCACCCAGTCCTGGTCGACCAGGGCCAGGGCCCGCACCGAGGTCAGAAAATCCTCCTCGGGCAGTTCCGGCAGGTCGAGCCGGCGGGCGGAGCGGATGAAGCGGCGGGCGTTCATCTCGGGGCGGAAAAGCCAGATGCCGCCGTCGGCGTGCCGGTAGATCTTGAGGCCCTCGAAGATCTCCTGTGCGTAGTGGAAGACCGCCCCGCCGGGCGCCATCGCCCAGGGCTGGTAGCTCTCGATCCGGGCGTCGTGCCAGCCCTCCTCCCGGGTCCAGGTGGCCTGAGCCATGTGGTCGGAGAAGAAGTCCACGAAACCGGGCCGGCGCAGGATCTCGGCCAGACGGTCGGGGGTGGTGTGGTGGGTGTCAGGACGACGATCGAACGATAGAGACATGTGCCCATGGTAACCCAGCGGGTGGCGGGGTCCCCCCATGTCCAAGACCGGGGACCAGCCCTGCCGGAGCCAGGGGCCGGCCGGAGGGATCCTCAGCGTGAGACGGGCGGGTCTGGCGGCTGGCCAGCCGTCTAGGCTTGGGGCCATGAGTGAAGTGATCGCAGTCATCGCCGGCGACGGCATCGGCCCGGAAGTCATCGGTCAGACCACCAGGATCCTCGACCAGGTCCAGCCCGGCTTGGCCTTCGAACCCTACGAACTGGGCGCTGACCACTGGTTGCGGACCGGCGAGGTCCTTGGCGACGAGACCCTGGAACGGTTGGACCAGGCCGACGCCATCCTCCTGGGAGCGGTCGGCGCCGCCCCCGGTTCGACCACCGTCCCCTCCGGCCTGCTGGAGCGAGGCCTCCTGCTGAAACTCAGGTTCGCCTTCGACCAGGCGGTGAACCTGCGCCCCTCCAAGCTCTACCCCGGAGTCGCCACCCCCCTGTCCGACGCCGTCGTGGCCGGGCGGACGATCGACTTCGCCGTCGTCCGGGAGGGCACCGAGGGTCTCTACTGCGGCAACGGCGGGACCCTGCGGGCCGGCACCCCCCAGGAGGTCGCCACCGAGGTCAGCGTCAACACCCACCTCGGCGTCGAGCGGGTGGTCAGGTACGCCTTCGAGCTGGCCCGCTCCCGGCGCCGCCATCTGACCCTGGTCCACAAGCACAACGTCCTGGTCAACGCCGGCGGCCTCTGGCGGCGGGTGGTCGCCGAGGTCGGCCAGGAGTTCGAGGACGTGACGACCGACTACCTCCACATCGACGCCGCCACCATCGCCCTGGTCACCGATCCCGGCCGTTTCGACGTCGTCGTGACGGACAACCTCTTCGGCGACATCCTGACCGACGAGGCCGCCGCCGTCACCGGTGGCATCGGCCTGGCCGCCAGCGCCAACCTCAACGTCTCGGGCACCCACCCCTCCATGTTCGAACCGGTCCACGGCTCGGCGCCCGACATCGCCGGGCGGGGGCTGGCCGACCCGAGGGCCGCCATCCTCAGCGGTTCGATGATGCTGGACCACCTGGGCCACACCGCCGCGGCCGCCCGGATCCGCCGGGCCATCGAGGAGGACATCGCCCGGTCCGCCGGCAGGACCCGCTCGACCCAGGAGATCGGGGACGCCATCTTGGAGGAACTGGGCTAGACGCTCCCCCACCCCGTCTCAGGGGAGGTCCAGACAGGCCACCGCCTCCTCGACGGTGTCCACCAGATGGATCTTGCCGGCCATGGCCCGCCCCCGCGCCAGAGTCATGAGCAGGTCGGGGGCCGGCAGGGCCTTCGACCAGAAGTCCCGGCCGAAGAAGATCATGGGAGCGATCATCGACTGGTCGGCGGCGTAGTAGTTCCTGGTTGCCGCCTGGAAAACCTCCTGGACCGTGCCGGCCGCGCCCGGCAGGTAGACGATCCCGGCCCTGGCCAGGCTCAGGAGCAGGTCCTCTCTCACGGCGTTGGAGAAGAGTTTGGCGATGGCGCTGGCGAAGACGTTCGGCGGCTCATGCCCGTAGTACCAGGTGGGGATGCCCAGGCTCGGCCGGGAGGGCAGCTCCGCCTCGATCCTCAGGGCCAGCCCCGCCCAGTCGGTGACGCTGGGCCCGAAGTCGGGCACCGCCGCCAGCCGGCCCAGGATCTCAGGCAGATCGTCGGGCGAGCGTGCGCCCAGATTGACCGCCTCCATCGCGCCTGGCCCCCCGCCCGTGGCCACCAGCAGTCCCCGCCGGGCCAGGGCCGCCCCCAACCCGGCGGCCTGGGCGTAGGCCGGGCTCGACCGGGTGACGGCGTGGCCGCCCATGACCCCGACCACCTCAGGAGCGCCCGTCAACCAGTCCTGGAGGGCCTCGACCACCGAGGAGTCGTGCAGGGTCATGGCCAGGCCGGCCTCGACCGGCGGGTTGGCTGGCAAGGACATGAACCAGGCGTAGGTCCGGGCGTCCAGGCTGAGCGGGTAGACCGCCGTGTCGTAGAGGTCGCGGGCGGCGTAGAGGCCCGACCGGTAGGGGTTGAAGGGGGTGCCCGGCAGTTGGGGGAAGACCAGGCCGCCCCGGCGGATGATCGCCTCGTCCTCGCCGGCGGCGAAGGAGCAGCCCAGGAAGAGCGCCCCCCTGACCTCCACCCGGTCGAGCAGGGCCGAGCGGTCCCGCAGATCGACCGACTGGATGGTCCAGCCGTCCAGACGGACCGCCGAGGCTGCCTGGGCGTCGAACTGGGCGAGCGATTCGATCTCCATCCGGGGGATGCGCGTCAAAGCCATGGCTCCCACTGTAGTGGGCCCTCACGCCCGCCCCTCCCAGCGGGGCCTCGGGTCAACGTTTGCGCAGGAGGGCGCAGAACATGGCGTCGGTGCCGTGGCGGTGGGGCCACAGCTGGATGAAACGGGGGTCGGCCCGGTCGCGGCAGTCCGGGACCTGGCTCAGCAGGGCGGGAGCGTCGAGCAGGTCGACCCCGGCGCCGGGCGCCACCGCCGCGACGGCCTCGGCCGTCTCCGCCAGATGGGGGGAACAGGTGACATAGGCCACCACCCCGCCGGGGACCAGGGCGTCGCAGGCCGACCGCAGGAGCTGACGCTGCAGACTGGCCAGGCCGACAAGCTCCGACTCGGTCTTGCGCCAGCGGGCCTCGGGCCTCCGCCGCAGGGCGCCCAGGCCGCTGCAGGGGGCGTCGAGCAGGATCCGGGAGAAGCACCGGCCCCAGGCCGGCCGTCGCCCGTCGGCCACCAGGACCGGAGAGCGGCCGAACCCGCGCAAGGCCTCCTCCACCAGCTGGGCCCGATGGGGGTGGAGCTCCGCCGCCACCACCGGAATGGCCTCCCCGCCTGGGTCGGACCGATCCCTCAGCCGGGCGAGTCCCGTCAGCAGGGCCGTCTTGCCCCCCGGCCCGGCGCACATGTCCAGCCAGGGGCCCGCCGGGGCGGCCACTGCGGCCAGGAGGGCGGCGACCAGTTGGGAACCCTCGTCTTGGACCCCGGCACGGCCATCCCTCACCGCCGCCACCTGGGCCGGATCGCCTGGCCGGATGACCCCCCAGGGCGAGTGGGGGGTCGCCCGCCCGCCGGAAGCCAGGAGCTCCTCCCGCGTCATCAGGCCGGGACGAACCGCCAGGGTCGGGACGGGGACCTCGTTGTCGGCCGCCAGGGCCTGAGCCAACTCGTCCTCGGGCAGCCGGGCGGCCAGGGCCCGGACGATCCAGACCGGGTGACAGCTGCGGATCGCCAGAGCCTCCTGGGCCGACCGGCCGTCCGTCAGTTCGTCCAGCCAGCCCGGCCAGTCATGGGCGGCCACCCGGCGCAGGATGGCGTTGACCACCCCGGCGACCCGGCGACCGATCTGGTCGGAGGCCAGGGCGACCGACTCGGAGACCGCCGCGTGGGGCGGCACCCTCATCCAGAGCACTTGCTCGGCCCCGAGCCTCAGCACGTCGACGACGCCGGGCTGGAGGCTCGACAGCTCCCGTC
>QMCE01003946.1_pt1 | contig 15559 bp, 12 predicted proteins | sample 1821851 | NCBI WGS metagenome assembly QMCE01 (sample SAMN09453174, study PRJNA476694) | Termite gut metagenome, whole genome shotgun sequencing project. | isolation source: worker | host: Odontotermes sp. | place: South Africa:Pretoria | collected 2016-01-28
TTACACCGTCACGTACGACACGGACAGCTATCGCCGCCGGCAGGTGATGGGCGAACACGCGGTGACACTCAAATTTCAATACGCCGGATTTGTGGATATCCCGGTTGGCTCGTACGTCGAGTTTCGGGAGCAGCGGTACACGCTGTACAATCCGTCAGACTTCCAAAAGGACGGCACCCGCAAGTATGGCTACACGCTCAAACTCGAAGCCCCTCAGGCGGCGATGGCCGACACGATCCTGATCAACCGGCCCGACGGCCGCACGTCGTTTTCGTGTACCGCCCGGCCGAAAGAGTTTTTGGAAACCCTGGTGTGGAACCTGAATGAGCGTCCCACCGAGGGTCTGGGCAGCGAATGGACGATCGGTTCGCACCTTGAAGCCCAGCCCGTCACCCTGTCATTCAACGAAACGACCTGCACCGAAGCCCTGCGCATGATGGCTGAGGCGTTCCACACCGAGTGGGAGGTCGGCGGGGCAAACGGCAAGGAGATCAGCCTGCGCAAGGTCGAGTACTTCAAAGATGCGCCGCTTGCCCTGCAATACGGCAAAGGCAACGGCTTTAAGCCCGGCGTGGGACGCGGCAATTTCGACAACAACCGCCCCGTGCACCGCCTCTTTGTGCGCGGCGGGGAGCGGAACATCGACTTTTCGACCTACCATTCGCAGACCCTGCTGCTGCCGGAAGGAGAAACCATTTCCTACGATGGCACCCTTTTCAGCGATCAGGGAGAGCTCAATCCTGAACTGACGCGCACCTACCGCGTCAACGAGGACAGGCGTTCGTTGGAGCGTACCGACGCCGATCCGAACTCCCGACGCGAGGCGAGCCTCGACCTGACCAACATCTATCCCATGCGCGAGGGCACCGTCACCGCCGTGGAGGCGACAGAGGTCACCAACGAGGATGGCTCAACGGGGTTTGTCTATGACTTCTTCGACAATACGATCCCCGAGGCCCTCGACTATTCGCAGTGCCGGATGGACGGCGAGAAGATGACCGTGGTGTTCCAGACCGGCATGCTCGCCGGGCGCGAGTTCGACCTCGAACAGACCGAAGGCGTTGTGACCGGCTATGTTCACACCGACCCGGACGGCGACCCGTCCAAAAACCGCCGCTTCAAACTCGTTTCGCAGATGATCGACGGTTTCTCGATGCCGGGCGGCAACTTTGTCCCGCGCGTGGGCGAAAAATATGCCGTCTTCGGCATAAAGATGCCCGACCAATACATCCGGGACAACGAATGGAACCTCTTCCGCGAGGCCGTGCGCTACAAATACGAAAACGAGGAACAGCGCTTCACCTTCAAAGGCGAGCTCGACCCCATCTACGCTCAAGAGCATTGGCTGAAGATCGGCGGCAAGCTCGTGCCGGGGGGCTACGTCAGCTTTTCCGACCCGCAGTTTCAGCCGGACGGCATGCTGATCCGCATCTCGGCCATCAAGGAGTACCTGCACCAGCCCTACAAACCGCAGCTCGAACTGTCGAACGTGGTGATCGGCGGCGGGGTGCGCAGCGAGATCGCCAGGATCGATCAGGCCGAAGTGGTGGTCGACGACCGCTTCAAAGAGACCCTGTCATACACCAAGCGCCGCTTCCGCGACGCCGAGGAGCACCTCGGCCTGGTCGAGCAGGCGGTCAAGGGGTACGACAAGGGGATCAACCCGGTGTGGATCAAGACGATGGCCGGGCTCTTCGGCGACGACACGCTGCAATTCCGCTTCCTGCGAAGCCGAACCGACCATACGGTGGTGGAGCCAGTTGTCTATGACGAAGCGGCGAAAACGCTTTCTGTCGAAAATCCGTGCGTGCTTCAGCACATGACCCTCGGCACCAAAACCCTCGGGCCGAAACACGACGAGAGCGAGTACAGGAATTGGGATATGGAGCCGTACACCTCGCCGGTGATCGACGACACGGTCGGCGCGCTCTATTTCTATGCCAAGTGTAGCAAGGCAGGCTCCACGGGCGAGTTTCTGTACAGTCCCGATCCGATGGAGTTCGACAACGAGGACGGCCACTACTACATGCTTGTGGGCACGTTGTCGAGCGAGAGCAATGGAGAGCGCAGCTATGTGAGCTGTTACGGTTTCACGGAGATCCTGCCCGGGCGTATCACCGTGGGCAAGATCGTTGATGAGTCCGGCGAGCAGTACTGGGACATGCAGAGCAAGGAGTTCCGCATCGGCGACGCCGACAACAACCTGAGCTTCAGCGACGGCACCCTGCGCCTGACCGGGGCGATGGTTCAGTCGCCCTCGGGGGATAAGAAGCCGATCGAGATTTTCCGCGGCGACTGGGAGAGCGGGGAGATGTATTACGTCGGGGACAAAGTGTTTTATTCGGGTTCCACCTACCTGTGTGTTGCCAACCCGCCGAGAACGGGAATAGCTCCCACCGACACCGCCTATTGGCAGATCTCGGCCCAGAAAGGCCGCGACGGGTACAGCGGCAGCGACGGAAATGACGGCCGTGACGGCCGGATTTTCAGCTATGCCGGAGAGTATTCATCCGACAATACCTACATCGGAGACGACAAGGTTGCGCAGGTGGTCAAGGCCTCGGACGGCGTGTATTACTACACCAACGAGCGGGGAGAAGGAACTTACCCCAATCCGGCCAATAATGCCAACAGGTACTACTGGACGCGCTACGGCGCCAACTTCGAAAGCGTCGCCACCAATCTGCTGTTGGCGGAGAATGCCAATATTGCCGGATTAATTTTCCATAATGAGCAGTTGATCTCGCAAACGGGAACGCTTAACGGGAATCCGTCAACAGCCTATACAAACCCGAATTTTAAACCAAACATTGTTATTAACGGGAAAACAGGTTTTGTCGATCTGAGCGGGCAATCAAGAATGAGAGTGCCGTTTAAAGGATTTGGTTCTGTAAACGGTGATTTTACAACAACGGCAAACCTGAAAGAATATTTTAATATTTTGGCAACTCCGTGGAAGGGGAACCCTAAAGTATACCTGCCTGTAGGCGAAGAATATAATGGAATTCAATGCTTGGTCGCTTGTGGTGGAGGTTTTACGAAAACTGATACTGGGGTTGTTGAAGTAAGACAAGTTGGTGGTGGCAGCTTTTTTGGAATGGGGCTTACAGGAACAATCCCAAGAAATATAACCCAAATAAATGTTTCGAACAATAAACTTGGAATTTTCGTCTGCCTTGGATATACATGGGCATGTCTTAACTACATAGAATTAGCCACTTTTGGATCATCATATCCTACTCAATGATGCGCTCATATACTTCTACAGTTCCGTTGTGATATGTTATTGTAAGAAGATTAGAAATTATTTTGAAGTTGCAACACCCCGCAGCGCAAATTTTTATTCCTCATTCACATAGTCGATCACCCTTCTCATGGCGTCGTCGATCTTTTTCTGGTCGAATTTGACGTAGATCGCCGTCACGTTTTTACCCTCGGAATGGCCGAGAACCTTGCTGATGGTCTCCATCGGGATGTCGATTTCGGCCATGAGGGTCGCCACGGTGTGCCTCGCCGTGTAACTCGACAACCCCGAAAATACCGGGGTGATCCGCTTCTTGTTCTTCTTGACGTGTTTCGGGTCTTTCGCGGCGTTGCCGACCTTCTCGAACACCCCGATGTCCCGCAGGCTTCGGTTCATGCGGCGAAGAAAATCCTTGTGGTCGGCATACCGGTCGAGCGGGAACAGGAGCTGGTTCCTGCCCCGGTACCTGTCGATGATGGCCCGGGCTTCGGGCTCGACCCGGATCGAGCAAAGCACACCCGTCTTCGCCCGGCGGTACTCGATCCGTCCGTCGGTGATCTCCCCCAGATGAAGCAGGTCGATCAGGTTGATCCCGCCCAGGTAGAAGATCAGCATGAACAGGTCCCGGTATTTCTCCTGCGACGGCTCACAGGGGAAATCCCGCAGCGCCCGCAATTGCCCGACCGTCAGGGCCCGTTTGGCCGTCTTTTCATGGGTGATCTTAAACCGCCGGAACGGGTACGACGCAAGGCTGACCATGTTGTAGTCGATCGCATCGTTATAAACAGCCCGGATGTTGCAGAAATACCTGGCCACGGAGTTCACCGCCAACCCGTCTTTCAGGAGCCTGTTTTCAAACTCTTTCAGCCATGGCACGGTTATATCCTCCAGGGCCAAAGTCTCGATATCGTGGTATTTGGAGATAATCGAAAGGGTTGCCTGATACGAATCCGCCGTCGCCCGGGTTCTGCACCGGTCGGCAAAGGAACGAAACCGTTCCGAGAGCAACGTTGTATTTTCCTTCTTTTCCTTCGGTTTTGCCTGGGGGTCGAGGGCTGTTTTCAGCTCCTTGTCGGCCATGGACTGCAGCTCGCCGAGCATCGTCAGCCGGCGCAGCACGCTTTGCGCATAACTCAGCCGTCCCTGTATGTACTCGTTCAGCTGCTTTGCCTTTGCGGATTGACCGGACGGGAAAACGATCGCTCCGTCGATCCATTGCTCCGGCAGCAGGTGCACGTTGAGACTGATTTGGAAATATCCGTTGTGGGATACTCCGAGTTTCAGGGGGAATGTTCCGTCCTTGCGGGGGGATCTTTTGTCCAGGGTCAGCTTTATCGACGCCATTTTTTGCAGGGATTTTGCAGGGATTTTCCGTAAAAGTATGAAAAATTCGGTAATATTCGAGGATAAATCCCCTTAAAAACGCGACTTATGTGCTGGGATAAATGACGTATAAAAAGAAAAAACGCAACATAAATCATTGATTTACATTGCGTTAGTCTTTTGAGCCGCGAGCCGGACTCGAACCGGCGACCCCTTCATTACGAATGAAGTGCTCTACCAACTGAGCTATTGCGGCAATTCTTTGTTACTTTTTGCTTGATCAAAAAGTAACCAAAAAATCAAATCTACTTTCTTTTATCCTAAAAGAAAGTAGCAAAGAAAAGTTGCCGACGGGATTGCGTGGTGCATTTGTCTCAATTTTAGCTGCGGGACGGCGAGTTGCTCGCCGCTCTGATCCGCGCTAAAATTGGCCAAAAGGCACCCCTCCATCCCATTGTCGGCTATTTTTAGCCGAACTTTGCGAGCACAAAGGTATAAAAATCTTCGAAAAAAAAAGCTTCGAGAGAAAAAAAGCATATTCGAGTGCGAAGCGAACTCCGCCCGAGACGTACGGCCGTCCAACGACCGTTAGCGCGCAGCGCTAAAAGGGAGGCGCTATACGTGAGGGCGGAGTTCTTGATTTTTCTTTGGCTACTTTCTTTTTATCAAGAAAAAGAAAGTAGCTTAACTTTCTCCTCCCGAGGGCTTGGCCGAGGCGTCGCAGTGGTGCTCGTTGTGTGTCAACTCGGTTTTTGCTTCGGCCACGGCCGCTTTGGATCCCCCGGGTGAGGGAGCCGCTGAAGCGGTCTCTTTAACCTGATGCAGGTAAACCTCCATCTGCGGCGAGGAGGGCGAGAGCTCGTTCGCCGGGAAAGTCTTGTAAACCACTTCGTTCAGGTCGTAAAACACCCCCCAATAATCGTCCGATTTGACCCACACGCGCACCACAATGTCGATCGACCCCGAGTTCACCTTGTTCAGGGCGATGAATGGCGCGGGGTCTTTCAGTACGCGCGAATCGAGCCCCAATAGTTTGAGCAGCAGCTCCTTGGCCTGTTCATAATCGTTCCCGTACCCGATGGCGAAGATCCATTCGATGCGCCGGGTTCGTTGTTTGGAAGTGTTGCGCACGATGCCCGAGAAGGTCGCTCCGTTGGGCAGATAGACGGTGCGGTTGTCGGGCGTGATGAGGATGGTGTTGATGATCGTGATGTCGTCCACGGTCCCCTCTTCGCCCTGCGAGGAGATGTAGTCGCCCGTGCGGAAAGGCTTGAATATCAGTATCATAACCCCTCCGGCGAAGTTTTGCAGCGTCCCGCTCAGCGCCAACCCGAAGGCGAGCCCGGCCGAGGCGAAGAGGGCGACGACCGACGAGGTGTTGATCCCCAGGATCGAGATCAGGATCCAGACGATGATCAGCCACAGGAACACCCTCAGCAGGTTGATCAGGAAATGGCTCACCGTTTTGTCCATCCGCCGCCGGTCGATGATTTTCCGTAGCCAGCGGGAGAGGGCGCCGATCGCTTTTTTGGCCGCCCAGATGATGGCGAGGCAGAGGGCGAGTTTGATCGAAAACTCCAGAAACCACTCCCCTGCGTTGCGCAGCGTCACGGGGATGGGGGTGTGTATGAGTGTGGCGACGGTGCCTTCGAGGTCGAAATCGGGTAGCGAGTCGACGGGTGCGGCCTGCAACAGCGGCATCAGCAGCGAATAAAAATTCATGGGTCGTTCGATTTTTGGGTAAAAATACGCAAAAACCAAACCAAAAAAATACTATCTTTCCGCTTTCCGCAAGGAATGGTAAGTCCCCGGCAGGCGGGAGGGGTTATTTTTGCGATGAGTTTAACCTAAAAAACAGAGATCATGGAAGCACAAAATCAGATTTTTTGCCAGAGTTGCGGCATGCCGCTTTGCAGCGAAGAGGTATATGGGACGAACGCCGACGGCAGCAAAACCGCGGAGTATTGCATATATTGCTTCAAGAACGGTCAATTCGAGCAGAACGTGACGATGGACGAGATGATCGAGCACAACCTCAAGTACCTCGACGAGTTCAACGGGGTCGGCGGTACGAAATTCACCGCCGACGAGGCCCGCGAGCAGATGCGCCAATTTTTCCCGCAACTCAAGCGTTGGCAGTCGTAGTGGGCTGTCCCGTTTGCCAGAGTTGCGGGATGCCGCTGTATGCCCCCGAGCTGCATGGGACCGACGCCGCGGGCGCCCGGATCGAGGAATATTGCCTTTGGTGTTACAAGGACGGCGGTTTTACGCAGGACGTGACGATGGAGGAGATGATCCGCCTGTGTGCCGGTTATGCAGGCGGGGATTCCCGCCTGCACATAGCCCGCATGCGCACCTTTTACCCCCACCTGAAGCGTTGGGCCAAAAAGGAGGCGACCGAAAGCGAGTATTACCGCTCGGTCAACCGGGTGATCGACCACGTCAAAAACCACCTCCACGAGCCCACCGACCTGCACACGCTGGCCTCCATTGCCCACATTTCGCCGTATCATTTCCACCGGATTTTCAAAAATGTGATCGGCGAATCGGTCTCGGATTACGTTCTGCGGCTTCGGATGGAGTATGTCGCCGACCGGCTGCAAACCACGCCGTTGCCCCTTGCCGAGCTCGCCGAACGGACGGGGTACAGCAGCGAGCAGGCTCTTTCGCGCGCGTTCAAGGGGTATTTCGACCTGCCACCGAAGACCTTCCGCAAACTTTATTTTCAGGAGACGTTCAAGGACGAACTCACTCCGCGCATTTGCCGGATCGCCGCCAAAACGGTGATCACCCTGCGCGAGGGGGGAGGGTGGCAGCGGTTATACATGTACGCGCTGGCGAGCCGCCTGCTGTCGGAGGCGACGGAGTCGGTCGAGGTGATCCGCCAGGAGGCGTTCCTTCCGGCGTTGAGCGTCCGTGAGCGCCTGGAGCCCGATCGCTTCGCGGAGATCGTCTCCTTGCCCGAGGGGCTCTACGCGATCTTCACCCACCGGGGCGATCCGAGCCGAATCGCCGAACTTTACGCCGCCGTGCGGAATTATTGGTTCATGACGGGAAAATATGTCCCGGCGGCCTCACCGGCGTATGTCGTTTTTCTGAGCAACGCGATGACCACCCCGCCCTTTCGGAACTTTATGTGCCGATCCATCGCACGAGCGTCGGTTCGGCAAAAGAGATTTAATGAGGTGGGAGAGCAAAGCCCTCCCCCCAAGCCCCCCCTCCCGTGCGGAGTATTTTTTAACCGAACCATTCCATCAAGATTGGTTGGGCGAAGTGATACAATAATCCCCAACAGATGAAGCGGGCGCTTTTGCCGATCAGCATGAAGACAGCGGCCTTTTTCGGGTTCACCTTGTAGAATCCCAGCCCGATGGCGAGCAGATCGCCGACGCCCGGCAGCCAGGTAAAAAAAGCGAGGCCCGCACCGTACCGGTCGATGCGGGTTTTCTGTTTTTCGAGGGTCGATTCGCGGACTTTGAACCATTTTTCGATCCACTCCCATTTGGCGAACCACCCCATCGCGTAGGAGATCATCCCTCCCGCCCAGTTTCCGAGCGAGGCGACGACGACCGAGGTCACCGTGTCGCCTCCCGCCGCCAGCAGGGCGATCAGCAGCACGTCGGAGCTGAACGGCACGATCGTCGCCGCCAGCATCGCCCCGACGAACAGCCCCGCATACCCCAAATCCAACAGCCACGCCATTACTTGTCGTACCCGTATTTGTCTTTCCACAATCGGGCCATGCGTTGGGCGATTTCGCGCTCCTTGGGGTTGTCGGAGGGTTGCCAGAAAGCGGTGCCCTCCAAACCCTCCGGCAGGAACTCCTGATCGGCGAAGTTGCCCTCGAAGCTGTGGGCGTATTTGTACCCTTTTTGATAGCCCAGATCCTTCATCAGCTTGGTAGGCGCGTTGCGGATGTGCAGCGGCACGGGGCGGTTGGTCGTGTCGTTGTGGATTTGCGCCATCGCCGCGTCGATCGCCACGTAGGCCGAATTGCTCTTTGGGCTGGTGGCCAGGTAGATCGCGCACTCGGCCAGCGGGATGCGCCCCTCCGGCATGCCGATCTTGTGCACGATGTCGAAGCAGGCGTTGGCCATCAGCAGCGCGTTCGGGTTGGCGAGGCCGATGTCCTCGGCGGCCAGAATCGCCAGCCGCCGGGCGATGAATTTCGGGTCTTCGCCCCCGGCCAACATCCGCGCCAGGTAATAGATCGCCGCGTTCGGGTCGCTGCCCCGGATCGATTTGATAAAGGCCGAAATGACGTCGTAGTGCATCTCGCCGTTCTTGTCGTACAGCGCGATGTTCTGTTGCAGGCAGTCGGTGACGTGCTTGTCGTCGATCACGATCTCGCCCTCGGTGGCGTTGCTCAGGATGTCGAGGATGTTGAGCAGCTTGCGCGCGTCGCCGCCGGAGAAGGTGAACAGGGCCTCGGTTTCTTCGACCCGCACACCACGCTCTTTGAGTATAGTATCCTGATTAATAGCGCGTTGGAGCAGGACGTCGAGGTCTTCTTCGTCCATCGGCTTGAGCACATACACCTGACAGCGGGAGAGTAGCGGGGAGATCACCTCGAACGACGGGTTTTCGGTCGTCGCGCCGATCAGCGTGATGATGCCCTGCTCCACGGCGCCCAGGAGCGAGTCCTGCTGCGATTTGTTGAAGCGGTGGATTTCGTCGATGAACAGGAAGGGCGAGCGGGTGTTGAAAAAGCGTTGTGATTTGGCCTTTTCGATCACCTCGCGCACGTCCTTGACCCCGGCGTTGACGGCGCTCAGCGTGAACAGGGGCCTTTCGAGGGCCGCGGCCACAAGCCCGGCGAGGGTCGTTTTCCCCACACCCGGCGGGCCCCAGAGGATGAACGAGGGGACGTTGCCCGTCTCGATAAAGCGCCGGAACACGCCCTCTTTCCCCACCAGATGTTCCTGCCCGATGTACTCGTCGAGCGATTTGGGCCGCAGGCGTTCGGCGAGCGGAATATTCGTATTCATACGAACAAAGATACGAAATTTGCCGGAAAAAAACGTACCTTTCGCCCTCAAACCAACCGACATCTCAAACGATGAAAAAGATTCTTCTATGTGCGTTTCCGGCGCTGTTGCTGATGGTGGGCTGCGGGTCTCAAAAAAGGGAACAAACCCTCGACCTGCTTCCTGAAAGTGCGTTCGAGGCACAGCTGAACGGTCAGCCGATCTCCCTTTTTACGTTGCGCAACGCCCATGGTGCGGCGGTTCAGATCACCAATTACGGCGGCCGGGTGGTTTCGCTGTGGGTGCCTGATCGTGAGGGAACGTTCCGCGACGTGGTGCAGGGGCTGGAGAACATCGCGGCTTACATGGATCCAGCCTCGGGCAATCAGGGAGCGACGGTGGGCCGTTATGCCAACCGGATCGAGGGGCGCAGCTTCACCCTCGACGGCACGGAGTACCTGTTGGCCGGCCACCCGGACGTGGAGACGCCCGCCGGGGCGATCGTCGATTTCAATCGCGCTCCCTTCGTCCCTCGCCCGTTCATCGACGCCCGCGGCGACGAGGCGTTGGAGCTCAAATACTTCTCGCCCGACGGCGAGGCCGGTTTCCCGGGCAATGTCGAGGTGATGGTCACTTTTACGCTGACGGCCGACAATGCCCTGAGCATTCATTATCAGGCCGTTACGGATGCCCCGACGGTGTTCGGCATGACCAACCACGCCTTTTTCAACCTGCGCGGCGAGGGTAACGGCGACATCCTGGGCCACGAGTTGCAGATCGATGCCGACGCCTATTTGGTGCTGAAGGAAGGCACGCTTCCCACGGGCGAGATCGCTCCGGTGGCCGGCACGCCGATGGATTTCCGCACCCCGCAGACGATCGGCGCGCGCATCGACGAGCCGTTTCCCTCGCTCGAGATCGGCGGCGGATATGACCAATGCTATGTGTTGAATCTGGAAAACGGCGGTGTTTCCCGGGCGGCCTCTCTGTACGAGCCGGAGTTCGGCATCGTGTTGGACGTCTATACCGATCAGCCCGGCATGCAGCTGTACAGCGGCAACAACCTGACGAACCTGGTCGGCAAGCACGGCCACGTCTATTCCCGCCGGACGGGCGTTTGCCTTGAAACGATGCACTTTCCCAACAGCCCGATGCACGCCCATTTCCCTTCGACCGTGCTGCGTCCGGGCGAGACGTACGATCAAACGTGCGTTTATAAATTCTCAGTCCGGTAAAAAATTATTATTTTTGTAGCTTAATTTGTTGTGGTATGAAAAACATCGATTGGAGCAGCCTGGGATTCGGTTATGTCAAGACCGATTACAATGTACGGAGTTATTTCAAAGACGGAAAATGGGGCGAGTTGGAGGTGCACACGGAGGAAACCGTCACGATGCCGATGGCGTCCACCTGCCTGCATTATGGGCAGGAGGCGTTCGAGGGATTGAAGGCCTTCCGCGGCAAGGACGGTAAAATCCGCATTTTCCGCCCCCAGGAGAACGCCCGGCGCATGAAAGCCACGGCGGATTATGTCCGCATGGAGTGTCCCGACGAGCGATTTTATGTCGACGCCGTTAAAAAAGTCGTCGAATTGAACGCCGATTTTGTTCCGCCTTACGGCACGGGCGCCTCGCTTTATATCCGTCCGCTGCTGATCGGGGTCAGCCCTCAGGTGGGGGTGAGCCCGTCGAGCGAATACCTGTTTATGATCTTCGTTTCGCCGGTGGGGCCGTATTACAGGAACGGTTTCAAGCCGATCGACGTGTTGGTCGACCGCCGCCACGACCGCGCCGCGCCGCTGGGCACGGGCCACACCAAGATCGGCGGGAACTACGCCGCCAGCCTCGAATCGTCTTATTGGGCGAAGAAGGAGGGTTACTCGATCGTGCTCTACCTCGACGCGAAGGAGAAAAAATACATCGACGAGTGCGGCACGTCGAACTTTTTCGGCATCCGCGGCAACACCTACATCACTCCCTCGTCGCATTCGATCCTTCCCTCGATCACCAACAAGAGCCTGCGGCAGATCGCCGAGGATTTGGGGATGACGGTCGAGGCACGCGACGTCGAGTTTGCCGAGATCCCGTCGTTCGATGAGGCCGGCGCGTGCGGCACGGCCGCTGTGATCACGCCGATCGACAAGATCGTCGACCCGGACAACGAAATGGTTTACCAAATTTCGAAGGACGGCAACCCCGGCCCCAAGACGATCCAACTCTACGAACGCCTGCAAGGCATTCAATATGGCGAAGTGGCCGACACACACAATTGGTGCGAAATCGTCCCTTAAGGCCGAGCGCGAAGCCAAGCGAATTTTGCGAGGGAACCCCTTGTCTAACCGAGCGCAGCGAGGGCGTTGGGGTGACTGAGCGAAATTCTTGATTTTTCTTTGGTTACTTTCTTTTGATCAAGCAAAAGAAAGTAACAAAAAAATTAGAATAATGACAATCGACGATTTCGACATTCTGGTGGCCAATGAGGGCCACGTCAAATACGCCAGGGAGATCTGCGACGAGATGGCCGATTCGGCCAAGGCCCGCGGCACGGGCATCGCCCGCCGTAACCCGGAGTACATCGCCATGAAGATGCGCGAGGGCAAGGCGGTGATCGCCCTGAAAAAGGACGATCAAAGTTGGGCCGGATTCAGCTACATCGAGACGTGGCAGGACGGTCGTTATGTGGTCAACTCCGGGCTGATAATCAATCCGTTGTACCGCAATCTAGGGCTCGCGCGCGCGATCAAGACGAAGACTTTCCTGCTCTCTCGCGAGAAATACCCCGACGCGAAACTCTTCGGTCTGACGACCGGTTGCGCGGTGATGAAGATCAACAGCGAGCTGGGCTATCGTCCTGTGATCTACTCCGAGCTCACGGACGACGATCAATTCTGGAAGGGTTGCGAGAGTTGCGTCAACTACGAAATTTTGCAGAGCAAGGATCGCAAGAATTGTCTATGCACGGCGATGTTATTTGATCCAGCCGTCGACAAACCGAAAACTGCCGCTTTTTGAAAAAAGCGACACCAAAAACTTTTGTGCTACCGGCAGGGGCAAACCCTTCGGGCAGCCTTTTGTGACGACTCTGAGTTCCGCTCAAGCGAGCTTGACTTTCACTCAGAATCCTCACAAAAGATTCACCGGTCGGTGAATTTTGCCCTTGAAACTATGGCCGCTTTGTCATTTGTCTCATTTCAGATCACATGGGTCATAGTTCAGACAATAGTGGCCGAGGCGCGAAGGAGGAAGGCAACGCCCCCAAAGGTGGAAAAAGTTCGAGGCTGAAAAGAAGAAATTTAAACTGATATAGCGATGAAAAAAGTTGTTTTGGCATTCAGCGGCGGGTTGGACACGTCGTACAGCGCGGTCTATCTGGCCAAGGAGATGGGTTTGGAGGTTCATGCGGCGTTGGCCGACACGGGTGGATTTTCGCCCGAGGAGTTGGAGAAGATCGAAAAACGCGCCCTTGCGTTGGGCGTGAAAAGCTATGTGCGTCTGGACGTCTCGCAGGCTTATTACCACGACACGATCCGGTACATGATCTTCGGCAACGTGCTCAAAAACGGGGCTTACCCCATTTCCGTCAGCTCGGAGCGCATTTCGCAGGCGACCGCCGTGGCGGAGTACGCTAAAAAGTTGAATGCCGACTATCTGTGCCACGGTTCGACGGGGGCAGGGAACGATCAGGTGCGGTTCGACATGATCTTCCAAATCATCGCTCCCGAGATCGGCATCATCGCCCTGATCCGCGACCACGGCCTGAGCCGCGAGGAGGAGATCGCCTACCTGCGTAAAAACGGCGTCGATTTCGACTTCAAGAAGGCGGAATATTCGATCAATCAGGGCATTTGGGGCACGTCGGTCGGCGGAAAGGAGACGTTGACCTCGTCGGACACCCTGCCCGAAAAGGCGTGGCCGAGCCAACTGAAGGCCACCGATCCGAAGCGCGTTACGCTCACTTTTGAACGGGGCGAGATGACGGCCGTCGACGGGAAACGCTACGAAAACCGTGTTGAGGCCATCCAGGCGCTGCAGAAAATTGCCGCCCCCTACGCCGTGGGCCGCGGGATGCACGTGGGCGACACGGTGATCGGCATCAAGGGCCGCGTGGGCTTCGAGGCCGCCGCGCCGATGATCATCATCAAAGGGCACCACATGCTCGAAAAGCATACGCTCACCAAGTGGCAGCTCTTCTGGAAGGATCAGATTTCGACCTTCTACGGCAACTATCTGCACGAGGGCCAGTACTATGATCCGGTGATGCGCGATCTGGAGGCGATGCTCGAAAGTAGCCAGCGTTACGTTTCGGGCGAGGTTTTCGTGGAGCTGCACCCTTACCGTTTCGAGGTGATCGGCATCGCGAGCGCGCACGACCTGATGTCCTCGAAATTCGGCGCTTACGGCGAGACGATGGCCCATTGGACGGGCGAGGACGTCAAAGGCTTCACCAAAATCTTCGGCCTCCAGAACGCCATGCACCACAAAATCAATAAATAATGAAAGCGATCAGGGCCGCCATCATCGGCGGGGCGGGTTACACGGGGGGCGAGGCGATCCGCCTGTTGCTCAACCACCCGCAGGTCGATCTGGCCTACGTCCACAGCAACAGCAACGCGGGGAATCGCCTCAGCGACGTGCACACCGACCTGCTCGGCGACACGGAGATGACCTTCACCGACGCCGTTTCGTACGACGTCGACGCGCTGATTCTCTGCGTGGGGCACGGCGCGGCAGCGAAATTCATGGACGAGAACGACGTCCCGGCCCGCGTCAAAGTGGTCGACCTGAGTCAGGATTTCCGCCTGAGCGCCCGCACCGAGAGCCGGAATCACCGCTTCGTCTACGGCCTGCCCGAAAGAAATCGGGAGGCGATCCGCACGGCCAACGCCATCGCCAATCCGGGTTGTTTTGCTACCTGTATCCAATTGGGAATCATGCCCTTAGCCGCCGCCGGGCTATTGAAAGACGAGGTGCACATCTCGGCCGCGACCGGCTCGACCGGCGCCGGGCAGGCGCTCTCGCCCACGACCCATTTCAGCTGGCGGGCCAACAATTTTTCGACCTACAAAACCTTTCAGCACCAGCACCTCGGCGAGATCGGCGAGTCGCTCCGCGGCCTGCAACCGTCGTTCGACGCGGCGATCAACTTCGTGCCTTATCGCGGCGATTTCACGCGCGGCATCTTCGCGACGCTCTACACCCGGTTCGACGGAAGTCTGCCGGAAGCGGTCGATCTCTATAAAGCGTATTATCAGGACGCCCCGTTCACCCACGTGAGCGACCGCCCGATCGACTTGAAACAGGTGGTGAACACGAACAAATGCCTGATCGCCCTCGAAAAACACGGCGACAAGCTGGTGATTACCAGCACGATCGACAACCTGCTCAAAGGCGCCAGTGGTCAGGCCGTCCAGAACCTCAACCTGCTCTTCGACCTCGACGAAACGGCGGGACTGCGGCTGAAAGCGGCGGCGTTCTAACCGGGAGACATTTGCAAAATGGATCATTATGGAAGCATTAGGATGGGTTTTATTAGGCGTTGCAGGTACATTCTTTATTCTGGGATTTATTGGTAAAATAATAAACGCCAAGCTAAAAAAAGAAAATAAAGAGAATCCAGAGAAGAAGAAAAGCGACTTGGAAAACAGTACCATAACGCTGAATATTCACATGAGCGGACATGTTTTCGTCAACGAAACGGAGAAAGATCCCAAGAGCGATTGATCGTTCTTAAAAACAGAAATAAAATAGAAGACATGAAACTTTTCGACGTTTACCCCGTCTACGACATCGACCTGAAGCGGGCCGAGGGGGCCTGGGTCTGGGACGCGCAGGGGCAAAAATACCTCGACATGTACGGCGGACACGCCGTGATCTCGATCGGCCACACCCACCCGCATTACGTGAAAACCGTCACCGAACAGCTGCACGACATCGGCTTCTACTCCAACTCGGTGGTCAACAGCCGCCAGCAGGAGTTGGCCGAAAAGTTAGGCAAACTCTCCGGCAAGGCCGATTACCGCCTGTTC
>QMCE01000961.1_pt1 | contig 15541 bp, 10 predicted proteins | sample 1821851 | NCBI WGS metagenome assembly QMCE01 (sample SAMN09453174, study PRJNA476694) | Termite gut metagenome, whole genome shotgun sequencing project. | isolation source: worker | host: Odontotermes sp. | place: South Africa:Pretoria | collected 2016-01-28
CAACTGCGTCTTCCGCCTTCGCCGCGTCAGCGACGACAGCAGCGGCGGGGGCATCAGGGGCCGAAACGTCGGCCGCGTCTTCCTGGACTGCCGCGGGATCGGGGGTGAAGCTTGGCGCCATCCCCTGTTCCGCCTCGGCCGCCGCGTGCGCTTGCTTTTCCGGGTCGATCTTGAACTGCTCGACGGATCCGGACGCCGCCGGCTGGCTTATTTCGCTTTGCCGGGCGTTTTCCATCGCTTCGGCCGCGCGTTGCCGCAAGGATTCGGCGTCAAAGGCGGCTTCCGCCGGGGCCGGCGCGTCCGCGCCCTCCCCGGATTCTTCCGCTGCCGCAACGTCAGGAGCGGCGGCGCTTTCCGCCGGGGCGGGCGTCACCGTTTCCTCGGCGACGGGGTCGGAGACGATGGCGCTCTCCGCCGGGGCGGGCGTTTCCACAACTGGCGCCTCGACAGCAGGCGCTTCCGCGACAGGCGCTTCCGCCGGTTCCGTCACGTCCTCGGGAGCGGCGGGCTCGGGAACGACGGCGGGTTCCGCCGGCGCGGGAGGCGCTACGCTCTCTTTCGGCTCTTCCGCGGGGACGATCCCGGGAGCGGGAGCGCTCTCCGCCGGGGCGTCCACGGCGGCAGGTTCAGGAGCGGCGACGCGCTCCGCCGGGGCGGGAGCGGCAACGCTTTCCATCGGCTCTTCGACAGCGGCGGCGGGAACTGCCTCGCCCGCAGCCTCCTCCGGAGCGGGTGAAGAACCGTCAAGGACGGCCGCGCCGGAGGAATCAAAAGGGTCGCCGCCCCCCTCTTCGGGATCGGCCTCGGCCAACGCCTTCACCGCCTCAAGCTGCCGCGACAAGGCGACCTTCTCCATCTCCAGGCCGACTATCTGGCTGCGCAGCAATTCGTTCTGGCGGCGGAAACGGCCGAGATCGGTTTGGGTGCGCTTGTGCTTCTCCTCGTTTTGGCGCAGGGCGTCGATCTGGCCCTTGAGTTCGAGGTGCTGATCGCTGACGGCCGAGAGCCGCTCCTGGAGCGAGGTGGTCTGCGCTTCCAGCGTGACCTTCTGGGAGAAGATCTCCTCGCGGGCGGCCTGGATGTCGTCGGCGCGTTTTTCCGTCTTTTCCAACTGATGGGACAGGATGAGGGCGATGGCGATGGCGGCGACGATCAACACCGCCACAATCAGCGTCAACGCCTTGGACGTTATCGGTCGCTGCTTCAGCGCCTCCGCCAGCGGCTTCTGCGCCTCGTGGATGGCCGACGTCAGAAACCGGCTGGCATCCTCCGCCGTCCACACCACCGGCTTCGCCTCGTCGATTTTCGGGATATGGGGATGGTCGTCTGGTGACATGGTGCTCCTTTCGCTGTTGATGGGCATGGAGAGCGTGTCTATCCACAGGCTCTGTACGGACGCCGCACGAAACGCGCTGCCGCCGGGCCGGATTTGGCCGGGCGGGGAATCTTGATGCCGGAAGTTGGGTTACGTTAATGCTAAACCGTTTTGCCCCGCCTGTCAACCGCCGGTGAGAAAATACCCCCCTTCCCTTTTCCCTTGCAATGCCCGGTTGTCTCCACAATAATGAACGTTCGTTTTTTTTGAGGGCTTTGCCGTATTTGACAGGAACCGATGCCGTGGCCAAAAAACCCGCTTTGAAAGCCTTGTTCTTCGACGTGGACGACACCCTCTACTCCTCCACCGATTTCGCCGCCAACGCCCGGCAGCAGGCGGCGCAGGCCATGATCCGCACCGGCCTCAGGGTGGACGAGGAGACCGTCCTCCGCGAGCTCGACGAAATCATCGGCGAATTCGGCTCCAACGACGACCGCCACTTCGACAAACTCCTCCGCCGTATGCCGAAGGAAGCCTACCCCCCGGGGTCGAAGCTCTTCATCATCGGCGCCGGCATCATCGCCTACCACCAGTGCAAGTTCCGCAGCTTCTCGCCCTACGAGGACGCCATCGAAGTCATGCGCCGCCTGCACGAGAAGAAATTCACCATGGGCATCATCTCCGCCGGCATCCCCATGAAGCAGGTGGAGAAGATCCTCCGCCTGAACCTCCTGCCCCTCCTGGAGTGCAGCCACATCTTCATCACCGAATCCACCGGCATCGCCAAGACCAACCCCAAAATCTACATGCACGCCTGCCGCTCCGTCGGCGCGAACCCGGAGGAGTGCGGCTACGTCGGCGACAACCCGGCCGTGGACATCGACGTCCCCCACCGCATCGGCATGAAGACCTTCTTCAGCCGCCGGGGCACCAAATACCAGAACGTGCCCGGGGCGGCCGAGCCGGATCACGTCATCCACAATTTCTGGGATCTCCTGGACATCCTGGAAAACAAATACGAGCTCGTGCCCCATGCCTGACGCGACCCCCCATCTGCGCGGCGACATCGACGCCGCCCCGGCGGAACAGGACGGCGAGACCTACTACATTCTCTACGACCGGGCCGGCGTCTCCCCCTCGCGCCTCCTCCTCTCTCCCCTGGGCCTCCTCATCGCCGGCCGCCTCGACGGCGCCGCCTCCGTCCTCGACATCGCCGACGCCCTCGGCCGCGAATACGGCGGCGGCTTCCCCTGCGCCGAAGTGGAGCGCGTCGTGGACGCCCTCGAAGACGCCCTGTTCCTGGACGGCCCCCGCTTCCAGGACTTCCAGGCCCAGGCCGCCCGCGATTTCCGCGCCGCGCCCTCCCGCCCGGCCGCGTCCGCCGGCTCGGCCTACGACGACGACCCGGCCGCCCTCGCCGCCAGCCTCGACCGAATGATGGCCGAAGCCCCGCCGCCGGAAGAGGTTGCCGCGACCCCGGGGGAGTTCCCCAGGGGCCTCATCGTCCCCCACGTCGACTTCACGCGCGGCGCCGCCGGCTACGGCCAGACCTACCGTCTGCTGCGCAGCCTCCCCGCCCCCCGCACCGTCGTGGTCGTCGGCACCGCCCACACCGCCCTCCACGAGCGCTACTCCTTGTGCGAAAAGGATTTCGACACCCCTCTGGGGCCGGTCCGGGTGAACCGCGACCTCGCCCACGCCGTCCGCCGCGCCCTAGGCGGCCGGGCGGACGTCGACCGCGACCTCCTGGCCCACCGGGGCGAGCACTCCATCGAGCTGCAAGCGGTGTGGCTGCGCCACATCTACGGCGACGCGGTGGACATGGTGCCGATCCTCGCCGGCTCGCTCGGCGAGTTCCTCGAAGGCGACCGCCCCCCCGGCGACGCCGCGCGCGACCCGGCCGTCCTCCGGTTGACCGAGTGCCTGGCGGAGGCGTCGGCCGGGGGCGGGGTGATGCTGATGGCGTCGGCGGATTTGGCCCATGTCGGCCCGCGCTTCGGCGACAGCCGCGACATCAGCAACCAGTTCCTGGCCGAAGTGGAGGAGCTGGACCGGGATTATCTGGAAGCCCTGGCGCTGGACCCCCGCTCCGGCCTCGAAAGCCTGGCCGCGCACCGCGACAGCCAGCACGTCTGCGGCTCCGCCTGCATCTACGCCGTCGGCTCCGCCCTCCCCGGGGCGCGGGCGCGGCTTCTCGGCTACCATCAGGCGGTGACGCCGGAAATGCGCCAGGCGGTGACCTTCGCCGCCATGACCCTTGAGTGACGCCATGACCCGCTGCTGCCGCCTCACGCTCGAATACGACGGCTCCGCCTACAACGGCTGGCAGATTCAGGCCAACGCCCCCTCGGTGCAGGCGGCTCTGGAACAGGCGGCGTCGCGCCTGGCCGGGATCCCGGTGCGGGCGCGGGGCGCGGGGCGGACCGACGCCGGGGTGCACGCCCGGGGGCAGACGGCGGCGGTGCGGCTGCCCGCCGCGCTTCCCCTGGAAAAGATCCCGGAAGCGCTCAACTCGCGCCTGCCGTCCGACGTGGCGGTGACGGGGGCGGCGGAGGCGGCGGAGTCCTTCGACCCCCGGCGCGACTGCGTGCTGAAGCAGTATTCGTATTCCATGAGCCTGGGGCCGGCGCGGCAGGCGCTCTGGGACAGGCGGTCGTGGCATGTGAAGCGGCCGGTGGACGTCCAGGCGATGCGGCGGGCGGCGGCGCTGTTTGTGGGCGAGCGCGATTTCACCTCGTTCTGCAACCGCGAATTGGCGGGGCGGGACAACGTCCGCGCGGTCACGCGGTGCGAGTGCCGGGAGCTGGCGCCCGACGCGGCGGGCCGGCGGCGGCTGGTGTTTTTTGTCGAAGGCCGGAGTTTTTTGTACAATCAGGTCCGGGCGATGGTGGGGACGCTGTTCGGGGTGGGGACGGGGCGTTTTTCCCCGGAGGCGGTGCCGGCGATGTTCGCCGCCCGCGACCGGGCGGCGGCGGGGGAAGGCGCGCCGCCGTGGGGGTTGTGTCTTGAGTGGGTATTGTATCCGGGCGAGGAGCGGCCGGTGGACGGAAACGGATTGTTCGGGTAACATGCCGGAATGAAAAGACGATACCGCGAAGAGCCGGAAGAGGATAAGGAGCTGTCCGTCATCACGTACGGGCGGCCGTCGCTGTCGTCGTGGGTGGCGGCGGGGGCGATGGCGTTTGCCTTTTTCATCCTCGGAGGGTTTATAAAGACATATATGCAACTGGAGGAACTGCGGGACGAGTCGCGGCGGGAGATCGACGCGCTGCACGAGTCGGTCGAGCGTCTGCGCGCGCAGATGGCGCCGGCCGGGCGGCCCCGGCAGGCGGCCCCGGCGTACCGCGCGGTGGAGCCCATGCCGCCGGCGCGGCGCGACCGGCGGGAGTATTGGCGGGAAGAGGAGGCGCCGCCGCCCCGCGAAACAGCGCCGTCTCCGGCCCGGGGAAGCCTCCGGCCGGAGACGGCCCCCCGACAGCCGCAGTATGCCGCCCCGGACGCGTACCAGCGTTTCGACGGCGAACCGCTGCAGGATCTCCTTGAGTACCCGGAGGAAGCGGCGCGGGAGACGCCCCGGGTGCAGTTCGGCCGCCGCAGCAACGAAGAGAGCCGGCAGATAATCGCCGGCTCCGGGACGCCGAGCCAGGTCGTCTCGGTGTCGGGGGTGAACCGGCGCGTCATGATCGAGGGCGGACGCGACGTCGGCATCAACGAGGGGCTGCGGCTGGAGTTGTGCCGCGACGGCCGCTGGATCGGCGACTTACGGGTGCTGGACGTGTTTGACAACCAGTCGTCGTGCGAAGTGCTGCACGCGACGCTCGCCCCCCTCCCCGGCGACACCATCCGCCGTTCACAGCGGTGAAACACCCATCGCCTCTTTGCGCCATTTCACATTTCCGGAAGGAACCAATCATGCTTTGGAAAGACTCGTTTCGCTGCGACATTCCCCATATCGACGCCCAGCACAAGGGGCTCTTCGATCACATCGATCTTCTCGGGACCATGCAGGGCGATCTATCGCGCATTCCCGTGACCATCGACTTTCTGGCCGCCTACACCGACGAGCATTTCGCCGATGAGGAAAGCCTGCACCAGCAGACCCGCTACCCCCGGGCGCTGGAGCACCGCCGCCAGCATCAGGCGTTTGTCGAGCAGATCAAAAAGCTGAAGGCGGGCTACGAGGCGTCGGGCCAGACGCTCGCCACGCTTATGGAGATGAACCACGCCCTGGTCGCCTGGCTCACCGACCACATTCTCCAGTCGGACAAGAAATTCGTGGAATTTTTCCATCCCCTGCCGGAGGATCTCAAGCGCTCCCTGCGCCTGCCGCACCGGCCGTGGATCCCGGAATCGGGGCAGACGATGTTCCAAAAAGCGACGGGCATCATCCCCAAGCCTTCCCCCGGCCAGGCGGCGGGCGGGGCGCGGGTGCTGGGCGGCTCGTGGAGCGACGCCATGCTGTGCGGCATCCCGGCCATCGACGATCAGCACAAGGAGCTGTTCCGCCAGGTGGACATTCTCCGGGATCGGGGCAACAAGGACAGGGTGCCGGGCGTGTTGCGCTTTTTGGCCGATTACGTGGTGAAGCACTTCAACGACGAGGAGAGGCTGCACATGAAGAGCCGGTATCCGCAGGCGGCGGATCACCGGAAGATCCACGAAAACTTCATCAAGACGTTTTGGGAACTGAAGGCGAAGTACGACAACGCCACGGACGAGTTCTCCGCCATCATGGAGATAAACAAGGTGGTCTACGACTGGCTCAAGGAGCATGTGTTGAAGACCGACAAGGCGTTCGCGAAGTATTATCTGGAGAGTTTGCAAAGCGGCGATTAGCACTGCCGTTGTATTAATGCAAGTGTTTTTCCACCTTTTCGCGAACAACGGCGACGGCGGCGTCATCGAGCAGGATGTCGCCGCCTTTGGCGTTTTCCGCCGCCTGTTTGGCGGTGCGCGCGCCCAGCAGGACATGGGTGCATCCCGGTTGCGCCAGGGTCCAGGCGGTGACGAGTTGGCCCGGGGTCAGGCGGTAGTCGTCCGCCACCGGCTGGATGTCGCGCAGGAAGTTCCGGACGCGCAGGCGGTTTTCCACGCTGAAGCGGGGGGTGTCGGCCCGGCCGTCGCCGGGGGCGAAGACGCGCTCCGGCCCTATGGCGCCGGTGAGGAGCCCCTGCGCCAGGGGCGAATAGGCGAGGAAGGCAATCCGGCGCTCGGCGCAATAGGGGAGGTTGTCTTGCTCCCGGTCGCGGTCGAGCATGTTGTACTTTTCCTGATCCGCGTCGAGCCGGCCTATGGAGCGGTAGCGCTCCATATCGTCCGGCGTCGCGTTCGAGCAGCCGATGGCGCGGATTTTTCCCTCTTTTTGCAGCCGCAGCAGTTCGGTCATCGTGTCTTCTATCGGCGTGCTTGGATCCTGCCAATGGGTCTGCATCAGATCGATGACGTCGGTGCGGAGGCGGCGGAGGCTGTCTTCGACGCCTTTGCGGAGAGATTTCGGGCGGGCGTCGCGGCGGATGCGGTATTTCACCGCCGGGTCGTTTTTGTCGAGTTTGCCGTGGTCGTCGGCGGCGAGGTGGAAGACGCCGCCGGGCGCGTCGTCCCACGACAGCGAGCATTTGCTGGCCAGCACGACCTGCTGGCGGCGGGAACCGTGCAGGGCGCGGCCGACCACTTCCTCGGATCGGCCCATGCCGTAGACGGGCGCGGTGTCGATGAAGGTGACGCCGTGGTCGATGGCGGCGTGGATGGCCGCCACGGACTTGTCGTCGTCGGCGCCGCCCCAGTTCCAGCCGCCGATGGCCCAGGCCCCGAGGGCGACGACCGACGCTTCGATGCCCGAGGCTCCCAACGGGCGTGTACGCATAGCCGCTCCTTGTTTATGACGCCGCTCCCGCTTCCCGGTTCGCCTCTTTCGCCGCCAGGCGGATTTGCCGCTCCAATTTGCGCCGCTCGTTCTCCGTCCGCACGCGCTTCCGCATCCGGAGCGACTCCGGCGTCACCTCCAGGAGTTCGTCGTCCTCCAGGTACTCCAGCGCCGCCTCCAGCGAAAACTCGCGCGGCGGCGCCAAATCCGCGTTCCTGTCGTGCGACCCGGACGCGCGGACATTCGTCAGCTTCTTCTCCCGGCAGACGTTCACATCGAGATCGTCCGGGCGCGAATTCTCCCCCACGATCATCCCCTCATACACATCCGTCGCCGGATGGATGAAAAACGACCCCCGGAGCTGCAACCCGTCCAGCGCGTACGCCGTCGCCTTCCCCTGCGACGACGACACCAGCACCCCGTTCGGACGGCCCGGCACATCGCCCTTGTACGGCTCGTAATCCCAAAACACATGGTGCATCACCGCCTCGCCCCGGGTCGCGGTGAGGAGCCGCCCGCGCAGCCCGATAAGCCCCCGGCTCGGGATCTTGAACGACAGATGCAGCCCGCCGTTCCGGTGCTCCATCTTCTCCAGCGCCCCCTTCCGCGCCCCCACCAGCTCCATCACCTTGCCGCTCACCTCTTCCGGCACGTCGACGGAGAGCATCTCCATCGGTTCATGCTTTTCGCCGTCGACCTCGCGGTAGACGACGTTCGGCCTGCCGACGGCGAATTCGTAGCCCTCGCGCCGCATCGTCTCAATCACAATCCCCAAATGCAGCAGGCCCCGGCCGCCGATGAGAAAGCCGTCCGGCGTCGGCTCCATGCGCAGGGCGATGTTGGAGCGGAGCTCGCGGTCGAGGCGCTCCTTCAGGTGGCGGCTGGTGACGAACTGGCCCTCGCGGCCGAGAAACGGGCTGTCGTTCGCCTTGAACTCCATCGTCAGCGTCGGCTCGTCAATCTCGACGGCCGGGAGCGCCTCGGGACAGGCCGGGTCGGCGATGGTGTCGTAGATGCCGATGTCCGGGATGCCGGCGACGAGGGCGATGTCCCCGGCAAGCACCTGCCGGGCCGCTCCCTTGCCGATGCCGTCGAACATCTGCACCGTCTCGATGCGGCCGCTCCGCTGGCCGCCGTTCCGGAGCATGACGGCGACCTCGGTCTTCTCCCGCACCGCGCCCCGGGTAACGCGGCCGGTGGCGATGCGGCCGACGTAGTCGTTGTAGTCGATGGCCGCAACCTGCATTTGCAGGGGACCGTCGCGGTCGGCCCTGGGCGGCGGGATGACGCGGAGGATGGCGTCCAGGAGCGGGCGGCAGTCGCGGGAGTCGTCCTCCATCTCCGCCTTGGCGACGCCGTCGCGGCCGGAGGCGTAGATGACGGGGAAATCAAGCTGCTCTTCGCTGGCGCCAAGCTGGAGGAAGAGCTCGAACACCTCGTCCAGCACGTCGTGCGGACGGGCTCCCGGGCGGTCTATCTTGTTGATGACCACGAGCGGCTTCAGGCCGGCTTCGAGCGCTTTCTTCAGCACGAAGCGCGTCTGGGGCATGGGGCCGTCGAAGGCGTCGACCAAGAGGAGCACGCCGTCGGCCATGTTCAGGACACGCTCGACTTCGCCGCCGAAATCGGCGTGGCCGGGGGTGTCGATGACGTTGATGCGGACGTTGTTGTAGTTGATGGCGGCGTTCTTGGAAAAAATGGTGATGCCGCGCTCGCGCTCGATGTCGTTCGAGTCCATGACGCAGTTCGCCACGTCCTGGTTCTGGCGGAAGACGTTGGTCTGCCGGAGGAGCGCGTCGACGAGGGTGGTCTTGCCGTGGTCGACGTGGGCGATGATGGCGATGTTCCTGAGGTCCTTGATTTCCTGTTCCATTGTGTCGGTACCAATCCTGTGCAAAAAAGTGATGGGCAAAATGCCGTGCAAGCGTTTTTCGTGATCATGCGTCTTGCGCGAGAAAATCCTCGATGTCGTCCAGCAGCCGCTCGCGGTCGGAGTAGTTCGCCGTCGGCGCGGGGAGCGATTCGCGGAACCACTGGCCGTAGCGCTTCACCGCGATGCGGCGGTCGGCGATGATCGCCACCCCCCGATCGGTCCGCGACCGGATGAGCCGGCCGAAGCCCTGGCGGAAGCGGATGACGGCCGAGGGCAGGGAATACTCCATGAAGGCGTTGCCGCCGTCGGCCTCGACCCGTTCGCACCGCGCCTCGATGATGGGGTCGGTCTGCACGCCGAACGGGAGCCGGGCGATCGCCAGGCACGACAAGGCGTCTCCGGCGATATCCACCCCCTCCCAGAAGGAGTGGGTGCCCAGGAGCACGCTGCGGTTGCCGCGCTTGAAGACGGCGGTGATGTTTTCCCGCGAACCGGACCGGCCCTGCGCCAGCAGGGTGATGCCGTCGCCCATGAATTCCTTCTCCAGAATGTCGGCGACGCGGGTCAGCATGTCGTAGCTGGTGAACAGCGTCATCCCCCGCCCGTCGCTCCGGCGGTAGACGTCGGCGAGGAACATGGCGAGTTCGGCGGCGTAGTCGCCGTCCCTGGCCCCGGGCTCGGGCAGAAACACCGGCGCGGCCACGAGGCACTGGCGGCGGTAGTCGTAGGGGGTGCCGGCGTTGAAGGTGACGAGGCGCTCGGGCGGGATGAGGGAGATGCCCAGCCGCCGGGCCAGAAAATCAAACTTGTTCTTCACCGTCATGGTGGCGGAGCAGAAGACGATGGAGCGCTTCCGCTGGTACAGTTGGTCAAAGAGAAGCGGGCCCACGACGATGGGCGCGGCCACCGCCCGCACCTGCCCCGGCTTCGTCCCGGCGCGTTCGAGCCAGTAGACGTATTCGCCCGAGCCGGCCTGAAGAATGAAAGTGGCGTCTTCCGTCACTTCCCGGAGCCAGGCGGCGGAGGCGTCCAGTTCTCGGGTGTACTCGATCTGGTAGGGGATGACGTCATCGTCCAGCTCCCGGATCAGGCCGGCAAGCCCCTCCACGCCGTGCATGACCCGGGCCAGGGCGGCAAACAGATCCTTCCCCGTCTCTTCCACCGGCTCCCAGACGGCGGGGCGCTTGTCGTCGGCGCGGAAACGGCAGGACTCGCCGCCCTTCCTGGACGACAGGGCCGCTTCGATGGCGTGGAAAAACGGCGCGGTCAATTCGTGCGACTGGAGGACGGCGTCGCGGATTTCGTCCACGCGCCGGAGCGCCATATCCGACGTCTCGGCGTGGTCGCCGCCGATGGCGGCGAAGCATTTTTCCATCGCCGACATGAGGCCGGTCGCGCCCTTGCGGTTGGCGCGGTGCAGCCGGGCGAGGGCGGTGGCGATGCGGGACAGCGTCAGTTCGACGGCCAGGTGGTTGGTGGCGGCGTCTTCCAGGTTGTGCGCCTCGTCGAAAATCATGTGGCGGTGATCCGGCAGGGCCGGGTTTTTCGATCCCAGTTCCGCGAACACCAGCGAATGGTTGGCGACGACGATGTCGGCGTCCTGCGCCATCGCCCGCGCCCGCCACAGGAAGCACTGGCGGAAGCGCTTGCAGGAGCGGCCGAGGCATTCGTCGCCGACGGTGGACAGCCGCGACCACAGCGGGGAAAAGTGCGGCCGGCCGGCCACGATGTTTTCGCTGATGTCGCCGGTCCCCGACCACGCCGCCCAGGGCAGGATGTTCAGGAGCCGCATCCGGTCGTCGCCGTCCAGTTCGGCGTCCATCTGGTCCAGCAGGTAGAGGAGCTTCCGCAGGCACAGATAGTTCCGCCTGCCCTTGAGGAGCGCGGCCTTGAAGTCGATGGCGAGCGCCCGCCGCAGGAGCGGGATGTCCTTGTCGAAAAGCTGGGCCTGGAGATTTTTGGTGTTGGTGGAGACGATGACCGGCGTTTTGTTGGCGACGGCGAACTCCACCGCCGGCGCGAGATACGCGAGGCTCTTGCCGATGCCGGTGCCGGCCTCGACCATGAGATGCCGGCCGCTGCCGAAGGCCTCGGTGACGCGGCCGGCCATGTGCATCTGGCCCTCGCGGTTCTCGTAGCCGGGGAAGGCCCGGGCGAACGCGCCGCCCGGCGCGAACCAGTCCCGGACCTTGTCGGCGTCGATGGGGTGGAAGACCCCTTCGCCGTCGATGGGATCGCGCGGGCGGAAGGGCTTCCGCTGCTCGAAGAGGGAGGCCAGGTCCGTCTCCTGGCCAAGTTTTTCCGACAGCTTCTCGGCCGCGAGGCGTTTGAAGAAATCGGCGTAGGGGTGGCGGGGGTTGGCGGCGAGGAGGCGGCGCATTTCGCCGATCACGGCCAGGGGAATCTCCCGCGCCTTGTCCAGAAGCGTCGTCCACAATTGCGCCAACGTTTCGCAGTCCGCCAGGGCGCGGTGGGAGGATTTGTCGCTGGTGAAGCCGAAGACCTGCGACAGCACGGCCAGGGAGTGGCTCGCCAGCTCAGGGAAACAGATGCGCGAGAGTTCGACCGTGTCCAGAACCGTGTGTTTGAACCGCTCGCCGGTGGCGGCGCGGAGGAACTGCCGGTCGAAGGCGGCGTTGTGGGCGATGCAGAGGGCGCCCTCGGGGAGGAAGTCGAGGAACTCCTCCAGCACCGGTTCCGGGTCGCGGGCGTCCTTGAGCATGTCCGGGGTGATGCCGGTGAGTTTGATGATGCCGGGCGAGAGGGCCACGCCCGGATTGACGAGTTGGGAAAATTCGCCGGCCGGCACGCCGTTTTCCAGAATCAACGCGCCCACTTCGATGATGCGGTCCTTGTACGGATCCGCGCCGGTCGTTTCCAGATCGATTGCCGCCACCACTGGGTACATATGTCTTTTGCCTTCTCCCGCACGTTCGCAAAGCGGGTCAAACCTACCACGGGACGTTCCCCTCGCGGGGCAGCACCGGCGTCTGCGCCAGAATGTCCTCTTCCTGCTCTTCTCCCTCGTCCCCGCCCGTCACCACCACCGGTTCGGCGTCGCTCCGTTCGAGAAATTCGCGCACCACCAGGCGGTAATCGTCCGCCCCCGCGCACTGCGGCTCGTATTCGAGAATCGTCAGCCCCCGGCTGGGCGCTTCGGCGAGGCGGACGTTCTTCCGCACCACCGTCTGGAACACTTTGCCCGGGAAATACCGCTCCACGTCGCCCCGCACGTCGCGGGCCAGCATGGTCCGCCCGTCGAACATGCAGAACAGCACCCCCGACACGTGCAGCCCCGGGTTGAGGCTCGCGGCCACCTTGTCCACCGTCCGAACCAGTTGGCTGATGCCCCGGAGCGCCAGGTACTCGGCCTCCATCGCCACCAGCACCTCGTCGGCGGCCGCCAATCCAGAGACGGTCAGCACCCCCAGGCTCGGCGGGCAGTCGAGGAGGATGAAATCGTAGCGATCGCGGAGGCTGTCCAGCGCGTTTTTCAGGCGCGAATTCCACCCCTCCGTCCCGGCCAGCTCCACTTCCACGCCGGACAGGTCGAGATTCGCCGGCAGGGCGTGGAGGCCCTGCACTTCGCGGATGACGCCGGCCGGGTCGGCGCCGTCCATGAGGATGTCGTACACCGAGAGTTCGGCGGCGTTCGGGTCGAGCCCGACATGGTCGGACATGTTTCCCTGCGGATCGAGGTCGACGAGGAGCACCCGCTTCCCGTGCTCGTTGGCGAGGACGGCGCCCATGTTGACGGTGGTGGTGGTTTTCCCCACCCCGCCCTTCTGGTTCATGATCGCCACGATTTTCGCCGGCATACGCGGCCCGCCTCCGCCCATTGAAAAAACGTGACGCCCTCGTCACGTTTGCGAAACGCTGTTCGTATCCACCCACGCCAGTATAAGGCACAACCATTGCGTATGCAAACACATTCCTCGGGCCGGGCGTCACCCCGTCCCCCGCAACAGGTGCAGCACGTCGTATCCCGTCACCGTCAGCATCAGCGCCAAGAGACACACCAGACCTATCCACTGCGCCGTCTCCTTCACCACCGGCGGCGGCGGACGGCCCATCAGCCATTCGATGAGGAGAAACAGAAGATGCCCCCCGTCCAACACCGGGAACGGGAGCAGATTGCACACGCCCAGGTTGACGCTGATCAAGGCGACGATATAGAGGAAATAGGCGAAGCCCCGGTCATCGGCTATCTTGATGATGCGGAACAACTGCACCGGACCGCCCACGGCGTCCAACGGCAACGTGCGCACGACAAGACGGTGCAGCACTTTGTAGACCATGAGGGACAAATCGACCCACTTCCGGCCCGCGGCCGCGACGGCGGGGAAAAACGACAGCGGAACCACCTCCTCGGCCGTCTTCAGCGCCACCGGAAGCCGGCTCTCAAGGCCGGCGGCGGCGGGGTTGCCGCGGATGAAATCGGGCGTCTCCACCACAAACGTCTTCAGGCCGCCGCCGAAGGGAGAGTTCTCGGGGAAGACGAAGCGGAGGGTGGTGGCGGCGAGGTCGGGGGAGTATTGCACCAGGGCCAGGCTCGCGCCGGACAGCCGCGCCGCGCCGCCCAGGCGCTGATCGGCGAAGCTGCCGGGATCGACCGCGGTGATCGGCCCCGGCAACAACTCCACCCCGATCATCGGCCGGCGGTACTCGGCATTGATCCTGGGGGCAAGCCGCAGGGACAGGTTGGCGTCCGGCACGTCGCCGCGCGAAGGCTGGCGCGGCGAACCGTCGGCGGCGGCGCGCGCGACATAGAGGCGCACGCTGTCGGTGGCGGCCTCCTCGACCGCTTCGCGGATGGATTTGCCTTTCGGGAGGGAAGCGCCGTTGATGCCGGTCACATGATCGCCCGGGAGGGCCAGCCCTTCCAGGGGCGAACCGGCCAGGACGGCGTCGATGCGGAAACCGGCGTCCCCTTCCATGCCGCCGACGATGCCCAGCAGGGTGTCGGTCTCGGGATCGTAGTCCGGGGCGGCGGCGCCGAGCGCCGGCGTGATGGTGAAGGCGAGGGCGTCGCCGGAGCGGTTGAGGCCCACGGAGACGGGCTTGAGGGCGGCGGCGCCGATCATGTCCATGAATTCGCGGGTGTTCCGGAAGCGCTCGGGCTCGGCCTGGTCGGGAAGCTGGTAGGCGACGACGAGGTCGCCCGGGCGCAGCCCCGCCAGATCGGCCGGGCCGCCGGGGGAGACGTTGCCGATGCCGACGGAGACGCGGAGTCCCATGTCCCAGTCGCCGAACGTCTCAAGCGGCGCCTGGATGGTGCGGACGGAGCCGTCGGGAGATTTGACCGTGAGGCTGGCGCGTTCGCCCGGGCGCGCCGCCAGCATCTCCAGGATGCGCTCGCCCCGGTTCGGGGGAATGTCGACGCCGTCGACGGCGAGGATTTCGTCGCCGACGCTCAAGTTGCCGGCGAAGGCGTCCCGGAAGACCGGGTCGTCGACGATGCCGCCGACGATACGGGAGCGCTCGGGATCGGCGCCGATGGTGTTGAGGTTGCCGCGCATGTTGGAGCCCCGGCCCTTGACGCGGATGGCGAGGGTGCGGGGGGCGCCGGCATCGTCTTTTCGCTCGATTTCGACTTCCATCTCCCCGCCGGCGCCGGCGAGGGCGATGGCTTCGGCCGCTTCCTCGAAGGATCCGATCTTCTGCCCGTCGACGCGGAGGATGCGGTCGCCGGTCTTGAAGCCGTACACGGCGGCGGGGCCGTTGGGATCGAGCTTCCCCAGGACCGGGGGCATGAAGGGGATGCCGTGCAAGTAGGCGGCGACGAGGACGAGGAAGCCGAAGATGAAGTTCATGACCACGCCGCCGGCGAAGACGAGGGCGCGGGAGCGGAGAGGCTTGTTTTGCAGCTCGTCCGGGGCGCCGGTCTGGACTTCCTTCCGCGGATCGTCGTTTTGCCCCGCCAGGGCGCAGTAGCCGCCCAGGGGGAGGACGCCGATGCCGTAGACGGTGCCCTTGTATTCCTTCTTCAGGGCGAGGCCGAAGATGTCGAAGCCGACGAAGAAACGCTCGACGCGGACGCCGGTGAAGCGGGCGGCGAGGTAATGCCCCAGTTCGTGGACGAAGATGAGGACGGAGAAGGCGACGACGACGATGATGATCTGGCTGATGGCGCTGAAGTCGGGCAAAAGACTGCTCCCCGTGGAAGTTTTTGCGGCATGGGCATTCTAACCATGGCGCAAAAAATCAAGAAAACCCACCCTCGGCAATGGGGTGGGCAGCACGTGTATTGTATGCATACTGTCGTTTTGGGAAAGAAAAACCTCGCGGCGGGCGAAAGTTTCCGCCCACCCCCACTCTCTCTCACTCAAACAGCCCGCGCTGGCGCTCCAGCAACTCCTCCGGCTTCATGCTCACCCCCAGGCGGAACAGAATCCGCTCCACCCTCCGCCCCTCCACCCCCGACGAAAACACCTCCGCCGGAAGGCCCTTCACCATCGTCAGCATCGTCGCGTGGCTCCGGCCCCCGAAC